>JGI24159J19872_10000828_pt1 | contig 30891 bp, 20 predicted proteins | sample Ectturendosymbi4_FD_19872 | JGI IMG/M metagenome (IMG submission 19872)
TNNNTTTGTGCATTCAAGTTAAGCAATACGTCTTTCTTTGCTGTTTCAATAATATTGATAGCTTCTTTATGTGCTTGAGAGTTTTTGTGCTCGTGGATTTTAATTCGCAGCGATGACAACTGGGCTTCTCTTGTGCTACCATAAGAAGTGACATTTCTGCCCACCGCACGGGTGACACTGCGTAAAACTCAACAAGAGATAGTCATCTACATACTTTATACTTTCATCAGACATATCGGACCAACTTATGCGTTAGAGAGCTGAGCTAAATTGCATGGAAAATAGGCTGCTTCTTAACACAAAAGCACTACCACAGGCTAGTTTTATTTCATGCGACAAAAAAGTTTTACTCGACGAAACCTCTGACAAATGTGCACAGTTGTTGAAATCTACCGCCTGTTCTACATACATTTCTAAAATACGCGTCACCTCGTAAATGAATGCGCCTATGCACAAAGCTATGCAGCAATGACCCAGAACAACTGCTCAATTGCAGTTTTTCACTGCTCAACTGCAGTAAAAAACACTCTATTTTTCGTGCCTATTGCATGCCAATGTATGCTTGCCAATTGTGAAGCAAATACACACAGCGTATGAAGCGCTTACGAATTGCTTACAATAATGCCTACAAAATTATGCATTACATACCCAGAAATGTGAGTGTTCGCCCGCACCATGGTTAAACAAGAGCTTTGATGCCTTCTTTAGAAACTATCTGTATGGTTTCATTCGCCGATGCGAATTTTCATCTAACTTCTTCATTCGATCACTTCAAAGGTCTGATGTTTTTTACAAATCTTCATTTTTCCTCCATTATTTAACGCGCCTGTATGGTGGTGTCGATGACCAATTGCAGTAGTTGCTGGTGCGTTATCTTGGTGTCTGTTTTGTACAGCATTACCTTTGCGTAGCGATCTAAACCTTTTTTGTACTTCGTAGGGCCTCATGATTTTCGATTCTCTAAAAAAATTACTTGCAAAATTAGTTGAAACCTTGATCAAAACATACATGCCTTTGTGAGCATCCCCATCCGATGATTTTAGCCATTTACTCCACAACCTGATGTTAAAATGCCTTCAGTTTTCTTCCTACTGCTGAATTACTATTTGACGATGAGTGAATGCAGTTATAGCTGGTGTGTTGTTTCAGTGTTTGTCACCTCCCTGTGTTGTCTGCGTTTATCTGTCACACTTGCCCTTTAATGCGCTATGACTAAACAATTTTGCGTTATTGTGCTGTTCGAGTACACTTGTGAAAAGGACCACGAGTCTGACGCAAAAGTAAAAATTAAAATTAAATAAAAGCGTAACGTATCTATGAAATCGAAACTTAACTTTTCTGACTCATTCAACTCAATATCAACGCACATGGCTAGGCCGATAAAACAAAGCGCTGCCGAAAATACACGCAACAAAATCCACGCGATTAAGAGAATATAATAATTACCAAGTGATTTTATGATACATTTATCAGTGTCAATACTGGCGATACGTTAACGCTCTTAAAACTCTAAGCGGAACGCCGTACCGGCAACAATTCTTTTACCGGAACGGTGTTCCGGGCCGTTCCGGCTTACTTTCACCCCTGGTGGCAACTGACTATCCTGCTGATTCAAGGAAAGCCTATTGCGAAGTTTGCAATCATAGCGAAATATAGTGCTTAAAAGGCATAACTGGTAGCGAAAGCACTCAGATAAAACTAAAAAACTTTTTGCATGATCCCTAACGTAACACAAAATTTTAAGTTACAAACACCATACTTGGAAAGTTGTAGGGCTTGTGGTGGCCAGAAGATGGCGCCACATATAAATAAATGGTCACCGTTAGATGGTGCCCATGAGTAACAAGTCACTGTTATAGTCACCACAAGCGGATTGTCGTAATTCTCTTATCACTATATAATGATAGTGCAACCTAGCAGTAGGAGAGTGAACTCAGTGAGGGAGCTCTATTGCTGCTGGTTGTTTTCCTGTTAGTTAATGCCCCGAATTGCCATCTTTCTCTTGTGCTTGCCTCAGTAGATCAAGGCGATGCAGTCAACTGCAACAGGCTGAAGCTATGCTCAGACTGTTTATAGCTGAGCATTGCTCTACTGTATAAAAACATGCTACCATTTGAAAGAGATCGTCAAGACTGTGTCATACAAATAGTGATAAGCTGCAGTTACGTTGCTCAAAATGTTGACTGAAAGAAAATTGTGGACCGAAAAGTGGGTTGGCCATTGGCCAAGACCGGCATTTTCAGCCCATGTTTATTGAGAGCGAGTGCAAGAAGAAAAATTAATGTATTGTATAACTTCACAGGTTTCTTGTAATCATGTTAAAAAAACAGATTTTTTAACAGAATTTGACTGTTTTTAGCAGGTTTTAGCTGAAAATCTGTGACAAGACTTTTAACAGAATCAGCAGTTTTTTGTGATGCCATTTAGCAGATTTAAGTCACAACCATCTGGCATCACTGGCGATCAGCACGATACATTCAGATTGTTAATCACGATGCGAACTGGAGAGAGCACGCAGAGAGTAAAGCCGGAAACACGAATGCTTTCCCACCCTTCATGATTTAGCAAGTGCTGAGATGTTTTTTAAACTTAGGGCCCCGCGCTCTTGAAATGGTACAGGCCTCGCGCTACCGTAATCCGGCACTGACACCTCTCCGTCAACGGGGATAGCACAACGTAGCATTGAATCACTACGTGGTAGCACGACGCCCTCAACAAGCCGTGGTAGCATTCTCAACAGTCAGCTCTAGGGCAGAAACTTCGGCAAAATATCAAATATCTACAGCTTGGTGGAATGAATAATTGACTGTATGCGGCCATGACAATTTTTGCTCAACGCTTCAATATTCGTAGTTCAAAATTTGGGAGTAGGGCGCCTTTCGCCCTCTCCCCTGTTACGCGCCTGGCAATAGAGCAAACCCGCACGCAGCTCACGCCGGCCACGAAAAGACAAATTAGGCATGGTTAGCGAAATCTGCAACCGATGGCACAATGCGTAGCTTATTAGCTAAAATCCTAGATAATTCCGCGTAAATTACATAAATTTGAGCAGAAAAGCAGTGCAAATTTTAACTTTTTCACTGATACCTGTGGTGTTGGCAAAGATGCATGGTTTTAAATTGGTTATAGGCTGATTCTCACCTATGTTTACTGGCCTGGATAGAAGCAGATCCATCGCCAGATCAACGGCATTGGGGGTGGCTTTAAGTTTGTTTTGGCGGGTTCATACTTCATAGTATTAAACAAAAAATTGAAAATTGACTTTATGAGGGAGACTGGAGCTTGAGTTTGGAGGTATTCACTGTGAATTTGAGGGTCTCAGCCCGCCTGACCCTACTTCTTTCAAACAGTGGAACACGTTTCTCCATAATCAGGACTAATGAGATTGATGTTTTTTCTTCACATCACCAGTTTAATGACCAAATATTCGGAACGATATTAAAAACTTGATTGAAATTCTACTTATATTAGTGGCGTTAAATGTACAGTTATTTTAGAGCAATATGCTTTCAGGCCCAGTGTGAACCTATCATGCGATTATGAGATCGTTTTTTATGATAGCTAGCAGAGCTACCTAAAATGGGAGCAATGTCATGGGAAATGTCTTTCATTAATTTTTTTATTTGAATTGTCGCTTGAGCAATAATTATGCTTTCTATGTGCATGTGACTGCACAAGCTTCATCTGAAAATGTGATCGTCATTTCGCTATCATTAGGTTCCTTTCTTGGAAATTGAGTTGTCACTTCCTAGTGCAGTGGTTCCCAACCGGGGCTCCATGGACCCCAGGGGCCCACAGACAGATATTTAAGGGTCCATGATGACCTTTTGTATAAGATGAATGCAAAATAGTGAAATGCCAAACTACCCACCGTTGTGGTGTAGTTTAAAAAAACAACGAACCGAGCGCACCTCAGAATCCAGGCTACAGAGCAACACAAGATCTGGCTTATATGAACTACCACATGTTCATTGACTTTGCAAGTTGCAAAGTGTTTAGTATGCAAGTTGCAATTATCCCACCCTTAGCAACACTTTTCATGCCAGATTCCATTCGTTAGGCATTGCGGTTGTTATGCAACAATGTCAATTTGTTATGTGATAAGTTCCATGAAACATTAATGGTTTTTGGCGCGATGATAGCATTTTGTAGTAGAGACAACCTGTAGGCAACAGTACAGCTTTCCACCAAATCGTCAAAGGGGTCCATGCAGGCGCTTAGCCAGAAATTTTGAATAGGAGGGGGCAAAAAACATGCAAGTCTCAACATTGAAATATCTAATGCCGCTTGTTTTTGCAAGCAATATACATAAAACGTGCATTTTTTGGCACTTTTTCTGAATAATTATGTTCAGCTTTAAGCCGGCAATCACAAATGCTATTTGCATTTAATTGACAAGTTTTACAGTTCCAAGCTTCTACTTTGGATGAAAGCCACTATTTGCCCGTAATACTTCTTTGCAAAAACGCTTGTGAAAATCTCGATGCTATAAATGCAAGATCAGCAGCATGCTTTTTGCAGCCAATATTGCAGTTGTGCAAGACGTCATCGTGACCGCCATTAAAATTGCGCTTTTTGCATTTACTCGCTTCTGATATACACCACATAGGCGTAGCCAGGGGTGCCAAAGGGTCCATGGCCCCCCTCAAAATTTTAGAACATATAGTCATTTTGTGCTTTGAGAGGCGTTTTTCCAAACAAAACAGCTTTATTCGCCTAAAATCAAACATTTTGTCCCCCCAAATTTTTGGGCTCCACTGATACACCAACACACGTTCAATCGAAGCCCAGCAGCTAGTTTGCTTTAAGACACCGACTCCCGAAGTAGGTCTACAAAACTTGCGCGCATGTAAGGTGTGGATCTTGTCCAATGCTTGAGCGACTGGTAGACGTATGCAGCTGATAACATAAAGGCCGTAGAGTCCCTCGACGGGTTTGAAAACTGTTTGGGTTTCATGTCATTAAACGCTATGAAATGCTACTGCGGTGGCATTTTTGTACCCTGCTTGCACTAAACCTGCTTCCCCAAAACGATTAGGTCATTAGCTACCTATTGGGAGTTAACAGTATAATTCACAAATATGATAAAGACAATACCGCAAAGTGGGGAAAGTTACACATGTCCTCTAAACAAACTTGCATATGTTTGATCCACTCAGTCTACACAAAGTGTGTATTTGCGAAAACGAAGCTACAATTGATTATCACCACGGCTCTGCACTAAAATTAAGAAATACTTGTCGCTGCAGCTTAACACACCGGTTAGTTTGTTGATCTAGCCCAGTGATTCACAAAGTATGGGTCGAAACCCACACAAGGGTGGCGAAGGGTCAAAATATGGGCCGCACCGAGGGGATCCATACCGGAGTTGTGTATTTTCAACGTTATCACTGGTTGTCAGTGTCTATCTGTGGCGTACACACTTGAGAAAAGAGTAGATTGCTGACATTAAAAACGAATTAACAACATACTGCCAAAAATCATTCATACAATCATGTTTTTCGTACGTTTGAAGCTAAATCGCGAGGCGTTCATCAAACACAGATTTGGGTCGCGCTCAAAAAAGGTTGGGAACCGCTAATCCAACTTGCGTAAACGTTTGAAGTATTTTTTTAAATCTATTACTGTTTAATAAATAAATGCCAATCGATTGGGAAAAAATTCAATTTAGTTTCATTTTAGTCACATGCGCTTTATGGAGAAAACATATTGCAAGCTATTTGTAGTAATGGCAGTGTCAATATCCTCAGCACTTACAAAAGTATCTTCCTACTTACGTTAGATTTTGTTGCTGACTCTTCCCGTGGCAGATGAATGATTTCAAATGTAGTGTAGGATATGCAACTGGCAATTAACATCAAGTGAAAGTTGTAACACCTTCAGACTATGTGCAGGTCGGACTCTGAATACTTGACAAAACTTTTTTACTCGCAGGCAAGGTAATGCGAAATCAATGATGAAAACGTTAAGGCTGCACATAATTGTGATTGAACCGTCGCAGTACATGTCATCATAAATACTGTAAATATCTAGAGCAGTGTCTATGACCTAATTGCTTAATAAAAAAGACTGAAACTGGATTGCTTCTTAGCTAAAGTTTGAGCTTCAAGGCGTAAAACGTATATCACCGCCATATTAACGCAGTGATTTTTAAAATTGCGCAAAAACAAAAATCTCCGATTTTCATTTAAGGTAGTTGTCGGCAAACTGCGGGCTTTGGCCCAATTGTGGGCCGTTTCACACTTTTCATTGGGACCTGCAACACTTTCTAATGTTGTGGTTGCGTGGGCTAAAACGTAAACTACTGTAACAACTATGGACCTTTGATTTTTTGACGTTAACTAAGCATTGTTTTTGTCATTATACAGTTCATAAGATTAACACAGCATTTTCATACAACAGGGAACTGAATACAGCATGAATTTGAAATTGGGCTATTAAAACAAGCATGGGTCTTTACTTGCGACTGAAAAGGCGTTTTGGGCCACTATAACGAAAGTTCGACGAGCACTGATTTAAGTCTACAGCTGATGCTGCAGACAAGGGTAAGTTGTACAGTGTTTGTAGCACGTCAGGGTTACCAGCGAGGAATTTTGCGATGGTCTTTCAATAAAGTTTACATCACCATTAGGTATGATACAGCAAGCTGGTACGTTAGAAACAGCGGCGAAAAGCGTTACTCCTTGTTTTGCTTTCGGTTAGTGATTGAAAGCGCTTGCATACACGTTTGTATTTCATCATTATCAACTTCCACAGGGAGAAAACCTCAGGTTAAATGTCAGCCATGATATGAGTTTTCCAGGATTTACACTGCACGCAACGTTTAATTAATCGTGGAAATTAGCATACTTCTTTGATCAGGTTCGACTGAAAGCTGAAGTAGGATAGGTTCCTAGCAGTTTCGTTAATTTGCACTGAAGTATTTCTTTGGCTTACACATCGGAAGCTTTATTAACCTTAAAATTTTTGGCGCAACTTTCGGAACTGGGGGGACAATTGCCCCCTGGCTAAGAGCCTGGGTCCATGGCACTGAAAGGTTGGGAACCACTGTCCTAGTGCATGAAAAACCATTCTACTTCTAAGAAGTTCCGGAATACGTTTCAAACATTGTTTTTTTCTGATATGCAGATATCCAAAACAGTGTCAAACACTAGCGCGCAGCATGCCTTAGGGCAGTGGTCCTCAACCCTCAGGCCACAAACCGGTACCAGGCCGCGAAATTACAAAATGTATACTGGTGTTGACATCACTTGTCGATTCTTCCCATTAAAGCACTATTGCTAGTGTTCTCCCGGGCCGCGGTAAAATTGTCAAGCTTTGACCGGTCCGCGGTTACAAAAGGGTTGGGGACCACTGCTTTAGTATATATCTTCTAAACAATTATTGTAGATATAAAAACTTGTTCGGAACACTCATACTGTTCTCAGTTATGTGTAGCTTGTGAAAAATGGGACCTATTTTTTTGGACCCGCTTCAAACTTTTCGTGAATTAATGATATAAGGTGATTTTAAACTGTGGTGATTCCCGGAAAGATTGCATAGTTCGACCAACAAAAATAGCCATTTTCTTGGCCTAGAAAAAGTAAGCACTTTTGCGTGATACCCAACGATTGCCACAGAGAACCTGGGGTATAAACTAGCAAAGACGTTTTGGCTACCCCCTATTTGACTGCCCCCAAACGCCTGTTCTGGATTCGCTACTGGTCAGTTATGAATGGGCCTGATATAAACGTGTCTGTTATAAACCGGTCTGTTACAAACGGGTCTGCTATGAACGTGGTCTGTTACCAACGTGTCTTTTGTGAACGGGCCTGTTACGAACAGGTCTGTTTTGAACGGACATCCTTTCAGACAAGGAAACTAAGATGCATCACCACCTGCCAGCTGTTTCTTCCAGACTTCCACAATGACTGCTTCAAACTGAACGGCCATATGGCGTTGCGAGGCAATTGTGTCGCGGCCTTGCAGCATTTTATTGGAGTGCTCAGCAGCATCTTCCAAACACCCAACGTCCTCATCCATAATGTGGACTGAAATTTTAACATTGTTGTTTTGCCCGTTTCTTCATGAAATGTTTAATTTCCTCTCGTAAATCAACGAAAAACCCGGACACAGCACCTCGACGTAATCATCTTTCCTCGGTGTGGTACGGCAGGCCATAGTTGTGGTCCTTCTCTCGTAGAAAGCCGTCAGACTGGGGGTCATTCAACCCTACGGACGGGATGAAATTAACAGTTTGGACAGTCACCTTCGTGACTTCATAACATTATTTATTCTTAATGACTTGCAAAACACAACCCTCTGATGAATAATACAGCGAACTGCGAAACGTCCAAAAATCACGTCCTCCATTTTCAGTCTCCACTTTCTTTCGGAAGATTGTCACAGCACCTGCTTTTTTCCAACATTGACAGCGCACTATCGGTAGGCAGCTAGTTAATTCAACTTAGGAAATTAATTAATTCAGTACAGTAAATTATCACAAACTTAGATCGTGTTAATAGTAGCATAATTTTTTTGTCCTCTTTTCAGATTAGAAAAGAAGAAACTTACCAACAGAGTGAACTCGAAAGTGAAAAGGAAAGCCTGTGCTTTCAACGAATTTTTGAAAGCAAAAGTTTTTGAATTTTGTGACAGTACGTCAAAATTAATAGGGGTACATTCTTTTGTGAGTTTTGTTAGAAAATGATTTGGCAAGCTTGAATGGAAACTAGATAAACTACACATTTTTGCCAGTTAAACATACAGTGCAATTTCAAACACCTGCAATGTGTCAAACTCGCACGGTCAAACCTATACGATATCTGTAAAGATTTTATTACAATGTTGGCGACTTGACGCGGTTAAGCAAGCTGTGATTTTATTCAACTTCTATACCAGTGCACCGCTCTGCATGGTTTGTTTATCAGTTTGCAGTCAGGCAAGAAAGCTGTTTGACCAGACAAGAAAGTTTTGTGCACAAAAGGATTCCGCGTATAAGCCGAAGTCAAGATTTAAGCGGATTTCTGCACCACTGCAGGTGCTCCTCAGCGCAACAGCCAGATCATTTCTAATCTTCCAACTTTTGTCGCACGCACTCTGATGGTAACGGTCTGAAAGTCTCTTTGTCGTCTGACTGGCAATTTACTGACGCATAATATGTAGCTAACGATTTTTTCTTCCGGGTGTTTTTCTATACTTCCCATTTGAGGTGCAAAAGGTTGTATTTTGCATGATCAATGTGCATTAAAAACAATTTTCGCGCTTCAAGTTTCCTCCTGGGCCGGTATGGAATGATGTTTAATATGAATTCAAAGCAAATAAAGCGGTAAATCCAAGTTCAAACAAGCTTTCTGTTGGCGAACATTACGGTCTGGCTTCTCAAATCTGTTTGAATGTAACCCGCAGAGGTCGGATAATGCCCGGGGCATTACTTGATTGTATGCCCCCCTACAAAATTCTCGTATTGAGGAATGTGAGAAATGCAGGCACAACAAAACTATCTGCCCAGACCTTTTCCACATGCAAAAGGATTGCGCCACAAAAAGTTCACCTCAAGTGAGAATTAAGAAGAGAAAAAAGCTGTACGAGTCTCGTACCATGTTACGCAACAATAGCAATTGGGACCATGACGTTGTGAAACGTACATGCAAGGACACAGAAGATTGCACGCCAGCTTTGGCGAGAAAAAAAGTGAAGTACGTTTCAGGAAGAACGATGGCGCTCTGCTCAACTGCTCAAAAAAAGCAGTACGTTTTTAAACGTATCGTAAATAGCCCCGAAAGTGTTTTAACAGCTCCGAACCGGTGGTGGACTTAGGCTGGGGGACCGAGGCAATGCTGAAATGGGGTCCTCTGATGACGTCATCAGACTCAGCCAAACGTGATAAGACCATTTGATCAAGTTTAGGAAGGGGATGCGGCCACCCAAGGATACGTTCCTGAGAAAACGGCATGATTGAGACTGACATAACAGAAAATGCAAAAGGGTATTCATGATACACAACTTTAAAAACACTGAAAGTTGGAAAGACAAAGCAAGCAACACATAAAAGCTAAGCGATAAAGTTAGGTTAAGCGTTGGCATTGCCCCCAGTTCTCTGGGTTTACCACCCATTTCTCTGCATTCATCATCAATAAACTAGAATATTTATAACACACTTCCCCCCTGAAAAAATGCATGGTTTCCAGAATTTGTTCACAGCCATGTCCTCAGTGACTCCATGAAGCCACAGGTGACAACCGAGCAGATTTAAAACACTAAATTTGTTCTACATTTCATCCTTTTAACTACATACAAGAACGTGAAGTATTAAACAAAGAATAGTGGATTGCAATTTACAATAGACTTAATCGAAAACGCAAATTGAGCTTGATATAGATTGATGGAGTACAAAACAGGTCAGTGTTTGAACATAGCAAAACCCTTGGGATTTCATATGCGCTTAAAGCAGGGGCTCCTTTTTCACTGTCGTCCGCACTCTATTATGAGAAGCTTCGTTCTCTGACAGTGAAAAAAATGACCACTTGATACAAATTTTCCCTCTTACTTGTTAGGGTCTTTTCAGAACTTTTTGAAAAAAAATTGTAACCCACAGTTTATTTGAGATTGATTTGAAGCTTGTACTTATTTACACGTTAGAAATGCTGGTGGGGCCCTTTGAAAGCAGAATAGCCTACTTATACATTACAATTTACAGTGGCGGTTGGAGGCCCCTTTAAATGCAGAGTACCTGCACATTACTGTGGTTGTTGTTGGGAGTCCTTTTGAAGGCAGACTACTTACACATTACAGTTGCTGTCGAGAGCCGCTTTAGAAGCAGAGTACTTACACATTGCAGTTGCTGTTGGGGGCCCCTTTGAAATCAGAGTACCTACAATGGCTACATGTTGTATGTGCTAAAGGGTGCCCTTTTGAAAGCAAAGTACTTACGCATTACAGTTGCTGTTGGGGACCCTTCAGAAGCAGAGCAACTGCACATTGCAGTTGCTGTTGGGGGCCCCTTTGAAAGCAGAACACTTATCGATGTGTTTCGGAATATTTTAAGAGTGGATTATTATCCACTCTTTTCTTTTCTATAAGTTTTTTGCCAAAAATGAGGTAAATTTAGTCAAAGAACATCTCGAGAGGAGGCCTTAAAAAGGGGCCGAGGCAAGCGCCTCGCTCGCCTCCCCTCAGATTTGCATGCCCCCTCCGGGCGAGTTTCCATCACATCCACACAGTATGTGCTATTAGCCTTACATTACGAAGTAGCATCTATAGTTGCAGCATTTCAATAAAATTTAATTTTTGTAATTTAACTTTTCGGATGACCCCTGACTTGGATGCCCAGGGCCGTCGCTCCGTTTGCCCCCCCTCTGCACGCCACCAACACAAAAACAGTGATATAATATTTTTTATTGAGTGACAAGTAAAATTTTGCTAATATTAGTTTGAAGTAAATAAAACAATGTTCACTTCGATTTCAACCACGTTTTCGCTTATCAATGCGGCAAAATTTAGGCTAACATTACTCTCTGGCGTCTTATTTCTGTTGGAATGCAGTGCACAGCTTTTCATACTATTAATCTACATAAGCATATACAAACACAGAGATATTCTATTTTTTATCGAGTGTCGAGAAAAAATTGTCTAAGATTAGTTTGAAGTAAATAAAGGGATGATTACTGATTACTACAAGGTGGGAACGCAGCATCCAGCATAGCAATGTAGGCAAAACCAATCATACATTAATTCAGCGAGGACACTGCGAATGACAATGTGAAACAAGTGGTTTGCTAATTATAGCTCTTTAGCTAATCCACTAAACAGTGTTGAAAATGTTTGAATTACCTACAGGTCAAAGGTTCAAGACTTTAAGCACTTGCCAGTTTCCAAAACCTACAGCAAATCATCCTAAATGTCAAAAACAAGAAGCTTCAAAAGCTGCAAAAAAGCTTTTGAAGGCACAGGCATAAAACTTACAGACCAAGGTGAATGCCACCTTGGAGCGGGTCCAAAAAGTGTCAACAAAGTAACTTTACAATTTTTTTAAATTTATTACAAACTCAGTGGATAAGATATCTTAACCAGGTTTGTTTAATTTTAATCAGTGTTTATTAAGTTCTTGTGATCATATTGACATTTTCTGCTTCACGTGTTTTTTTTAATGTGCTACTGTTTATGTTACATTACTGTTAACTGTAACCCTAAAAATTAGCTAATACTCCTCAAGAGGAGGCACAATGTGTATCATGATTTAATATGAGACGAAATCTGTTGTGCAGACATAGCGAACCAACGTAATTGCGGCAAGTATGCAAAATACGAGCCCATCACGTCCTTTAATTTGTTCATAGCACAGAAAAATTATGGAGACAGGGATTGTATAAGGGGGGGAGTGGGCGACCATGCATATCTGAGGAAAACATCGACCGTGTAAGACAGTCCTTTGCTCGTTCTTCCAGAAACTCCATCCCACTGTTGCCAAAGAGTTGTAACCACACCATGCTCGGTAGTGCTCAAGATCTTGCGACGGCGCGATTAGGCTCTTGAGAGAAAATGACCAGCCAAGCCGAAGCGAGTATGCAGTTAACATGCTTGAACGAATTTCTGAGGATGAAAAATTTCTCAGGCGAAAATGTTCTGGTATTGAGGCAATCTTTTATGTTTAAGGCAATCTAGACAAACACAATGTGAGAAAAACTCTGACAACCATTGTTTACATTAGAACAGAACAAACAAATCTTGTCAAACGCTTTGTAACAAATTTTTTAAATTGCAAAGAAACTTTATTGAAATCTTGTTCTTTTCGGTTTTTCCCTGGATAATGATACATCATGTCATGGGCGTCGGAAGGGGGGCAGGGAGGTGCCTTGCCCCCCCAGGGTTTTGAAATTATTAGCAAAAAAAGGTTGTTTTTTCAATTTCGAGGGTAAAAAACAAATTTCACCACTTTTGGCCCCCCCCTGGAAAAAACTTTTGGGAATATCCCCTACTGCTACCCCCTGGAAAAAATCCTTCCGACGCCCATGCATCATGTTAAAATAATTTTCAAAGCAGTCTTAATCCACATAGTAACGCTGGTACATAAATCAGTGAGTGCCAACTCGTTACATGCAACCTCAAATTCCAGATTTTCGTGCGCTCTCAAGAGAACTTCAATAGTGGCAACATCACTACGAACTGAAGCTTGCACATGTCCCTAATGACAATACTGTTTTGCATGCACACGCCCGTGGCACTCTTCCTCTTCCGTGCGTCATGCAAGGCTTCACAGTGCTGGGCCTCTTTACAGACCGCATCATAGTGTTTTTGCCAAAATAAATTTGGTGGCACTGTGTATATGGGAGCTGACGTGGTAGAGGTGGGATGAGTCAACTGAAAAGAGTTTCTCTCTGGATAAGCTGTGCGACGATGTATGGTACTNATGGAGACGGACGTGTNTAGGATGAGTTATGCCAGTCAATATGAATCGATCGTAATGTCCATCGCTTTATGTCGGGTATGCAAAGTGAATTTTCTCATTGTTTTCAGAATAACAAGTCTACAAATACAATACAACCACAAACGTTTGAAATGGTGTGACTAAACGCCTCGTTTGACTTTTTTGTTGTTTGTACAGAAAGCTGCATCTGTGTTGAACATTATTTCTGCACGTTTGAGCTGTGACTTAAACAATAAACTAAAACAAGTTTATGGGTTGGCAATATTATATTGCATTTAAAAATACTATTGATCTTGACCTTGTTTATCCCAATCCATGATGTTCAACTTGCAAAAATTCCATTAATAGCAGCAGGGCCGGTGTCAGCAGGTGTGGTGCCCTATGGGAAACACTTTTGCGGGGCCCCGCTCAGTCGTGTGTACAAATTTTTGAGGGGTTGCAGTGCATCAAGTCATAATGGTAGAAATCGGTATAACACCTGCCTATCACTATATACTTTACACGTGAAAAATGGTTACAGTGTAATCCACTGAATACAGCACCGATTAAAGGAGTACCAACCGTTTATTAGAGCAGGTTTTGAATATCGCAGAGAAGTAAAAAATTCTTTTATTTTTAACGCTGAAGTCAAAGCAATGGATGTAAACATTTTCGTAGACATTTCGGTAACTATGCTACCATCATAAGTACATTAGTAACACTGAAGTCATAATGATATAAATCGGTGATGTTAATTAACGAGGCCTGAAAGGGTGACGCCAAGACCTCTCCAACGAGACTTCAATGGACAGCGCCGTAACAACCAGTAAATATGTAAATTGCTTGTAGATCTTCCAATAAGTTTAAAACTACTTTTTAATTTTTCAAAACAGGCAAGTTCTGTAGTAGCCTTAAACGTCCACGAAAGTTATTCCACGTTGCACCTTTTCAGAATTTTTGCAACTTTTGATTTATTAGGCTATAGCTAAGAAATTATGACGCCAAGCTGTAAGATTGATGCTATAATCCAGGGTGGCCAAACGTTTTGACCCGAGGGCCAAATTCGCGACTGCCTGGCCACTGGAGGGCTGGATACAGTGCAAAGTCAACAAAAGACAGGTAGCAACCAATCTTGCGTTGCACTCCAGTCTGATGAAGACTGATGAAGCAGCACATATTTGCAATTGCGAACTAAACGGCGCGTTCAGAATACAAGCAGCAGTAATTATTGAAATATCAACAACTATCGAACCGTAATTTGCAACAACTATTGAAACCTGACTTGATAAAACGAAACGCTTTTTCAGTGAAACAGAAAATAGCTTCAAATCTTAAAGCCGTCTCTGCCTTATTGAGATGCTATGAAAAAATTTGGCTACACGTTACTGAAGATATGCAATAACCATTCTCACCAAAGAATTTGATGAGGATGAAACCGCGCATGTTCACTTAGATTTTGGTTTTCGTTGGTAGGGGATCCTACGCTTCCAAAATACTATGGGGCCCGCCAGGGTTATCCTTATAGTTTGACCTTGCTGACTGCAAAGACATTGTGAGAGACCGCAACTATTTTATCTTAATACTGAGGTGACTGTAAAGCAAGGTTTTCGTGTATTTTGACAGTGGTAGTAAAGCGAGTCTATACTGTATTTTGAGAGACCGTTGGAAAAAAATTGAGAACCGTTATGGTCTCTCAAAACACCTTAAAAACACTGGGCCTCACGCCGGCACTACACACAAACAACTTCGAAGAAAATGTAAATTTGTGTTGTTTAGTAGGCGTAGCGCGGTGCCCAGTTAGAAGAAATCGGTCAAATCGGCTTAAAACCGGCCCTGAGCAGGATGATATCATTTCTGTTCCCAGCATCCTTTCATTTACGCCCAACAAGGTCTTCACTGATTTTGCGTGGACCTCTGCAAGGAGTATTAACAGTTCTCATAAAACTGCTGAGAAGAGGATATGGAACAGGACGATGCGTTGATTTTTATAAAAGCTAATAGACAAGCGCCCAAAACACACCCTTGCAAATACAGCAAACTCCTGCGGTAACCAGATGTGCTTTGACAGGTGTTGCTCTGTTTTCTTGTGACATATGGACTTGCTCATCTTTTGTTTTCGCTTTCACTTTGCCAATATTTCCCATTCGCCTTTGAATATTTCTAGCTTTCCGTACTTAATTGGTGCATTTTTTCCATTGTTGCTGCAAGGAAGTGGGAAACAAGGGCCTCAGGATTATCACACATCAGCATCAAAATAAGCTGCACTGTGCTGTGAAATTTGGCCCAACAGTACTGAAGGCTCAAAATAACAATATTGCAGGGAAATTCCAAGAATAAGCAAGTTCACCAGATTGTCTTCAGCAAACTACTTCCCAAAGTGACAGGTGGTTGCACAACCGACACACACTTTCTGTGTGGTGTACAACATTGGGCAGGCGTGCAATACTGATACATTCAAAGAGCGGGGTTCCCCATTAGTTTCCACAGCATGCAACACCGATGCAGTACGCATCGCAACATTGTTTTTTCTATGATGTTTTTGATTGCGTAGTCATCGACCGTTTCAAACATTTTCCAGTATTTTGAACAGCCAAGTCATTTTTCCGAAGATTGTGGTAGTTCCTGCACTCCAGAGTATGAAATGAACTGATGGCAATCACAAAAGTAGAGGAGTTTGTTTGTCGCGATGTAACACAGCAATGCGGTAGTAAACATTGCTGGAACATATTCGTAACTACAGGACACCGAAACCAATTAAAGTTGCCCAGTTGCGGTGGTCTAAACTTGGTTAAATCAAATACAGTGTTACCATGCATAAACACATGACAAGGCTCGTGACGTAAAATATGACGTACAGAACAAGCGGTTGACTGAAAAATCCAGAAAATGAAAGCATCGTATTCTTTGAGACGTTAGACGTAAACACAATAAGGCACGTATTGAAACGTGGTTAAATAAAACCAAACCTATTCGTGTTGTGATAAGAGAGAATCTTTCACCTGTTTACAGAAGGTTCCATGGGGCAAAGCTTTCAGACTCTGTTCTATCACAGAGTACCAGCATTTTGCCTGCAGCTCCATTCGTTGTGAACCCGTTTTCAGGAAGTTATACGATGATGGTTGCCATACAAAGCCACCTACAGAATTGCCGGGAAGTGACGTTTTGTTCTGAATCAAGCACAAATCAATAAAAGGAAATGCTCCGTTCGCATCAACACGTCGATGTACTGCTTCTTTTAAGGCAGCATGTATGCACAGAGCAGGAATAATGGTTTTAACACCTGTATTTCAGCATACCTTGTTGGTAATGACATAAAATCGATGACGGGTAGTAGTGACAGGTGAAAGGTTGGTTGACACCATTCAACAAACTGTAAGTACCAGCGTGAAGAACACAGAAGAATAGCGAACTCTGCTATAACCTTGCAAACTGTAGTGTTTCTTTTGTCAGCTAACAACCATAGAACTGTTTTAATAAAAGTATTTTTAACATATAATAGAACTTATTGAGCCTTACATTAGATTATCAAAAATGTTTGGGCTGTTGGAGGAACGTCATAACTCTACTTTTTTAAATGAATGGCTTTGGGGGTGGGGAGATTGCCCCCTCCAATTCCGAAAGTAGCAATAACAATTTTCAGGTTAATCAAGCTTTTGATATGAAATCCAAGGAAATGCGTCAGTGCAACTCAACGAAACTGCTTAAAAACCTATTCTACTTCAACTTTTAGTCGAACCTGGTCAAAGCAGTATGGTTTACCAGTTGCCCAACATTAATCAAACATTATGTATAGTGTAAATTCTGGAGGATTCATGCCATGGCTGACCTTTATTGAGTTTTAAGTTCCGTATGGAAGTTGGTGATAATGAAATGCAAACTTGTATATACGCGCTTGTAAACACTAACCGAAAATAAAGCAAGGGAGTAACGCTTTTCGCAGCTGTTTCTGGCGCACCAGCTTGCTGTTTCCCACTTAATGGTGACGTAAACTCAGGGATGTAGTGCTAACAAAAAAGGTGTGGGAACGCACCAAAAAAACTAACCATTTTAAAACAACTTCAAACTCATTTTAAAGCAAAACTTGAAAAATTTGTGGGAACGCCATTCCTACGCGTTCCCGCCCCACTACACTCCTGCGTAAACTTCATTTCAAGACCATCGCAAAAATCCCTCTCTGATAAGTCTGGCATGCTACAAACACTATATTTTGCCCTTGACTGCAGCATCATCCGTAGCTTTAAATGAACATCGTAGATTTTTGTTTTTGTGCAGTTTTGCAACTAAATGGGTGAATATGGCGGTGATATACAATTTGTATGCCTTGAAGCTCAAGCCTTGGCTAAGAAGGTTTCAAAGACTTTTTTGTAACGCAATTAGGCCATAGACACTGCTTAGCAACAATAGCATTTATTCTAGATATTTCGTTGTGATGGCATGTACACCTACTGTGACAGTTCAATCACAAATATGTGGAACCTTAACGGTTTCATTAGGGATCTCCCTTTACCTTGCTGGCGAGTAAAAAAAAGTTTTATTAAAGTAATCAGAATCCGACCTATAGGCCTACATAGTCTGAAAATGTTTCAAGATTCACCTGATGTTAATTGCCACCTTTTCATACAGTAACTTTGAAAGCAGCATTCAGCTGCAACGCGGAGAGTCAGCAGCAAAATCTGACGAAAGTAGGAACGTGCTTTTTATTTTTTAAGTGTTGAGGCCATTGACACTGCCATAACAGATAGCTTGCAATTATTTGTTTTCTCGATAAAGCGCATGCAACCAAAATGAAAGGAAGTTGAATTTTTTCCCAGTCGATTGGATTTTGTAATTCAAACGCTAATAAATTTAAAGAAAGATTATTTCAACCGCTTAGTTCCCAAACTTTTTTGAGCACGACCCAAATCTGAGCTTGGTGAACACCTCGTGACCCAAGCCTCAAAGAACGTTATGAAAAAATAGTGATTGTGTGATGATTTTTTGCAGCAAGTTGCTTGGTTCGTTTTTATTGTCAGAAATCTACTCTTTTCTTAAGTACTACGCTACAGACAGACAAGCAGTGTCAACGTTGAAAATCTACAACTCCGGTTTTGATCGCCTTTGCGCGACCAATTGTTTGACCTTTCTCCACCCTTCTTTGGGTTTTGATCCATACTTTGGGAACCACTGGACTAGATTAACTTACCAACCGTTGTGTTAAGCTGTAGCAACATGTAGGCCGTTTCTTAACTTAGAGCCATGGTAATAATCGATTGTGGCTTCGTTTTCGTAAATATACAACCGTTTCCACACAGCGTAAATTGAGCGGGTCAAGCATATGCGGGCATGTGTAGAGGGCATTTATAATTTTCCCCAATGAAAAAAATTGTCTTTGGAATAATTGTAAATTTTCTCGTTAACTCTCAGAAGCTAGATAGATAAATACCCAATCGTTTATGTGAAGCAGGCTTAGTGGAAGTAGCGTACAAAAATGCTCCGCAGTCGCATTTCATAGCGTTTGATGACATAAAATCCAAACATTTTTCAAACGCGTTGAAGGACTCCAGCGTTTGCATTATCAGTTGCATACGTCAAACAGTCTCTCAAGAAGGCATGATCCACGTCTTAGTCTACATGCGCACAAGTTTTGTAGACCTACTTCGGCTGTCGGTGTCTTAGAGCAAAGTTGCTACTCGGCTTCGATTGAACGTGTGTTGGTGTACATCAAGAAGTGTGTAAATATAAAAAAGCGCAATCACAATGACGGCCGCGACTCCTTGTTCAACTAGAATATTGACTGAAAAAAGCATACTGCCGATCTAGCACTTATAGCATCAAGATTTACACTAACGCTCTCGCAGGAAAGTTTTACGAGAAAATGGTGGCTTTCATTCCAAGCAGAAGCTTGGAAATTTACTGAAAATAAACTTTGAAAACCTGTTAATTCAATGAAAGCAGACTTTCTGTTTGTCGGATTAAGTTGGAACAGAATTATTCAGAAAAAGAAGTGCCAGAACAAAGCACATTTTATGGTTGATGCTTTAAAAACAAGGGGCATTATATATTTAAATGTTGAGACTTGGTCCTTGTTTGCCTCCCCCTATAAAAATTTCTGGCTACGCGCCTGACGCCATGTTGAAAAATGTGACTTTGGTCACATGCTTGATGACTGCTCTGATGATTGGTTTAACACCAAAGTGTTACATCAGCCTTGCAACACTTTTTGCATGACTAGCACTTCTCAGTAAACAAGCTGTATTTGCGTCCAGTATGGGTCATGCCCAGCAGTTGTGTTGACGAAGCTGTTTTTCGCCAAAGTTTACCCTGAAATGTCACAAGAGGTCTACATCATTCAGTTCGAATAGCGATGAGGTGACGTTACTCAACAAGAATTTACGGAATTTCGAGCTCGAAATTTTAACGAGGTATTTTACTTATGAGTCACAACACTGAAGACCTCTAAAGAGATTGATGGAAGTATTTTAGTGCCTGCTCGATTAATATGTTTCTAGGTTGACTGCTTCGTTTGGTCACAGAACCAAAAAAAATCGCTTAGATATCAGGCATTGTTTTCTATCTGCCAATCTGTTCTTTTTCAGCTTTACCCGTCTAAAGTTCACGATTAATTTAGTTTTGTTGCGATGTTTTTTTTCTGTTACATTACAAGGTGCCTACTTTGCACGAGCGTGAATTTCAGTGTGAGAGGCCATCATACACATTCTACGCACACACACGCAAAACATACAGGCCTGCGCACACACATACACACACACGCAGTTTCTTCCAAACACGCAGACAGAATGTTAACGTTTACTTTTTAACCACTCTGTTTAACACAAGGCCTATATCGTAAACATCATTAACTACCTGTCAACATTGAGTGTTTTTACAATTTAAAACGTAACACAGGTTAAAATGTTACCGTTCTTGTTTCTTGCATGTTGTAGAGGCTTTAGCTATGTCCCCAGGGTAAAAAGGAGGCAGTTGCTGCGTCCAGCAGCAATCGAATTGTTTCCTGCAACGTCAAAATTTTCCATGACGAATATGAAAGCTAGAGGCAAAACTGAAGCACACTTCGTCGATAAGTTCTCTTTGATCAAAGGCGTGTAAATACAGCGTGTGTCATAGTTATGCCTTCTTCGCGAAAGCGTGACTTCTTCTGATTCAGAAGATTATCACGTGCGCGGTTTGCAAGCTACGCTTTTTATTGTTTTTCCAGCCCCGTTCCAGTTAGTTGTTGCGTTACGTAATGGAATATTTGTCTTCTCGCGACTATTTCAATAGCTCTAGGACGGGTCGAAAAGTTTTTGCAAAAATTTCAAACGCTTCCACGGGATGTAGCATTTCCTCCTTGAACTCTTGTGTTTCATTTGTTCTGTCAAAATATTACGTGATATCTTCCTGTGCTGAAGCATTGACGGAGAATACCAGCAGATAAAAATCCTTTTTTCCTTCAAACGATTCCGTAATGATCAACCAATCATCTTAGACCAGACCTGTTGTAGCACACCAGGTAAATCAGTATCAAGCAGGTTGCCTCCCATGACCAGTAAACGCTCTTAAGTATGCGTAACTTCAAAAAGTTTTGCTTATGCCTTGAAAAGATGCACTGATGATTTTGGAAGTTGACCGTGCACCGACAACCAAGCAATGGTTCTCAACCTTTTTTGGCCCATGGACCATCTTGAAAAAAATCCTATGGACCACTTTGTCATTCTGACACCGGCTCAAGAACAACTAGTCGAAACTGTATTGCACATAAATCAGTGAACTCAAGGGCATGTTCAATCTTAGGATTTGTGCAACTCCCTGTGGACCACTAAAAATTCTAGGTGGACCACCGGTTGCCCACTTGCAACATGCTGAGAATCACCGTTGTACAGTAAATACAAAAAAGTGTCAGTAACATTGCAATTACTTCAATTTTGTTCTATGTCTACGCTGTAGAAACGTAGAACGAGATTGCAAATGCAAGGTATCTTCGGTCAATTGCAGTTAACAAAAGGTTATTTTGGCAAAATGCGATGGGCGTGTGTTTTTTTTCTAAATTAATAACCGTGCATGAAAATTAACCTTTGCGCTTCTAGAGAAAAAATTCTGAACTTTTTGTTTTTACTTTGTCAAACAAATGAGCAAACATAATCATGATAAAGTGTTTACTGCTGCATAAAGATAAACGTTGCTGTCGGTACTGTATAAACTTGCATTCAAATACTGAACCAGAAACAGTATTGTAAGCTTGTGCTAGTAAAGGCGGTCAACAAAGGATACGCTCAGGCAAAAGCAAGCAGTTTTGAACAAGTTATTGTTCTGGATTTATACCTATCTCCGCTGGGTACCTGGCTGCTACAGTATTTTCGTAATTCATTTGTTTACAGAATAAAACTATCTTCACTGCCAGAAATTATCCAGCTTCGTTCGAAATCACCCCACTGCTCCTATCAGACAAGCTCCCTATTCAGCTTCAAGTGATGGGAATGCGCAGTTGCTTGGAACCCACGACCTGCGTATTTGATGGAATCTTAAGTCTGAACGCGGTGTGTGCTTGGATCAAATAAGGTTCCGTTAACGGTTTTACCATCAGTAAATCAATGCACCAGTTGAAATCTTGTAAAATTTGCGAAAGCAAACGCGCAAAAGCCCTGCCGTCTGACAAAGAGAGGTCGGACGAGCAGACAGAAAAAGGTTTGCACGCTGCCGGTTTACTCTCTGAGAACGCCGGCAGTCCCACCACGTGCAGGTTGTTCAGAGTTGATGTGGTCTTGACGAATGTCGGAGAGAACTGCTTGAGAAAGCCCTTGTTTACAGTGGAATTATTTTGTCAATTAAATAATCCGAGTATATATTGTCCATGGGTATGGCTGCAACAGGTTGAACGCTGAATTTCAGGCATGTAGCAGAATTTGAATTTGGAAGCGGCGCTCTAATGAAATCAGACGTAAAAAGTTAACAGTTACAAGAAGCTTATGAGGCCTGTGGCTTTTTAAGAAAACTATGTTTGTAACTTCTGTTGAAGAACCAGTAGGTTGACCAAGATCGTCGCCACCAGGGAGGCCGGTGGTGACCACGCCCCATTTCCAATTGGTACTCACTCTTCATTTTTTATTGGTGCACTCCATAATATGTTCAGTTTTATAGTCAAAAACTGCGTTTTTGTAGTAATTCGTGAAGCTATTGACTTGTTACAGTTTTTGAAAATTTTTGATTTGTGGCGTAATTTATCTATCGGAACTGACCCTGTGACGAATTCTTTTGGTCACTCACTAAAAATGCGGAAATGTAGGCAAATGTTTGAGAAAAATTTAGTTCTCTGTCCTTGTTTCACATATAAGTTTTGTTTCGTTACATCTGTTTACTTTCGTTTTCTGAATGTGGCCTCACGCTTCCTGTTTTCGTATTTAACAACAATACTGTCTGAACGATTACGTCATCACCTAAAGCTTACACGAGAGCGGAAAAACACCAGTAGGATCCTGCGACGGGATACAAAAAAAACGAAAAAAGAGTGTGGATAAATCTGGAGAATTTATTGGACAAGGCTTCAGAATCGTGGTCTTCGTGTAAATAGACAGCGCGTACCAGCTATCTAATATAGAGCAGATTGTCCACAACCTGATGGGCTGTGTCTGGATGCTACTTGCAAAGAATAGCCTCGTACAATGTTCGGAAGGGCATGGACTGTCATGCCGATAGTGTCATGATACTTGCTTTCTTGTACAGCATATCGTTCAGTTGCACAAGTTAGTTTCGTCAATTTTGGGTTCATTAAAGATTTTAAATTAGGATTTCAAGATGTCGTACTGCACAGCTCATGTAAAGCTTACTGAGGAAGGTCTTGTTTTCAGTATAGCAAAAAGAAAACTAGACTGTAAGTTCAAAGTTCAAACTATTTTCGAATTCCATTTCTTTTTGCTTTGAAAAGTTGCACAGATTGCAAACAGCATTTGCGAAATCAATGACTTAACTCTGAAGTTTACGTAATATCAAAACTCTTGCATTCATTTTATCAATGGACTGTCTGTGACAGAAATCGTTAAACAAGAATTGAAAACTCAACCAAATATGTTGCGTAAGTCTAAGAAATTTATACCGCATGTTTCCATAAAAACTTTTGGTCTGCGCTTCCCTCCTGCATTTTTTTAGTGTCGATGTAACAACTACCACACTGGAAGGCCGTGTATCACTACTTTCGGTTTGACATACGCCAGGAATTACAACTGCAGTAACCATAAAAGAAACCATGTCCGTAAGACAAAAATCAACGTAAGTTTTGCTTAATTAAGAAATACATTTTACTAATATGATAGCCTATCAAATCGTTTAAACGCGATCTAAGGGAACGACTTGGCTTCTAGTCAGTCATGAGGTTCAAGATTTTGGAGCGTAAATGAAGTTAACCTAAGGCTTGATAGTTGCCAAGAGTAAAGCCCAAAGTCGCATTTTGTGGCAGCTGGCATCAGTGCTTATCGTTGTTGGAGAGGGAGTTTGGAGTTCATTTGTGGCTGTTTTCTTGCACTGCTAACTGCTCATGAAAAAACTGGTTTCGCTGAAAGTACCTGAGCAAGGTTCCTTGGAACCAGGATCATTTAAGAAAACAGCAACAAATACACGGAAACAACATCCGAAACTCGTAAATATGCGTTGGATGCTTCGCAACACGAGTGGTTTAAAATGTTTGGCATCCATTACATCTTGCGGTGCTCTTCGAAGCCTGCCAATGTTTTGCTGACACCTCATCTAAAGAAAAGCAGGCACAGACGTCAGCAAGCACCAGCAGTTCGGCATCATATTGCCAACCAGCCTGATGAGGCTCATGCCACGGTGGTTTCCATGCTGTTTGCCAGCGTTTTCGGTTCTAGCTAATCAATTATTGATTACCTGTCAAGTCTTAGTCACGTTTGGAGATTTTCTGCGGCCGTTGATCGTTCAAACGTTAAAGAAGTTCATCTGCAGTTTGAAACAAACTCGCACCATCAAACGTCTTGTTCTGCTTGTTCAAGTGTGAACAAGTCTGTAACGTGAGAGAAATGCAAAATTACATATTGAAGTGACTGTACAAAAAGAAGCTTTTGGTTAAACATGGTTTATCTTAAACTATTTTTGTTGATCATGCTGTCTTTCAATTTAGAGTGAGCAAGGGCGTAGCCAGAAAATATACTTGGGAAGACGAGAATTCTGAACTCTAATAAATGATTGACTTCACGCGTTCATGACAATTTTTCTCAACGGTTCAATAAATGTCGTTCAAAACTTGGGAAAGCGACCGAGCTCTTCGCCGCAACCTGGCCACGCCCCTGACAGTGAGTGAAACAGCGGTCTCTTATAAGTTTGTGTACCTCTAGACCAGTGGTTCTCAAACTTTCAAGAGCCGTGGCCCCCTTTAAAAGACTCTTAATATATCGTGACACTTGGGTTATGCAATATCACGGCAAAGCTACCTAGTGAAGGCATCTGCTCGTGGTCCACAGAGAACCGCTCCGTGGCCCCCAAGGTGGGCCGAGGGCCCCGTTTGAGAAACTCGGCTCTAGACTGAGAAGCTATGACTGGTGTGTTTTACTGTTGATAGAGATTTTTAACAAAAAAGAAAAATTTCTTCCTTGTGCTGTAATTATTGTCTCCTATATTACGAAGTAACAATGCACACAGCATCATTTTAAACAATAGTTTTATCCATTACACTTAGCAACAACGTGGAGTGTTCGCAGGTAGCAAGTCAGACGTTTTTTTCAATTCTTTGTAGACTTTCGGCCTCTCTTGCTTAGCTTAATTTTTCAAAGATGTTTTCACGTTTGTACAGCAATGTCCAGAAGCATTCTGGCAAACTTGTAAAATGACTTGACACGTCACTTTTTGTTTCTGGCTCTCACCATCAACCAGAACTATATGGTTTGCCTCCAGCTTCAAAAAATCCTGCTGGCACCTTTGGCTGGATTTCTGAATGCTTGGATTTGATCGTAGAATGTGTGTCGTTAGTTTATTCAGACGGTAGAATAATATTATGTGTAACTACGGCCGTGTACTTGGAGTGAAGCCTTCAGCGAAGCCACCTTTACAATAGTTGTTAGTGGCAGTTACGGTTGTCTTGTTCTGCAGAAATGCTGCTCCGTATTAAATTATTGTAAACAAATCCACGATTCGGCTATCTGCTGACTATGACAACATTTAATAATAAATAAACTGGACGAGAAACTACTTGTACAAACTGTGTGACGTGAAAATTATCCACTGTATTCAAAGCCTAAACAAGTAACGTATAGCCTACTTGTGTTGTATAGTGTGCCAGCTGCACTCCATTCGTGTGGTGTATTCTTTAACAAGTAGATTTCAAATATTCGTTGTTTTTCATAGATTTAGTGTTTTTTTGCCAAGTTTAGGTTGCATTTTATCTCTAACCCTGGTTACGTGATTTCATGAAAATAAGCAGACCCAATTGTTTGGCTTTCACCCGTAAGCGTTGCTTGCCGATTGTCATTGTGGGACTGACCATGCGTAGTGTTATGTGAAATCGATTTCCTGTTAAAAATTTGCTGATTGGTTCAAAATCTTCACTTATGTGGAGACTAGTAACTGCTTGTGTGTAGTTTGGGATTTCAGACTCGTGGGTTAAGCGGAAGATTTTGTAACTTTTCCGCGACGTGACTGCTTCAGGTCTGATCAGGAACTCGGAGGCATGCAATGTGATATGACTCAACAGGATGTCTGGAGCATCCGTCTGTTTTTGACAAGCAAGGCTGTCGAATAGCCTTCATCGATATAAGCTTGCAGTGAACATTGATCTCCAGCTTGTACTTTTGCGAAAAGAAGAGAACTTAGCACTTTGATCTTCGCCCTTTGTTCTCACAGTGATTCAAGCCTTTTGTAAAACGCCATAAAAGTGAGCGTAAGCATCCACTCTCCGTTCTCAAGCTTCTCGCGTCTTGACAGCACGTTACTTGAGGTTGTCTGAGAACTGTGCGTTCAGTAATTTCAGATTAAATAGTTAATTTTTCAAGAAGTGATTTGCAGAGTGGACTTTTCATGTATGCAACCATATTGCACTGATCTCACTAGCTGGATCAGCCCCTGGCACCAAGTAATGCTAAATTAGAGGACAGAGCAGGATACGGTTTGGTAATAAATCTACCGACTTCTAGCGTTTCATATTTCGTTTTTGGGGCTCTTGAAGCTTTATTTGAGGGGGTTAAGCCCACAGCCTCCTGTGGAAAAGTGCGCGTTGTTTCAAGTCCTGTGACTGCCTGGTATTCCAGCTTCTGATTACGCATTGTTTTCATATATTGTTTTGTAAGATCGCCTCAGCACTCCAGCGTCTTTGAGTTGGCGGCTCATATTTTCATTTCTTTCCTTGTATTGTCAGCATTTTCACTGGAGAAATTTGAGCAAGTTTGAAAAACATGATTTTCCTCACACAAGACTTGTTCATCCGCAATAACTGTATGAAAAATATCCTATTCCACGCAGGTGTAAATGAACTCTGTCAAGAATTCCTGTATTACGAAGTTTTACAGAATCAATTAATATGCCAAAGTTAAAGTGTAGAATGTCTCGCCTCGAATACGTGTCTATAACACAATGTTTTGTTGTTTGTTTGCTACTACAATACAGATAGCGCAGTAATGCAAGAGGCGCTAAAGCCACTGCACTTCAAAGGCAAGGAATAAACAGTGGGCTGGTGCCGGACACCCAAGACTCCAACGGTAGCATCTGTTAGGTTGTGCATTGGAATCGGTCTCGTGAGAGTCCAATTTTATAGCCAGCTGCCCAAATGCTGAAATGCCTTGTGAGGTCACATTGATAATAACCGCGGTAATGGGCAAGCAATTCCATTTGGTGACTTGGTGATCGATTAGGCATGACAGATGAATGGCTGCCTTATCCGAGTCAAGGTAGCGATTTAACGAAATTTTCGAGTCTGATCGTGGTTCCTCGTGCAACCTGTAACATACTGTGGAGTCCGCGTTTCAAACGTTCAAGTTTCAAACAACAGCACAACGCTGATAAAAATTGTAATAAGAAACTTAAGTTTAACATTTTGGTCTTTTACGCAAAGCTATGCAACGGGTTATCCAACGTTGGATAGCTTTGCGTAAAAGCGCAAAAAGCTATTCAACGGGTTATCCAATAATCCAACGGGTTTATTCGTGAAATGCAGTAGAATACAATCAGAAAGCAAGTTACTGTTTGTTCACTAAATTTAACATTTTGGTCTTTTACGCAAAGCTGTCCTGAACCAATGATCCAACGGGTTTATTCATGAAATGCAACAGAGTAAAATCAGAAAGCAACTTACTGTTTGTTTACTTGCATTGATCTGCAGGTGGGTAGGGACAGGCGTGTGAAAATTTCGCCAAGCTCAATTACAACGGATCTCACAATCACAGATTAAAAGCTGTCTTGCGTCTCCCTACAATAACACGAAACCGAAGATTTTTCTCAATACCACTGCAAAAATATGTTACAGAAAAATATCAACGATCCCGGGCACAAGAACTACTGTAAGACTTAAACTCGTACAATCTGGTGACAGCCTGGCAAAAGCTGGTTTCGAGTTTACCTTCACTCTCATCACAATCACTTAACCGGTGAAATTGGTTTGCACAAGATTAGCGTGTGCTTTGATACTTACAATTTTAAGCACGCATTTTGTCTAAAAAATCAGTTTGTCTTCGATATTCTTGAGCAGTAGGCGGTCATTAGTTTTATGGGTTGTCTGCGAACTGCAGGTGAGCCAAGCTGTCTCTTAATTGTGAGGTCTGCTCATTGTGATGCCATACGTAGACTCACTAAGCACCAGCATCGACCGACAATATTCGAACTAAAATTTGTTCCAATACTGCAGCGAAATAAGTCATTGTTAAGAAAAACTTTGAACATACTGCAATTCACATCCCAAACAGGTTTCTTGTAATATGAGCGAAAATCAAATTAACATCAGCAGACAGCGTTTTTAACTTCGCATTCTTCTATTTGTCCGTTTTCAGGTATTATTTATTTATTTGTTTATTCATTTGTCAAAATAGCTGCTACTGTGGATTCATTCTTTTGATCGTGATGGATGCAACAACCAAGGTAAACAGCTGTTTCATTGCTCAATATTATTGTTTGATTTTGTGTGTTTGAAAAGCAGATGTGCATTTAACGCAGCCAAAATTGATTCAATTTGCTGTTGCCCTGAAACAGACGAAGCTGCTGTTTCCCTTAGTGTCCCTGAAGTAGCAGTACAAACACATCAAGTTTATCCTACCCGCATTCGTGCCATACCGATAGCTCGCCCGAATTTAGCCCAGCTCTTCTGAAAACAAGCAAGGGCTCTCAGAATCAATGACCTAATAGGCCGTGTCAATGACTTAGATTCAAACAATGGGTTCCCCGGAGAAGAAAATTTTGCAAGATACTGAGCATTTTTTAACGTTTCAACCAAATGAAATTTTTAATGTCTCATTTACATATTTCTGCGCTCACGAGTCTCAAATAGTGTTTTTTGTCAAATAAATCTTGGCGCCAGTGCGATGTTCGAACATTTTGAGCGCAGTCGCTAGCTGCAGCATCTATTTTGCCGGCTTTTCGTGGTTTGCGGTATCGCCTGATACTAAATAAGTCGTATTGGTACAAGCGTGGGTTCAAACTGGAGATTCTGAGCCGTCTCACACAAACATGCATATGTCTAGCGTTGTTAGACGTAATCGAGAATGTTGGAAATAATCAAGAATGTTGAAAGAGGCCAAACGGAAAAACGAGGATCTGCATTCAGCGAAAGCGGAAGTTGGAAAAGAGGTCATAAAACTATCTATGAAAAGGGGCGCCAACTGCGGAGGGGGGGGCCTAGGTCTGGATTGCGAGGTCTACAGGTGAAATGTGCCCTCGCCGATACGCAGGGGCAGTCTGTTTTTGACAGTCGCCATGTGGTTGCGTTATAAATATTTCAGAAAGCTGTTTAACGTAGCTCTTTTCCGTCCTGCCCTCGAAATGAATTCGATCTCTGACTGGCAGTAAAAACATCGTTCGCTCTAGCGAGCGTTTGCTTTTCGCGGCGGTACAAAGTGGTTTTTGCGAATGACAAGATTTAATGGCTTTCTTTCTACTGAAGTTCTAAGCACGATAAATTCCAACGTCCCTAAGTGCCTCTTCATGACTCATTGCGTGAAATGTATTCAACAACTTCAGTCAACGATCAACGATGACGTCACTCAGTCCACGATACATTCTCAGTTGGTTAGCTGACACGATATTGCATGGATGGAGTTGGTCCCTCAGGGCGCATATCCCTACCAGAGTGCGTTATTTTCAGCTTTGTGTCTTCCCCTCCGTCTCCAGGTAAACGCTCAGCAGCTTTTTTATTCGCAAAAGGATTCGCGTGTTTGGAGTTGAGCTGCAACTGACAAGACATGAAAGTTCGACTGCTTCATTCGTACTCGCTCATCTTTCTTCCTTCCCGCTGTTGAAGATCCTTACGTGACACACAATGCAAAACCAACACATTCGCACTCACTTGGTTCAGCTTTCTTCTTGAAATTCGCGCACGTGCAGTTGTTATCTCAAGCTACAGAAAGACTTTTGATGGCCTTTGGCAAGTAATAACACGCGTTACCGTTTGTTTGATCGCAGGGTAATGTTTCAGCGGGCAACCAACAAGGAATTCTTACACACGTAGCACTACAGAAGACGGTTTTCCCACCGTCATGATTTGTCAATGGCCGAGGTCAGAGTAAGCAAGGGTGTGCCTTTCTCTATACCTCCTTGTTTGAGCAGGAACGACTTCTGATATTCAAACAAACGGCGAACTTTCAAAACATCATTCGCTTTCATTACACAACCTCGCAAGAGTAAACCGTGATAATACTTCCCGGATGTTGCGTCTGAGACGAAACTTTCGGCCTATGTTTTTTGGTAAAAGGACCATGAGCTTCTTAATTCAAGGCTGAGCATGCGCTGAACCGCATACTTCTTACGACGTAGTTTATTTTTAACCGTTGATCGTGATGTCTTTTGAGTCCTCCTAGGGCTGCTTACTGTCCCCGCAACCCCCTGAGAGAAAAATCGGCACGAATGAAGTGGGAAATGTACTGTATGTGAGATTGCATCACGGTTGATCCAATCTGAGGACAAAATAAGAGATTCAAGGGATAAGGAGCGATTATTAACTTGTTTTTTTGAAAAAGTCATTGCACACCGCTATTGAAGCCTGGAAGTATAACCAACTATTTTTGCAAGAAATTGTAGAATATCGATCACTTGCTATTGGGAGGACTTTTTAAGCAAAATAAAAAAGGCTTTATGCAACATCGAAGATAATTCTCAAAAAAATAGCGAGGGATTTACTTTGCCTTAGAAATTTTTTATTTTTTTCTGTTGTTCAATTTGAGTGCAGATTCTATTCTGTTTTTCGCATCATGGCAAATGCTCGACACCACTGAAGGTTGTTGATGTAAGTCAGGGGTCGGGAACCTTTTTGGCTAAGGGAGCCATGAAACCTACATATTTTTAATTGTATTTCCGTGAGAGCCATATAATATTTTTCAACACTTAATGCAACT
>JGI24159J19872_10000831_pt1 | contig 30862 bp, 19 predicted proteins | sample Ectturendosymbi4_FD_19872 | JGI IMG/M metagenome (IMG submission 19872)
ATGAGCGTACGGTGTTGTCCAGTCCACCGGTCCACAACTTGCTGCCGTCGTGCGAAATGTCAATGCAGCTGGCGCCGTCCGTATGTCCTTGGAATTGCCTGATGTACACATCAACATAAGGCAACTGAAGGCACATGGCTATTTTTCCAGAAACATGGGGCACTTTTCAACATTTATGCTTCAACAATTCAATAAACATCATAGCCACCATGAAGGAGATCAAGATGGAGTTAACTGTTTAAGATGCCGCTGCAACGCATTCTTTTTCAGGTGAAGTAGTCGATCTGTGGACAAAAATGGAGAGATATGAAAAAATAGATAACCAACAGTACCTCACAATCTTCTCATTATGTAGATCCCAGACAGCGATGTTTCCGTCGCTGCAGCAGCTGAAGCAGAGCTTCGAGTCTGGACTAGTCGCTAATGCATAACATGCTGGAGCCGCACACGGTAGTTCAGCCTGTGAAGAAGAAACGCCGAATGTAACTACGTTCAATAATGTCATCAACAGCTTGCACAACGCTCGACTGTCCACCTGTCTTTTCTCGTAATTTACGATTCTACGGTACGTAAAAGCATTTCTACAATAGGTCGTTGTGACTAAACGTCAAAAACTCCTGTTTACAAAGATCAAATAAATGTTTGATTTTCTCAAAACTACGCCGAATTTTAAGAAGAGGCGTGTGAGCATTCAGCCTTGAAGGGCAATCGCCAGCACAACTCAAGCTTTCTGAGTTGCGTGATATACTGAACCGCGAAGCGATTACAGACTTCGAAAATATGGCCGAAATACTTCTACATTCGGTTTTGCGAAAAATTTCTATGAAGAAAAATTTGAAATACCAGAAAAAAGCTTACGTTAGATTACGCTAAGTCATGCTGTATATAATATTCAGTTATAGGATAGTTACAATAAGCTATTTTTGATTGATAGAGATATTCCATGAACTATCGATACAGCGCCTACAGAGCGGAGGTTAGGTAAGTGCACAGATGGGAAATATGAAGTGCAGCATGTTCTGATTTATACAAATATTGCGGTTGAAACATTTAAGCGATGGGCTTACTATTTTTTCACAAAAAAAACGCTGGCAACGTTTCAAGTCCATTGATGGAAAAAGAAGCTTTTCAGACTACCTTTTCAGGACACGCTGTTTTATTGAGATTTGGGTTTTGTTTTTCTTTTCTAAGTTGTTTTATACTAATTCCAACCGATCTGTTCTTATAATATGCGACGGCCACCATGAAAGAAAACAATTTTTTTAAATCACGCCATAGCAGCAAAGCTTATGACTGCACAATAGAAAATACTTCAGCAGTTCTAGACAAGCAAAAAACAGGGAGCACGGAGTGAAAGGAAATCGATCGTTCGTTCGTTGTGTTTTGTGAAGCAAATTGTCATTGCGGCTTGATTGCACTTGGAGGCAAAGGCCGTGCCCTTTTCTTGTTCTCTACTGACAAATCGTTCAACCAGAGTTACTAAAATTATCGCCCCCGGGTCCAGAGCAAACATGAGGTGTTCCTCAAGATCATCGTTGAGGGTGCCCAAGGACATCTCTGAAGCGCGAGAATAATACAACTGCGTTTGATGCTTGCTTCACACATATGGCGCGTTTCAGTCCTTGCTGCACGTCATGCGAGTAACGACACCTTTTGCCCGAAATCAAAGTCATCATCTGCGTGATGTGCTGATTTAAGCAGACGTTACCCTGCACATCATGTGAAAAGTCGCCTTTTCGGTCAGGGTCAACGGCAAAACATGACATTAACCTGCCACTTGCGAATGCTGGAATCCTTGAAAACAGTCAACTCGCCTTCTAAAAGCAAACTGCGACGAATAGCCCTATCACGAAAGTGTTTACCTTAATTCTTGGTGACCCCGTCAAGTCCCAAATGGACAGGGTGCTCGCTTCACCCCCCACAAGGAGCGTTCGTCCGCCAGGCAACAACTTGCACGAGCGAATGTAACTGTCGCGTTGCAAGCATTCTAGCTGAGAGATAGGGCTGGTCTTGACCGCCGGTGTGCCAGTGATGCCGTTTGCGGCGCTCATGTCCCAGATTTTGACGCAACCTTTCCCGCCGGTGTAGACGTGCCGGGACGAGTTGCCCACTGTGACTGCGCACACCACTTCTCCGTGCTGAAGGGTGAGGATGGGTCGGGCGTTTCGAGGGATTCCGGGCCCCAACAAGGCGTCCGGAGGAAACTGAACTGGTTGAGGAGGCTGACCCTCTGCACTCACGTGAAAAGAGCTCGCTCTGCCAAAAAATTGAAAAAAAACGTGTCTGCCTAGTCGCAACAGGATAAGCTGTTTTTAGACAAGCTTTCGTAACTTCGTTGGTAACGGTTACAGTACGCAGACACAAAGTAGCTTTTTTATGTAATTATCTCACACTTACGGTCTGGTGGTCATTGGAGGCATAACGTGAGGTAATCCTGGCCGCATCTGGTCAAAAGGTGGAATTTGACCCCTGCGAAAAGTTCGCTTGAAGTTGAAACCGCTTTACGAGAAGGTAATCGCCCAACATAGTTCAGCCAAAACACAAAATCTTAACCAACGTAGACACGCAGGATCGCCGAATAGCGCTACATGTTACTTGGAAAGCATAGTGCAGATGTGTAGCACACTACTGCGTCGCATGGAATAATTCAGACGGTGTGCATACACAAGGAATCGAATAGTTCAGTCTAACAGCACTTATCATTGGAAAAGTCTTGAAGGCAAATAACATCATTAACTCACCGGTAATGGGCAGCCGCGGCAACAGCGACGCCAGGTGGTAAGCCATTCATGTTTTCATACAATGCTGGAGGATGCACACCGGGGTAGGGCACGTGAGGATAAGCAGGCATTCCATACGCAAGGGTAGCTTGTGGTCGCACTGCATAACAGCAACGATCGTACTTTTACCATTTCCAATAATTCAAGAAACTTCGCGCGATTACATGCTCGTTAATTTACAGAGCTGGTGCTCACAACGAAATTATGCCAATGTGAATTGGAAGCAATTCGTAGGATATTCAATAATGAGAACACGCAAGAATCTCATTTCGTGGAAACTTCAACAATGCACCGCACCTGCAGAGTTGCTCCCAATGGTTTGATTCGTCTGTTAACATTGTTTTTAATAATACGTGAGCTAGATGCACCGAACAGATCATTTCTGCACACGAATAAATACTTCGAAATAGAACCTTAACCGGCAATTCAGGTATACACAATATTGGCCTCTTCCTATCGTAGGTGCTATGGACGTTTGACATTACATGCAGCTGTGCAACTCAAATTAATGCCTGGAAATCTCAGAAAAATATTTTTTATCAAAAAAAGAGAACACGAATACTTCGCAAGAATCCTGCCAATTTTGACACTAGCAACTGCTAAGAAATTGAATTTCTATTTACCGATGGCTTGCTCACTCATGGAACGTTCTGGACCGCTAGGAGGCAGAGTACGTGGTTGATTTGGGCTTCCTGATCCGCTGTGCATGCTAGATGGACGAGCTTGTGGACTGCCGGATTTTGAAGATGTTTCTCGACTGCCCATAGTATGTTCGGACCGTTGACTGAAATACAAACAGCAACACTGATTACCGGCGTGATTTATCAGCTTCAACAAGAAACTGCTTACATGAATGCTACTAACTGAAGCGTTGCTCAACAATGCTCCTTATACTTAAGAATATCAAAATCACTATGAATCGCAGCGGTGTTACTGGGTGTGGGGCATTGGTTAATGTTTTGGTTGTAAATAAAAATATTAGCAGTCGTGCATGAAAATACAAGCAAAAGTTTGCTTAGTGTAGTGCACGATTGTCAAGGATCAATTATTGGAAAATCCTAATATTATTAGAATCCTTCATAGCGCATTATCTGCAGAACCAGTTGAAGTGCTAACGACCAAGGTGTCAGTGACAACAACAAATGAAGTGAAATTCCTCTATGCTAACATGATCCTGTTACTGGTTTGTCAGTGCGAAAATTCATCGTAAGACTCACTGTCGAAGAAGCACAGGCCTGCTAACAAAACCTGCTAAGCAGTTAACGGTGGCGTGGCCTTCGAGTAAAGGTAAACACGTTGGTCGTGGGCAATACACGCGTTGGTACTTACTGCATTTGTCTCGCCTGACCGCTGGCTGACGACCCAATGGACGAAGGACTTCCTGGGCCCGCACCCATGCTACCACTGCTTGTCTCTTTCTTTGTTAGAGGGTAAGGACGAGATTGGTGCTGCTGACTGGAGGATGAAGGACGTAGAGGTTGCACAGACGATTCGACCCCGTTTTCGCGGGGAGATTGTATGTCTACATTTAGCGGGCTTGAACGTTCCTAGAAACAAAACACCTCTGTTGCCATAAATAACTCGAATTGTAACAAGGATGTTGAAAGCTTTATTCCGAGTATTTTTGTCGCAGGTGATAAGCGCAAAAAGGCAGGGGGAAGCAAGAGAATTGTCTTGCTGAAGCTGGAAAAATAAGGTTTGTAAAGCGCTTACAAAATTACTGACAACTGAATTTACTGCAAATTTGCTTGAAACGTTGTGCAAGGAGGATGACCTATTTTTAGTAGCTCTTTGCATTTAAATGGAAATAATGGGGAAAATACTGAAAACAGATGGACAAACTGATAGTGTGACAACTGGGAAACAGAACATTGGGTCGAACACAAAACGCTTGTGGATATGATGTTACAGATTGTCAGTAATTAGTCATTTTCATACAATCCGGAGTAACAGGCAACAAGCCTTTTCAAGTTAATCCCGTAGGTTAACAGGCAATTCGCTTAGAAAGTATGAAGGCATCAGCGCAATATACGCAAAAACAAATTGAACGAATTTGCAAAACAACTACCGTGTTGTATGCTGCCCCAAAGCTACTCTGCTGTACTCTCCCGCAAAGACTAGGGAACGAGATGGGAAACGAAAGCAAATTCAAAGAAATATCCTCCAACACAGTGCATGCCATTAATACTTTCTTGTCACAGATGTTTAACACCTCTTAACCTAAATCAAACTGCAACAATCACGATCTCTTCCTGAACTGTTAGCTCAGATAGGTACGGCGACTAAGCTGCCCTTGTTTACACTGAATATGTCGATAGCGGGTTTTCTAGTCTGACGTTCCAACGAACAGCTGCAGATGTGACAAGCAGCTTCAGTTACAGTTAATTCTTAGAAAAGTCAGATGAATTTGAGCGGAATAACCCTTCAGAGCGGAAAACCGCACACAAGCGAAAGGTATGCGTGAAATTAAAACTTTTGAGTGATCAAGCTGCGGAGAAGCGAAAATTACGGGTTGCGTGTCACAATAACAGACTATTTAAAAGCTGCACCGGCGTTTAAAAGCACTGTTAGTGCGCAAATTTTGCAAGACCCGTATGATGATTTGCAGAGCAGTTTCGAATGAACAGCCCCGTGGTTTTCCGCACCTGGGCAGGGCGCGAAAGCCCGCTGTTGTGAAAGGACTTAGTTTATAAAGAAGGTACTATTTCCAGGGATAAAAGGTAGTCTTGTCGCCCCGACACACGGTATTCGTCCGATAGCTTTTTTAACGACACAGTAATCTACTGATCGAACTGGAAGACTGTTGTTTCGTTGCTCATTGTGTTATTTTCCGACTTACCATTTCGCGGCGAAATAAACGTCAGACCGGATCGTCGCCAACCGCGACGACAAGCTCGTTAAGCAATTACGTGGAGCAGTTGGCGCGCACACTGGGTTTAAAAAACTTTTCGCTATCCGGGAGAAACGGAGTATTGTTGGAGCGGTCGGGTCGGAAACTAACACTAGGCCCACGATCGCCCATAAACAGCAGTTCGCAGACGAGACGCGGACCACAAAGCCTTTCGAAAAACACACGACTCTGATCTCTTTAGCGAAAGCGGTCGAGCGAAGAATGTGTCCGCGCAACAACAAAAAGCATTCCGTTTCCCGTTACTCCACTCGCGACCTTTTCCACGTGTTCATCGTCATCAGTAACACGTCACGCCGTCAGTAATCGGCCAGTTCGCACAGGTCCGTGAAAAACTCAGTAATATGATGATCGAGAAGTGTTTGTTTAGTAACCAGGCCTTGGACAAAAGCCTACATTAACGACAAACCGCTCTTAATGAAAGATCAGCATACGGCCATTTACGGGTATGAATCCGCAAGATCATTAGTTGCCCATAGGCCTTTGCTGCACACACGTGAAACGACACGTTGGACGAGACTTGACATGTTGGATTCAGTACACTCCACGCATTTTTTCCGAAATTATCTTGGGGCTTCGACGACCAGTTTCAAAACTCGCCGCAGGGTCTTGAAGAGTGTCCATCACTATTGTAGATTAATTGATAAGCGACTGAAATTTGAACCGCTGGCTTGCTCAAAAGCTTCACGCTACCGCTTAATGGCGCTAATGTTCGACAACCGAGCAATGCTGTCGAGTGACAGTTGCCAAAGATCCTGGAGTTTCAGGCCGTCTCGTATAAACAGATGATGTGCAGGCCCATACCAAGGTTAAGAGTGCATGTCAAAAACCACGTCGCTCTTGTCAGTTAGTCAACGCGCTCCATTGTTCCGAACAGAAAGACCATCGCCAAAAAGAGTTGTGATGCATCCCGCACACTCTCTTTAAAAACCCGTTCAAAGCAAAGCCACATGAGAACTACGACAGGCAGGCAAATTGATTTAAGCCAGACAAACAACCGGAGCTGCGCGATGTGACGCATGAAAACAGATTTTTGGGATTACAACGGCGCATTCAAATCCAGTGCATCAAAGAGACGCCGCTATGAGGAAACATAGCGCCCTATGACCAGGGAAAGGAACGTCGTCGCGCAGTCGATGATCACACCCGGAAGCCACACAAATTGATACATATGAAGTACAGTGAGTTGAGTGGGCCTTTTCCGTAGTTCGAATCGAGCTCGGCGTGGGACGCCAAGAGTGGCAATATAAGAATCGACTACTAATGATTAACGTCGCGTTAGTGCAGGTTACAATTTGACGAAAATCTCTAAAGCTCGCCCGTAGTAATTTTGACAGCAGCGAAGTCGTATTCCGAAAACAAAGCTTGCGATGCGACAGCGACATGGATATACGCTGGAAGGTTAAATTACACGGTTCGATCAATAAACTGAGTAATACGTTTTTCGTATGTAACGCATGCGACTAGTGAAAAATATAGCATATCTGCAGAAAGAGCCATTTCTCACTACCGCAAAATTAGTCGAAAAAGGTATGAATATTTGAGTGTTTCCAAACGAGCAGACCTGTGGCCACCAGAGGTGGAAGTCAATTCCAGCGAAGTGAAAAATCAACGAGACTGACTTACGCGTCAGTAGAATTGCAGCTGCCGGTAAACATCGAGACGCAATAGATTTCTCCGACAATCGTTTTGTGTCTGAATTATTTATCGCCATTGGTGCGCGTGCAGGCCTACTGCCAGCCGGGTTCGGCGGGTCGAAGCGACAAGCGAAGAAGTGCAATGGCACACATCGTCTATCTGACGCAAAAAGATGCAGGACGTTTTTGGGAACAAAGCGAGAAGTACTATTTGCTCAAAAGGAACTGCAAGGTCGAGGGGAAGATTTCTTCATCGCTCAATTCTCATTCCCAGTAAGCTACGATAGACCAAAGCAACAAACATTCTAACGTGCCATACTTTTTGTAAGTACTTGACAAACAAACCACTCACGTCGTTCGAAACGTCAACCACCAGATCCCGGTCGCTCTTCTCAGCATCTGAGTCCTGTGTGAAACAAAAAACATTAGCATATCGAGAATGTGGCTTCGTTCACGTAAGCACTGATCCAACACTTAATTTTCAGCGGATAGTCGACGTAGCATCGTTTAAATGTCAATCGAAAGGATTCTTTTACAGACACGAATCAGACACTGTGATCTTATCGGAGTATATATTTCACCTACTAAAGTAGGCATCATCAGCTCTTATTCAAAGGGAATCGTGTAACTTACACCGATAGTGTGCAGGCAAGGATACGACGGTTTGGCTTGTACATGGATGGCCACGCAGAAAAAAAATCACTAACGACAATATACCTTGACGTCCTAATGTTTGCACAGTAGACGATTTTTGCAAAATTAATGTGCTGCTAGTGCTGAAGGAGGAAACGTCACAGATTCTAACGTGAAGACGCTACCTTACAATCCAACCGAAACATTGATTATCTTTGCAAGATGTACACCAAAAAACGAATATAGGTGACTTGGTAAGTGAAAGACTAAACGTTGATAGTGCAGCACAAAATTTCTTTATCGACAGATCGCAGTTCTCCTCGGTTAGCTTTCTCGCGACGAGAGCTGTTTGATTAGGCACGGAAGAGTGCAGAGCAAACAGCAAGACGCGCTGGATTGTTAAAATCGCTGTATTTGCGCGATGAGCAAGAACCAGTGAGTTTATCGTCATCATCCCGAGCATCCCACGGCGCCCAAAATTAAGCAACCGTGTCCAAAGGCGGGTCATTCGATCCGATGGGATCCGCGCGGTAGCGCGGAGTTGGGTTTACGGCACGGCTGTGGCTAATTCCAGTCAATTTTGCGGAAGTTGCGGTCGCAAAAGGCTTTTAAGCGGTACCACAGAGCGTGTAAGCAGCGCCGTTACGCCCGAAAACCTTTTGGAGTGCCGTTTCACCTGCGGTTTCTCGGGCCGTTCGACTTTACGCCAGCACCTCGGACTTGATCGTTAGGGTTGCGATACGTAGACCGAAACACGGTTCACTGACTGGTCGTTCGTCGAACGAAGTTGTGTACATCGTGCAGCATGAAAACCGCGTGAAATCGAATACGCACAGGATAAGTGTTCGCTACGAGACATGCTCCAAAATCTTGAATACTGAGTGACGGGACAAAGAAAAAAAGGAGATGACGTAACGCCCAAAGCTTCTTTAGAACTCTGCAGCACGACACGACGACGAAAGTATCGTTCAACAAGCCATGACCGAATTCGATATTTTGAAGATGCTTTGACAACAAAAATCGCGACACTGTAAAGTCAAGTTAAGCGCTATGACCACGGCAAACTTGCTCCAACCGAGCTCTTCAAATGTTGCAGACGACCGTGTTACGAAACGCGTGAGAAACGCTACATCCACTGAGTTACACAGCGCAGTCGGTTTCAATGCTCTGCTTTCCGGACAAGTTTGTAGGTCTGTACCAGAGGGACGAGTTGTAACATTGTTTTCGTTAATAAAAAAGCATACGTAAGGAGAGCCACGGCACACCAACGAGCAGGATTGTAGCTCATACTCAGGGGTTTTGAAAAAAGGCCCCACTTCAGAGACCCTTAGCCAGCCAGAACCGCGTAGGTTTTACGACTGTACGGCTTACACGCAACTAGATTTTTACTCAAAACAGACGGCAGTAAGACACCACAAGGGTGACACAGGCGAATATGATCGCAAATTGTTTTGATCATGTTAAGACCACCATGTATTTCTTCGAAGCAACAGAAGAAAGCACCATTAATGGTAATTCTTTGGGAATCAGAGTTAATGAAAAGCAGAAAATTAGTATTTTACCTGCAAGCTGATGAAAACTCAGTAATTCCGCTGTTATATGCCATACAAAATTTCAAATGTCCAACTGAGTATAAGCACTGATTCACAAGCGCATATGCTAATCTGACCCGAATCATTAGCGCAGGGTTGGTGATGGCTCAGGGTACGTTTGATCGCTAACAAGAGTTACAATGGGTCGAAAAAATATTCAAGTAAAATCACATAAACTGTACAAAAATTTTTTCGATTTGTTCTCCATAGAATCGTATGTGTGAAGCGTGAGAAGAAGAAGAATGATTGAGTTACATGTAAGAGTAGAACTGCGAACCTATTACAAAAGACCTGACTGTAAAGGAACAAATCAATTTTCAAAACACGAAGGAGAGTTTGGTGTTCTTGTCAAGCGAGTTGAGGCTCTAGCCCTAATTGACAAAAATTATTTCGATAAAACTATTGTTGCTTCTACAGAAAGCAGAACTTCTATGTCGGGAAACAGTGAATGTGGCTCTGCCGAGCAGCAAAAGTATAATGTCACTAACGTTAAGAACAATGGCGACGCCGTGGATGTCTGCGAAATTGCATGTGACAACAATTTGCGGGTAGTTTGACAACAATTTGCGGGTAGTTTGCTGTTTTTAACTTCAACATTAAAATCAGCAAATAACCCAAGAGGCGATAGCTATACTAAGGTCACAAGTTCACATCAAAAACTGTAGGTGCTACAGAACGAACGTGCCTGCGCTTGCAGAGCTACTTCCGTATAAGTACGAAAACTACAAGGCCATCTTTAATTGCATTCCTTGAGGCGTTGTCATATTTGGTTCAACTCGACCACAGAGGCATGCCAGCCAATGCTTGACAGCCGTGACGGTGGATCGACCGCATAACTGTGGCGTGCCGCGTTTGAATTCACCTGCGTTATGGCCGCGAGCCGAATACTAAAAAGATGGTCACCTGATAATAAATATTTTTGCGCAGAACAGCTTGGCACACATGTCGTGTAGGAAACGAGCCCGCACATAACCTAATGCAATGGCAGTTAATAAGACCGATGGCTTAATGTTCGTGTGACCAATAGCCTTCTCCACTTTCACAACTTTTTGCATTGGTTATCTGCCACGCAAAACCGTTCATATTTGGGAGCATCAAATTTGCACAAAAATGTGGTAGCCTATGTTTAAAACCACAGAACAAAACGACTGTTTATTTGTGGTACAACTAAAGAAAAGGTATTCAGCTGCCTGCGCAGGGCTCGTTGGTACAACGTGGCAGACACATGGAACGCAGTTGTCAAAGCCGAGTTGATATTTGATGACACAACATTAACATTGTTCACACAACATAATGGGTTTACAACAGGAACATTGCTTCGCTTTTAACGCTTTTCAAGGACCAGCCATGCGGCAGCAAACAGCAACGGTTAAATATCCTCACCATAAACGCTAAAGAAAGCTGCTTGTAAGCAGCCAGTACGAATACGAGCCTTTTCGTAGTATCCTCAACAAAATAATGTATTATCTTGAATCTTGAAGTAACCAAAGCGGTAGTAACATGATATATAAAGCCATTTACTTCTTTTTCAAGTTTTCTTCGTTTGGTTGGCGTGTCAAGGTCACGAGCTTGATGGTGGTGACTCGTCGATTGTCTTACGCCGTTTCCAACCGAACTATGCGGTTGGCTGTGTGGCGGAGCGTGAGATCCCGAAAGCTCTTCACGTCTGGGCAATCCGTTTACGTGAGCTGGTGAAACTGATGGCTGGAAAAACATGAAAAATTTAAAGCTTGCGCTGACTTTGACCTAAGCATTAAATGACGCTTGTATAGCATACGTTATGGAAGTGTTGCACCTTGGAAACACATGACAAACAATTACAGGAACATGACGATTGCAGCTGGGTCATTTTCAGCACAAGGGTTTTGGACATCTCATTGGTCTAAATCTAAACCATACAGCTAGGTTTTATATGAAACCTTTCCCCACGTTTATTTCAACGAAGTATATATTTCGCTTATTCAGTTTTTATTCAAATGAAACTACAAGTCCACAGCTATCGTGCATCAGCAACGCACGGAACCTTGGATGAAATTCGGAATTCGGATTGCTGGCAATCCGAATTAACTTGAAAATCAACATGACAATCATCGACATTGCAAGCAAAACCTAAGAAATTGTCTGCATTGCTGTTCACACAGCATCTTACGTAACCACCAGCGTAAAATTTCCAGCTGGTATAGGGTCCTTGCTCACAACACAGCTCATGGCTTCATACGCGCAGTTAAATTACACCACAGTTGACAAAATAATATCTGGAGCCGTAGAAAATTGACCAACGATGCTTTGCAAAGGACGATCATTGTTTTCCGATCATGCAAGCAACCAATGCGGCGGTCCAGAAACACTTGTGCGCTAAGTCATGCTCCGCAACGCATGTCCACACTGGTTACTGCGAGCTCATCAGAAATTACTTAATCCGCAGCGTTGCATCACGACGTTTTTCAAAGGTGTTTCTAATATGTTCTACAACTTCCATGACAACGAAACGATGAAAGCAATGGCTTCAAAACGAACGATTCAGTTTCGCGGTGTCAAAATTTTGTTGTTTCGATCATTGCAATCCAACACAAAGCACGTAGTCGATCCATCTCGTTATTTAGACAGACCATATTTTCACGTTTAGGACCTCAGCAGAAATATACGAAAGCACGATATTCACCGAAGATGTTATCTGAAAGCCTCACGCCTTTGTGCCTCATTCAGAACATGATTTAGTGTAAAATTTTATGGCAGCATGCGCTCTTCGATTTTCTTGAGGTCGTGCAAGTACCTTTGCTTCACATTACCGTTACCAGCAACGTGGACAAATCGACATAGTAAAAAAGTTTAACACAATTCGAATACATGTTAAGGAATGGTGGCTAAAAGCCGCAACGATGAAGGATGGGAGCATACAGAATTATGCTCAGAATAACAAGGATGGGAGCATACAGAAATAGAGCATACGGAATAAGTTTAGACAGGAGCGTTTATTGAAAACATTTCACATAAAGGCTATTAACACTATCTGTTTGGTAACCCATTTTTGTTTGCTTTGAAGCAAGCAGTCTTAACATGTGCCACGCACCTGCACAGACATGGATGGGCCACAACATCTGGCTTTGCAATTCCGCTGAAGTACGGTTTTGCCACTAATATAATCGCACAGTGTGGGTCAGATGTCATTGTATTGGTGGGTCTTAATTAAATACACTTTTAAAACGTCAAAGAACAGTACATATTTGGCAAATAGCAATGTTAGATTGCTTGCAGCTGCAGCGACGATCCTACACATTGAGATTGAAGTAGCGAGCAATAATGGAAGCGAAAAGTATGAAGAAGAGCATTCTCATCAAGTTCTACTTTTAGCACAACTCCACGATTTAAGTAAGCCAAGCAACTGATGACATTTATTCAGTCGCTGCTGAAATTACAGCATTTCACATAAGCAGCAACAAGAGCCACGAGCAGTTAAATTAGAAATTTATCAAAATCCGTATACACGAAAGCCTTGTTGTTTGCTTGGAGAAAAAGAACAAATGCTTGCCAATTATCACGCGAATGATAAATTTTGAAACACGCCTCAAGCAGCTTTCAAGACGTAACGTAATCCGGCTGTCTTGCCTTTTGGCTGCAAAGCTGGAAGCACAGTACAGGAAGGTCACGCTAAGGATCACACCACCTTGCGGCGCGCACAAATATAGCAATCTGCTTTCAATTTGACTGTCCAAGGTTCAACTCACACATAGAAAGTTGCAGAGCAGCCAGCAACCACGAAATATCTGGTGGTTTATCTATATTAGAATGGAAGCAGCAACTAACTCTGCGGGAGCGACGAAAGCAAAATCGGTCTCGGGCCAACGGCATTAGCGAATTACTACCTCGCAAGAAACTCAAGTGCGTCGGGGCCGCAACCATCCGTGCGACCTCCGCACCGCAGCGAGATCGCCAACCAGTGTCAGTCACCTGCGGCGCGGCACGCGGTAATCAACGCTCGCCACAAATGCGTTTATGGTAAAGCTGATCTTTTCGCCGCTTCGTGTTCCGACGACGAGTTGCGCTTTAATTGCAGTGAGCGGCGATCCGTCATCGACCGTGTGTCCGCGAACTGCGACGCCTTTAATTAAAATTTCCACGCAAGGTATCCCCTGAGCAGTTGCTGCCAGATCAACTACAACTGGCTATTCAGCGCCTGACACGAAGTCCATAATTAACTGTTCAAACACCAACACTACGAACTACGTAAAATGGTCACAGCAACGCTAAAATTAAAAGCATTTTCTGACAATCGTAAAAGTTGAATAATCCAAGCGAAATTCGTAAGTACCACTAAGGCGTAACGAGAATTGCGTGGAAAGCAATTCCAGCAATTCAGTTTCACTGACCCGTTGTGGCCTTGTGGAGTACCGCACACTTTGAGGCATGAAGATCACGGAATCACAAAATACATATATTTTTGTATATTCGTTTGCATGGTAAGGTCGTGCTTTGGTGCAATACTTTCTTGTGAATGCGACAACGCCCAATTGATCGCCAGAATAGAGTGTATTGGAGATTGGGGTTTCTTTCGGTAGCTTTTCGTCACTAATTGTGGCCGAGCCGAGGCAATGTACGCTTATCAAAACAGCTAATGCCAGCACTGAACTGTCAACAAGTTCACGTTCTATCTAGTCAAAGACTGAGCAACAGCGCTACGTGAAAACTTAGAACTAAAGAACGTACACGTATTTCTTTGACAAACCAAGCGGGTATGGCAGTGATGCTCTATTGTTTTGCAGATTAACATTTTTCAGACTGGCAAAACATTAACCGAACACCATAACTGATACCAAATGATTGATGATGCAAGCTAATTTGATACTGATATTTTCAGGTCAAAAAGTCCGTGACAGTAAAACCAATATATCCCTGTTGTAACCCAAGGAATGACCGAATCGGTCAGAATGTTTTACAGCACCCGATCAGCGCCACTGCTAAGTGGTCTGCAGTCTCGAAGCGATGCCATGCATATATAGAAAGCTCCGTTGATTCACAATGCAGGATTTGACATGCAGACGAGCTGAAATGTAGTTGCGGATACAGCAGCAGGGGAGACGATTAACAAGTGTCGTAAACACTAATTGAAAGAATGAGAGTAATATTTTCGGGATGGCAAGGACTGTTACTTTCCAGCAATTCCGGGTAAAATATGCACTATTTTGAGCAGCTACATGGCAAACAAAACCTAACTAACTGCTGTGTATAGCAAAGGTATGTCCAACCCACGGATTGTCACAGCAGCGCTGGTGGGCTGGCTACTGTCTCGTACAGACTCTTCTAGTTTGAAAATGGTTTATTTTGAGCATCAGAACTGCCCGCAACTACAACAGGGTACGTTGAAAAAATCTTTGGGTTTGTTAATTTCGCAACCGCCATTCCTGTTCAGCAGCATAACCTTGTTAGTGAAAATTGTTGCATGATATTGCCGCACTGTTATGCGTATCCTGCAGGAAGGAATGCGCAGGAAGGACAGTTAGGTGACAACAATATTAACTAATAGAGGTTTTTCCTGAGGTCAACGCGCTGGCGCAAAGTAAATCGAAACTGAAGAAGGTGTCACTTTTCAGTTGAGACGATAATACTGATTGTGCAAATGACATTTCGTGCATTTGGTGCGCTTACAATATCATTAAAAGCAAGAGTAAAAATCCTTAAGATTTCATAAATGTCGCCAGTAATTTGGCGCAGCAAGAATGATTTTCGCCCAAAAAGCGCGAGGATCGGGGTCAGAGATGTTTGTCACAGATTTCTTAACTTTCCATAAGTACGGTTGCCGCAGTCCACATCAATATTACGAGTGTCGTAACAGGACGAGAGGCGTTTGTTTAAGCAGGGTTGAACGAGGACCGATAAAACGCACAGTAAGACACACCACCGTAACAAACGAATACGTGGACCTTTTGTTTTTATGACAGGTATGCTTTCCCAAGAACGCACCCAGTCGATATGATTTACACCGCATCAAGGCAACTGAGGTTTTGGTGGCGGAAAATACCTCTTGTGCCCTTGTGCTTATGGTGTAAAATGATTTCCGTTTAAAATGGATTTGCATGTATACTGCAAGTTTGTCGGACGTGGTAACTGAATTTTGCAAACCTACTGGCCACGAAAATCAAAAGTCCTACGGACGCTTTTGGATAATTTAGTTTTTTTGCAAGCTTTACAGGTTGCTGATACAGTATGTCACAGTACACGCGTCAGCGTGCAGACTATTTTTCACTGTAACTGGAACGACTGCGTGGCATTCGTTTGCAGGGGCAAAAGAAACTCGACGACAGCTTAAATTCCTCAGCCAACTAGATACGTTCTAAGAGTCATCGCATCCTACTTCCGCTAAGCAACAGCTAACCTCCCTTTGCTTGTTTCTTCCGTGTTCGTGTTATGGTTTTATCAGCGGGCAAAGACATGAGCGTTTGACACAAAACGCACGTTCAGATTTGTTCGATCACATCCTTATTTCCTCATTTGCGATTTACTTCATATTTTTGAAAATGCGCAACGAAAGGGAGTGGCTTTACCAAAACTACGAACTCACTGCTTTTTGTAACTTTATACTTCTGTAACATTTGCCGAGATAAAAAATCCAAAATCGCTGGTTGCTGCAGCGGATGTTTCGCAACGAGAAAAGACGCAATTACACGAGTCACTCCGGTCTTGCACTGTTTTGTAAACAAGCTGCCAACTCGAGAATGGCGAATCGCAAAGGTGGGCAGTTGCGATCAACCAGCGGAAGGGACACGCCAATCAAGCAAGGTCACAGCTTAAAAGCATTATCAACACGTGTGTAAATAATGCAGAAATAATAAATCTCTGGTAAGAACGATGTACGTCCTTGGCCGTGTTAACTATACGTGCTACCGGTGACTATGTTGCCTGTACCTTCCATGTTAACACACTTTTGTAGTAATAAGTTGTGATTTTCGCAGCATTTGTTGACATCAGCATTTAAAACTTTTGAAGCTACATTATTTTTGCAACAAGTCATTTTATCGGTAGTAAAACTCTTGCTTACAGTTATTGTTCACACAAATTGTGGTTTTTCTTGAAAACTATATTTTAACAAATTTGCTCTCGGCAGGTGGACAAGTTACTTTGCAACGCGCGCGCAACACAAAGACTATATCCTGGAGCGCAGCGTATTTCGACGAAATGGCGTGAGCGGATGCGCAATTAATCAGTGAAGCGAAATCTGATCGTAAAAAATGAGTCGCAGCATTGAAAAGCGGTTGGGACGCGGAGGTGGTGGCCGAAGCCTTGCGTAGAGCGACAGGGCCACGACAATGCAGCAAGAACCATAAATGCGCGGCCGCGGCGTGTGGTTGCTGAGCAACAACTTCCTGTATCCGCAATCGAAACATGAGAATTCCTGTGGTCGACACGCGGTAGATTAATCGAGCTTAACAAGATTAGCGAGCATGTCCGTTTTGCAGTATGCTAGCAATTTGCGAGAAAAGCACTTTAACATCGCGAGTTCAACGAAAACCCAAAAATCACTGCTGCAGTAAATATAGTCTTGGCTTATCATAAAAAAATTTCAGATGGCCGTCATTACCCTAGTCGCAATCAGTTGATGATAATCTATTTGATCCAAATTTTACAGCGGATTATCCTCCAACAAACAGACAAATCCGACAGGGTTGAGGAGGTTGCGCGAGGGAAATTTTTAGGTAAACCGCGCGCACACGAGATTACGGGTAGCACTCCCAAGTAGGAAGCACTCAATGCCCGGCTACGCTAATACAACTTCCTTATTCGATCGATCACGAGTTGATTGTTTTTGTGTCGGCGTAAAACCGGGGATTCTGCATCGGTTAATTGTTTCTGTTTTTTTTGCATAAGAAATTTACCGCCATACGGCTATATTCTCGACTTACACTAGAAAGATGTGGAAAACCGATTGTTTATCACTGAAAGTAACTCCTGCCACAAATAGCAGCATAGTGCAAAGTGGATATCTCTGACCACAAACTTTAGTTTCAGGATAAGGTACAATGCTTATATTTTTGCAGAAATATTAATCCAGAAAGAAAATCATAAGCCAACAACACACGCTAAACCAATTTCGAAAGGTTAAAAATCCATCTGTGCCATCCTGGTGCTGTTAGCACTGCAGTTGATTGATGTTCAACTACAGATAAGAAGCAACAGTTTTGGCGAGATCATCCTGGCACTACGTTACAGCTTATAGAACCTATGTTCGGCAACGCCCCGATCTGGATGAGCATGTCAAATGGGTTGAAATTTACGCTCTGTAACGAACCTTGTCACAGCCTGTTTTGACAGTAATATGCGGATACGCTGGTCACGAAAACCCCACGGACCTTACAGCAGCGCGTGGAAAACCGGTATTTTCGACTTGACAGCACTGGATTCATTGTTCCAGCTATACACCATGCCTAACAAATTGGGTATTCTTAGTAACCAACCTGCGCGAAACAACATCGCCGATCGAAAGGGCGTCACGTCATGCAATCACCTTTAACATGACCGCTTGATCTAACGCATTCGTGTGAACAACGGAGGCATTCCTTTGGAATCAAATGAACGCACGTAGGTCTTGTCAACAGCGAGCAGCCTAAGTTACAACAACAGAGCCGGACGATTGTCACTTCCACGCCGCTCGCGCACAAATACGAAGCGGTCACTGACGAACAATGCTGGTTCGCAACGTACCCGCAAAACGGAAACACTGAGATGCTCGAAAGGCAAACCGTTCTCGGCGGTAACGCCACGGCAACAACTTACAAATACTTTTGGTTTACCTTATCACTGTCATCTAGTGCGCGTCTTGCGAAGCAACAGGCGTTCTTCGTAATCGAACGGCATTATCGGACAGGGCTATTGTCACCGGAGATGGTTGTCGCTGCGCTAATGAGACTCGATGGGGTAATTGCGAGATCGTTCGGCAAAACAATAGCGGAAATGGACAATCGCGCAATTGGCCGGAAAATAAGACCGGTCTGATCCACATGTTTGGGATGGTAGTTGCTGACCCACATCATCCTATTGACCACTGCGATTTAATGTTGATCTAGCTCTAGATGACGCGCCGATGCTGGGCGGTTGCAAACGTACACACGTGCGCCAACTGCGGCTCGTGAATCATGCTGAATATTCCTGGTAGATGCCAGTGACCTATTATGAAACAGGAAGCACTTGGACAATTTTCCCAAGGGCGCAATATGACGTCACTGTTCATGTCGAATGCAGACATTCGCGGCGGAGTTGACGGTCCGGATTCACTGGACGCGTCGCAGGCGGTGACGGTGTTTTAACGGCAACGGATCTGTTTAAATCATCAACAAACACAAGACTTACGATTCTGCTTTCGCGTTCTCGCTCGCGGGATACGACGGACGGAGGAAGTGATGCTACCGAAGATGCTGAACACATTGGAAACAAGTTCAGTTAGCAGTATTAACTTAAATCAAGAAAATAGAAAAGGATTGCTGCCCTTGTGCTCGATTATAGGAACGATATGCCAAAATATAAGCTGTGTTCTTCTTCGCTTGTATGAGATTCAACTTCGATAAAAGAAATCGGAAATATAGCGGCAGTTATACTGAAGACGCCTTTCGGCAACATAGTAGATTGTTTAATTTTAGGGTCGAAACGGAGCAGAGCCGCAAGATATCGACCAGAACGACAGGGATTTTGTATCAGATACCGATCCAGCTTTGCAATCTAATCGATGGGTTCTCGTTAATTTGAGCAGCTGCTCAGTGCTGCAGAACCCCTCCGTCACCTTTGCATGTCGATGCTGTACTGACAGCGTCCAATTATTGGCAGTAGGGTTCGTCGACGTTAGCTTCACGCGGAATTGACAGCGACTTTACTTCAGTCGCAACCCACCACGATAAAAATACAGCAACTGCGTTCAGAGTGCAGAGTGACAAGGGTCGTGTTCAAATGGCTTTTGTAAGCAAGTTTCTCGCCGGGGTTTAGCGATTAATGCGATCAATATCGGGCAACAAGTATTCTGGCACGATCATGGTTGTTGATGAGCCAATATTTGACTGCTTCCACGTTACCCCACAACAGGAACTGTTGGTGATTAGCAAAGCGTAGCTAGTCCAGAACACGATAGGCCAACAGCCATTGGGTAAATTTGTTCTGCAACCAAGCAGAAAGAATTGCTGTCGTACACCGGCGATCTCTGACTGCAAGTAAATAGGCCAGCTGTGTTTTTTAGGAAATTTAAGAAATGTACGGAGGGGAATTCTTACCTTGAAGTGAAAAGGAGAGTTAGTCAACAAGCGAAAAGCTTAACTGATGTCGTCGAATGTTTTTGTGATATGAAGTGTCCGAATGTCAAGTTACTTCCAATGTAGTTCACGAAATAGTTGTAGTTATTCAACATACCGTCAACAACGTGTGCATCAGGCAACAATCAACAGCTGAATGATAACAGCGACTCATATCGACTTTGAAGAACTGACTCAAAAGAAGAATATCGCTGTTTACCGCAAGAACATGCATGGGATCATTGCGTACGGTCAGCAAGCTGACCGAGCAAAAAAGCACATCGCGTGATCGACTGGTGAAGTCTGGCATTCGAACAGAAACTGTGCTTGGCTAGCAAACAGCAAGCATGAAACAAGCCAGCTATGATCATGTTATAGGCCACCTTAAGAAGTTTCACAGCAGAGTGCTGAGCATTGTACAGACGCAGGCTATTTCCAGGGGGAATTTTAGATGATGAAATAGTCTAACCAACCATTCTTTGCTATATAAACATAATAACACCACAAGCAAAACTTGGCCCCTGAAGAAAGTAAATCTGAACTTCGAGGAAATGACACAGGTCAACAAAACAAAACGTACCGGCTTCAGTGGTATTTTTTAGCTCTTCTTTGACTGCGGCCGCCGTAGCTGCCACCTGAGCCGGGTGGTGAGGAGGAAACTGGTTCAGCGCCGCTGCATGAGACAGTGCGAACAAGCCAGCAGTTGAGGTCGGAAGGTGCGGTGTTGGCAAAACAGGACGGTGAGGCGGCAGTCCACCGATGGGAGGTGTTGCGTGGGGAAACTGAAATTGTCCTTGTTGGGCCTGCGAATCGAGTGAACAATTCATAACAACATGTCAGGCGGGACTACAGCTTTGAAAACAAGATAAAGTTCGGCATGTTTATCTCAAAATTGGGACCTTAAAGAAGTTTTACGCCGATAATGGTTACCGACATTGAGATGAAAGCGCAGAAACGCCAGGTGGCTGTTGTCCAGATAAAGTTTCAACAATAGCAACATATTGACTGATTCCAACGCCGCTTTGCGTCAATGCAGGTCGCGATAAACTTACGCCGATAATCTGGTTGAGCTCCTCCGCAGTGACCTGCTTCGCTCTCTCAACGGCGCTAGCAACTTGTTGCTGTTGCTGTTTAGAAAAATTTTAAACATATTTAATTTAACACTTAGCCTACAGCGAAACGTATTAAAACTATAGTCAACAAAAAATGTCGCGTTTGTTGTTCAGGAGAAACGTTTAAAGAAGATAAAGAAAAACAAATCATTAACAAAAACAACGTTGCATTGTGAAGCAGTTAATGAAATATAAAGTTGTTCGTCCACGTTGCAACGGGCACTTTATTTGTAGAAATCGATTTAAGACAGATAATCTACTCCAGACGAGTGTTGCGTTTACGATGTTCTGGTTTTTAAGCTGTTGCCAGACAGCGACGAACGCCTGCGTTTACTCCCGAAAAGGAACTCCTTGTTTACAACGGCTCAGAAACCACAAGACGGCGGTACTTAGATGTATTTCAACCAGAACGTCAAAACCACGGCTCTCAAGGCTATGCCGCAGCGTACGTCCTCAGCAAAGCTGGAACCTGCAGGGCAATCTACTTTGACTTTTTCCGCGTAATTCAGAATAACAGCAGCGACACGTATAACGCGAATTGCACCGAAATTCATGGAGAGGGTTGGTTTGTTTTCTGATGATGAAAAAGTTACTTCTTTCGAGCACGTTAAAACGTAGTTTAAATCAGCACGTGCAACGTCACATCCCTCACCTCTTGATTCAAATAGTGTATAATCTGAAGTATAATCGTGTGCAGACGCTTGGCGATTTCCGTCTAAGACAAAATCAACAGATCCATGTAATAGCCTATATGTAACGTCTCATAGCCGTTCTTCTGTAAAGCATCGATTGATAGGTAGTTCAGTTTATTCGGGAAGCTCAAAGAAAGCTCACAAATATAAGATAAAACAAACAAGCAAAAAAACACAAAACTATAAGCACACAAGCACATCAACAGACGGCTTCCAGGCAAAAACAAAATCAATCATTGCATTGTATTTTTCAACCTGGGTCTCTCATAGAATAGTTTCTCTATCAATGGCACTTATCCTTTTCACATCATGTTTGCTTCTCTCCCAGGGTTCCTTACACAACCAGGTGGCTTTCTATTTTGAGGCTATTCTCAGAGTCCAAATACGCTGTCAGGCATGTATAATTACAGGAGTCTGGAGAATTGCAGTTCAGCAGCACGAGAACAACCGATACAAAGCAAAGGCCGGGTCTTTGAAGGTTTAAATGGGAAAATGGTCACCCTCCCAAAGCTATCTATTTGCGAGCCCGTGCCATTCGCATTTCTCCATGTTGTGATTCATCGGTTGTTTCCATAATGTTTTCGCAAAGTGCCGCCTTCGAACTCACTTGAAACCACATCAAAAAACTTAAGCAACATCACGATGTATTGTCTGACCTCTTTGGCCCGGTTTTCACACACAAAGTTACCTGTCTGTGCATTTCGACGTTCAGCCCGTAGGACATTTCGTGGTACTAGAAAAAGAAAGTTGACATTGATACACAAGTTATACAATATTGCAGCAGATAAGACCTGAATGGTCTGTAGCCACTGCAAACACGTAAGACCACCAATCAACTAACATGCTTCAAAGACTAGGTGGAGCAAGAGGCTTAGTTCTTAAAGATTTGAACTTGACTTCTTCACTGCCACCAATTTTTGCGCTTGTTTATGACAGACACTAAATCGTTTAGGTGTTTCAAGCTGAAAGCTTAACTTTTGGAAAATCTATTGATTACGGCAAGCAAACCCTTTAACACCTTGTTTATTCCATGCTAGCAACTAAAGGCACGGATGTGAAAACCCGGGAGACGAATGGCGGTGACCTGCAGAAACCCCATATTACGGTATTACAGCATATAAGAACAATTGTTCCGCCATAGCTGCTTTTAGATTGATTCATATCAACAGATGATTATGTTACCTGCAGTTGAAAATTACACGTTGCTTGATTTAATTTGGAAGCAGCCTGCACCGCGTAAAATAACGACGTTGCAGAAACCAAATGACTCAGTATGTTGGCATGGAAACTCCGAGACACTACTTCAGAAGAGCTTACATCAGTAAGAACAAAATTTTGATGAGTACTGGGGAAAATTCCGCATGAGCCAATAATTGTGAGGTAATTTTGCAAGCTCAGCAAAACTATAGAAATTTAGAGCACAGCAATTTTCAGCAGTTAACGAACCTACAGTTCAGAAAAACGTCTACGAACCCTTCAAATAACTTTCTGTTCAGCCAGCCATAGTTTAAAGTGATGCGCTTGTCAAAAGCAATCTCACTCACCAGAACAAATTGTCGTTGAATTTCCGCCTTTTCAACGGCCAGTTTATCTCTGTCCATTTTTAAGCTGCCGAACAATAACATAGCTAATTGACGGACGCGCAACCTAAACATTACTGAAATTCTTTGTCTACCGTAAGAAGCAGTGGCACGAATACTCCTTGACACGGTAAGATTAGAATTTTTAAACATGTCATCAGAACGAAAACGCGCCCCTGCAGGCAGGGTAGCAGAATAGATACATTTTGCGTAAAATGCAGGTGCCCGACTGAATTAATCTCGATATTAAATTCGTAGCAATTTTAGAATACTTGTAAGCAGTGGTAGTATAGGCCATTTAGTTAGCTGATCAAGTAACGAATGTTTGACGTTGCAGAGAAGATGCATTCGATCATCGACATTTGGTTGACAAAACGTCAAAGTTTTCACTAAAATGATCATGCAATAGCAAAAGTTAATCAACTAAACGGTAATGTTCTCTGATCGGCCTACAGCATCGAGTACTGTTGACAGAAACAAAATCTTATCTCGCTAACGTGAACAAGTGGAACAAATGTGTTTGTGAGGAAGCATATCTATGCTGCATATCGTGGCTCTGGCTTAACTCACTCTTGAATTTTAAGAGTCTGTCCTGAAGCCCCGAGGTGTTTAGAAACCATTACCAAAACAAAATCGCAGTTCTGTCTAAAACTTTCAACTTTTCATCAAACTCTAACAAACATAACTGAAGTACATGAAAATTCACGAAATTAACCTGTTACTTATCACAACCGAAATTCTGATAAGGCGAGTGCTGCAGTTGAGACAACATTGTCTTTCCTGCGAGTTTGTGTAGCAGAAAACGCCAGAAGTTTATAAATTGACTTCAGGTTTGCCATACGAGTACGCGCCTCTCACGATTATTGACGCTAAGTTCAGAGGAAAGTTTATGCTTGAATGACGGCGCCGAAACCGCGATCAGTGGCCAGACATAGAGACCTGCGAATAGTCACAAACACAATTTCGGTTAGCGCAAAAGCCTTGGAACAGCTTGCGGGTAATTTTCCGCCTCTTTTACCGTAATTTTGAAGGCCAAACGTTGCGATCACTGAAGGCGATAACGAAATGCCTTCACAGCCAGGGCTGGAGCCGTAATACTTTAGGAAGGCACGCAACTTAAGTGCTGTTGGGAGAGTTAGCACAGAATATATGCGGGAGTCGCTGAATGAGTTTTTGTCCTCATGAAAACATTAGGGAGGGATTTTCTTTACGTTACATCACTGCGTACGGTGTATGCTAGTATTTAAACCTCGAATACGTTTGTTGACATACGTAATCGCGAAACAACGACTACGACCACCTTGTAAACAAGACACCAATGTACCTGTAAAGTGGTTAATAGTGCAGACCCCGTTTGTAGCAATTAATTGATATGACACTAAGAGTTGCGAGACCCAGCACATTCTGTAGAAATTCCACCATTTCTTTTTTACCTGTTATTCTGCGCTTGCATGTAATTCAATTCTTCTTTGATGCGGTCGCACATTTCCGACACGGTGTTGCTGAACGGCTGTCCCGGGCCTGCGGGTGCCTGAAGATGGTATGGAACAGTTTTGTCGACAACCATATAATTGCGAAGTTGTGATCAACACGGTAGTATAATATTCCTTTGCCAGCTTTAAGTGTGTTCGCAAAAATATTGCTTCTCACCAGAATACATCTTCAATACGACAACAAAAGTGTCCAATGTATGTATAAAAACACGAGCCTTTTCACATTATTAAATTTACGAAAAAGCACGCAAAACAAACGCAGGGTTCCCAAAAATTTTAAAAACTATTTTCCATACTTTTACAACAACCCTTGAATACTGAATGAAAATCTTTAAAACCATCACTTTCTTTATTGTTTTAAATTTTAATCATAGAACACGATGCAGAAAAACATCTGCAAACCTCTCAGCGGTAGAGAACAACATTTGAAAAAAAATGACTGAATTTGGATTTTCACGTTTTCAATACTTTATGTAATTTTGACCAAATGCAATACTTTTCCCAATGTTTTGAACACCGCTTTCACAATTCAGTACTTATAAATACTTCCAATACCGCGTGGGAACCCTGCAAACGTTTTACATTTCTTGCAGTTTGAGTAATTGGAACGTGTTTGTGAAACGCTGGCCCGGCTTTTCTACTGATAAATTTAAGACTTGAACAAATGCTTCACATAACTAGCCTATGCATCACAGAAAATGCAAAACAAAGGGCTTAATATATTTAGACAGCATTAGCATGCATGAAGTACAAAAAATAAGTCTGTGGAAAATTCAAAAAACGAAATTTTGCAAACGGGTGTGATTCTCGATCTAGGCTTGAAGGCATGCAGCCTACTAACATGCGATATGAGCACTTTATGAAGTGGACATCACGTACAAATACGGAGAACAAGATTAACAGTAAACAAACTTACCGGTGGTCGATTTGGATACATGTCCGAGTTTGCCTGCGTGTATTTCGTCCGAAAGCTTGACCAGTACCTCGACTATCAGTACGAAACCAACTTTATTAAAGCAGCTAGTAGTTCCAGTTTTGCTAAGTTTGCAAGTGCTGTCTTCTGCGTTACTTCCAGCGATATCATAAATTGCCACAAAACAAGTCTTCAGCAAGCACGCAGGTTTGTAGTTCGACACTACATTCAACCTACCAAAAAAAGCTGGCATAAATCGAAAGAGACAACATCGAACAAACTTTTGCGCAATACCCGGTGTTACGAAGAGATATTGCGGCAGTTAAAGTCAATTTTGTCGGGCCACTTGCAAATAATATTGCAAGCACTGCTGTCAGCGTTACAGAAGGCGTTTTGAAAAACCCATAATTGCCTTACACAAGTCTATGCGATGTCACAGCGTTTATTCACAAATATCATTGACTGCAGAGCAAATAGTGTATGATCTTTAATTGTAGTAATTTCAAAGCGGAACGGTCCTTCCGGCCTAAAACATTTCAATCGGGAACTATCGCGACTACCAACTGTTTGTACCTACATTTTGTAAGCAAATATTCAACAAAATTAAAATGATATACAGCTTTACTTTGAAAAAGACAGTATTTTCAAGATGTCTGATGGTTATAAACCATAAGTGGCGAGCGATCTTTAATATCAGTGATATTCTGACGAGGGAAGATCGGATGTTTGTAGCCTGCATAAGCAAACACTCAAAATCTTGCACCAAAAGTTCTACGAAAAAGCATGCTGTACACATCAGAAAAGGGCAGCCGAAAAAGTGAAAAAGCATGACCTAACATAACCTGCGATATTTAGAGACTTGTTCTACCACCGACCTCAACCACCAAGCACTTTATAAGTGTTGAAATATACTTGCTTTGATCTGATATTACTCTTTTCATTTTGCGGATTGCTGCTTAACCATGAAATAAAAATCGCATCCCCAGGCACTTAGCAAAGTGCAGTTTAAAACTGAATGTCTCCGATCAGCTACAACCTTTGAATGGGACTTGTGGTTTGGCCGGACTACTAGTCTTTACAGCAGCGCGAGGCTGCAAAACAATGGCTATCTAACCAGGAAGAAATGTCACCTTACAGTTATGAGCTGTTAAAAACACATGCTCGGACAGTGGTATAACATTTGAGCTCATTGCTTCGCACCTGCCTTAATACCAGGACAATAGTATTGTTAGCTATCCTGACTACCGCATGGCCCATGATAAATACAACACAGCGTTGTGACATCTCACTTCGCTTGAAATTCCTGAGGACTTAGTTTACGAACATGCTGGCGTTCAGGGCAAACGTGTGACAAAAAATCGACCTGCGCTTTCAAAGCAGCTTTCTTGACCTGACATTTCTGAAAAATAGGCAATCTTGTAAAAGATTAAGCCAGCAGAGATTACAGCGTTACCACATGCACCTGTAGCACGCAACTGTTACCTCGCTTTGCTCGCGCTGTGGAGAACAGCAGTCTGTTGTGCCGGTGGTCTCACACAAGCTTCGAATTGGCCGTCCTCCCGCGGCCTCGCGGCTGGCGCAGCAAAACGAAGCACGACGCACCGCGAATCTATCGCTTACCGCAAACCACTCACGAAACCTTCTTACGCCCGCGCATCGGTGAGCTCCAAGGCGTATGTCTCTCGCCTTTGTTTCCTTTTTCTCTTTGTTCACCACGTGGTGACTTTAAACCGCATTCACACTGTCAATCAAATCAACGTGGAGCTACCACGACTGTACAGACGATGCTGCGAGACGTCTTGATCCGAACAGCTGAACTTCACCCATTCATGTGTTGCATTCATTGCGACGTAGTCCCAAACCGTGATTACTTTCACAGCGACGTTAAGAGACCTCAAACATCACTCGTTGCTGCAGTTCAAACAAAGTTAAGTTCAGGAAACGCCATAGGCTTGTGTTATTGTGAGAAAAAGGTGTGTGAATGTGTGTGGTAAATGCAGAAACTTTTTTGCCTGCGCGACGCATAAAAATATTTCCAACCAATTCCGGTCAGTTGCAGCTCACTGCACGCTACGCTGCTGGTGAGTTAAAACGATTGAGCCGCCCACAGGAATCGCGAAAGTCAATAACTGCGAAATCAAGCGTTGCTAGCGGGAGTACTTTCGATCAACCCCGACTGGCTCGTCGAACCTCGCCTAAATCAGCGCAACCTAATTGCAGTTTTTCAAGCGCCGAGGGTATTTTAGCGGAGCGATAATTGCCCGTCGAGAGAAAGCCACAGGTAGCTGCTTCAGCCAGCAGTCTACGACATTGCGCTTTCAACCTGGCTACAGCCGGCTCGATGTGGTCGCTCGCAGATGGAAGCCATCACACACCTTGGTAAGCTCTACTGCGCGACGTGGTTTGTTAGTTAGAAATTGTGGTCGAATACAGTCGCCAGTGACGAGTTGCTTTCATCACCGAGCGCACCGTCAATCGCAAACGTTGTGGCTCTCTCATCGCCGAGGGCACTGTCTCGTGCGAATTGGTGGTCTCGCACCAACAATGCCTTTTGTGTGACGAGCGCTGAGGTCAATCTATTTACTCAAATCAAAGCAAATTGGACTAAGAAGATTGCTAAACCGCTCTGCGTGTGGAAAGTACTGGGCGAAGTTATTACATTTGGCTACAGGTATCGCGCACGCTGACGATAAGCAGGACACGAAACTACGGCGATGGTAGAAAATTCCCAGAAAACCCTTCTGGCACTACACTAAAATGTTTTACGTTTAGATTGTATCAAAAATGTTCATCGGTGGATTGAATACCGCTCTTCAGCCGACTGTGGCATATATTTGTGGTGAAACTCTAATAAGCACGTTAAGTGTGCCTACGTGAAACTTTGAAAGCAGAATGTTGGTAAGTACATGTACATATCAAAAAGACACTGGAAAATGACGTAAAAATCTTGGATTATACTCAACATTCATGAATAGCCGTGACGAAACAACTATCTGCGAATACTTGAAACTGAAGCTTGTTTTGATGAAAAATTGAAGACTTTAATTGATTAATCCCCATTCCGTGCAGCTTGAATTGACTGAATGTCGACAAAAGTTTTACCAGTTTTGCTCATTTAAGGTCATAGTATGTGAACAGAGGCTAGACGTCAACGTAAAAATGAGATCTTTCAAAGATTAAGGTCAAAACACATCATCACGTTTGACTGAGCCAAAAAAATATTTAAAATTATATAAAATTAAACAGAATGAACAAAAAATATCAATTGTTTCCTCTTCTATGTTGTACATTACAGCAAAATCTTTTCAGAGCTAATATCATGGGCATCTCTCCAGGCCCGTATCCACGAGGGGGATTTCGGGGGCAGTGCCCGCCAAGTTTTTTGTGCGCACCCCAAATTTTCTTGTGCCCAGAAAAATTTGTTTCAAACATATAATAAAAACTAAAATCTTGCCACCCTAAAATGTAGTTTGCCTCCCCAAACCTTAAAACCTGGCTACGAGCCTGCATTGCTCATCAACGGAATAGTTTAGAAGTTGTGGAATGATGCGCAAATCACGAAACAGTTTGCTTGCGAATAAACGAAACATCGATGCAAAAATGCTGCTTACGTTGTCACTGTGATTTAGTAGCAGTCAGATGAAATTAAAAATTCCATTAAATTTGATATTATTATACACTTCAAGCTCGTTGTGACATTAGTAAGAGTCGATGCCCAACTATCTTAAATCAGAGCGGTAGGTTGAAAATACAATGACTGTCGGTTTTCAAACGGATCCACCGTTCGACCTGTGCTCACCTCTCACGTAGATGCCAACGAATCGACTTCATTGTAATTTTAATAAAGTAACGTTTCACGGAAGAACTCCACAAGCTTGAAAAGAAGCTTGAGGAACTCAATAATTCGGAGGCTATGGATCTTCCTTTTATTAGCATACGCTCGCAAATCGATTCAAGTAAAACGTTGTTGCGATGATCCGCGCAGGTGGAACCATTTAGCTCAATCGTCTTAACAACTGTCACATTTCACAAACCGGTGTCACAAGTTTATATACAAGTTAGAGTGGTTCTTAACACGGGGGACTCAACCCCCTAGGTGGGTGTCAGTAGTTTCCAGAGGAGGCGCGTGCTCTGCATCAAAAGTAGAAATTGATTTTATTATATTTACATGTAGCCTTTCCTGCGCTTTGTTAACAATTTAACTGCGTTTCCACGTCCTCGCATTAAAGATCTAGTTCAGTGGTTCTCAAAGTGGGCGGAATCGTCCCCTTGGGGCGATTTTGAAGGGCAGGGGGGAGAAAAACCCTGAGGGGGAAAATAACACACAGGTGGCGAAAATGATCAACCACTAACCGATCAACTTCGATAGCCTACTATTATGACTTGTTAGTTTCTTGCAAATTTTTATTTACTATGATAATCGTTGGAGGTTGTTGCAAAAGCAATTTATCCGTTAAATTTTGTACTCTGGATTGTCTGTGTGCCCAGCTGCAGTGTGGATTATTTTCACAAGAATTCTGAACGTAATATTAGCGTCGTAATACAACTGCTTAGTTTTGTTATTTAATGGCTTGGTTCAGCTACTTAATACTTTCTTTAAATAATTTTTTTTCTAAATTTACTACCTTATGTTTGCTTTATCAGGCTTGAGGGGCGAAAACGACGTGTCGAGAGTGAAAAGGGGACGATGGAATAAAAAAGTTTGAGAAACACTGATCTAGTTGCTTAAGAAGTAGTTTCAAGTATCTCACTGATACGAATCAAGAAATGCACCAAAAATATGCATATTTAGCACTTATTTAAAATCTTAGTGTCTTTCAAGGGAAGGACTATTACAAAATGGAGGCGTGGTGGAAGAAAAAGTTAAGAATCACTCATATGTTTCGAAAAATGATTTTAACGAAAGTTGGAAGAAGAAAGGAATGTTTGTCCTAGGGGTTGTTTCAACAAGGCGGTATGTTACCAAAACAAATCAAAGCGTTGGCCAGTTAATGTGGTGTGTAGGTCTGCGGCATGACAGCTTGGTCAATGGCGCAGCAAGACGTTATCTGCAATCAGAAGAACGTAAATTTCTGTTGACAAAAATGCCGCCCTAAACAAACGAACGCGAAGACATAACGTAGACCAGGGATGTCAAACATACGGCCCGCGGGCCTAATCCGGCCCGTTGTGTGGTTGGATCCGGCCCGCGGGATGATTTTGTGAAATAAAAACTTCTTTGTTTGCTTGAGAAGTCTATCCAGTTATACTTCAATAA
>JGI24159J19872_10000832_pt1 | contig 30856 bp, 19 predicted proteins | sample Ectturendosymbi4_FD_19872 | JGI IMG/M metagenome (IMG submission 19872)
TGTTATATTGTTTTTCCTCATTGGCAAAATGTCTACGCGGGCCGGATGAAATCGCTTCGCGGGCCGGATTTGGCCCGCGGGCCGTAGTTTGGTGACCCCTGGTTTTGATGAACGAGTGGCTGAAGCAATTCTAAACATTTACCAACCCTTTGGCACTCTCTATATAAGGAGCGTGGTGTAAGTACTGCACCTCTAAGTTCTTACAAGGTCTGATATTTTTGTCTGTAAAAACCTGTAATTCAAGAACGATCAACATTCTACAACACTCGAAGAAACTTGAAAACTTCAGTGAGATTGAAGTGCATCGAAGAGAACATCCAACAAGACGCCGTTGAAAAGAAAACTTCAGAAAAAAACTCCTTTAGCGCGGCTTGCAATGAAGAAAATACAGCACACAACAGCTTGCAGAGTTTTGAACATATTGGTGTGAAACATAATGTGTATATAACGCGTGTACATGCATACTTATATGATGAAACTTAGAGGTTTCTTTCGAACTGTTAACCCTGTTAACTGTTAAGCAGGGTTAGGGGCGGGATGAAAAGCATGTGATAGTAGTATGGCGTTTGTCCAATTGTAGCGTATTTCTTTACACTACCGTAATTTGCATACTTGTGCCAACAAAAGAAGTCAAACAAACGTTCAAAAGACGACTAAGTATAATGCACACAGTTTCTTTTTCTTGCTGATGTATACAAATTTTCCCACCAGAGCAAAGATGAACTGAAAGTCAAGGTACACAGCACACGTGATAAAAACACAGCTCCAAGCCGGTGCTACTACGAGGTTCCTCTTCGCAAACCACGAGACACTTGGTGAAATGGTTGTAGGGGAAACAAAATATATGAGAGGGCACACAAGCTTTGCTTTAAATGTAGTGCAAGAAAAGGTTAATTTATCATTAGTTTCTAGTAGATTCTTAGCTAAACCCAAAATTATCAAAAATCTGAACATTTTAGACAAATTTTTGAACATTCACAAACTTTCATATAATTGTCATGTTTGTGGGCCCCTAACCCAAATGCCTCCTCCTGTTGTAGGGTTCCGGGGGCGCTTGGTGCGATCCCGCACCGCTTATTTGCAATCATGCTGGAATGAATCAATAGAAGCAATATTTTTGTTAGCTTTATTCTTCTTTTAATCTCATAATACAACAGCACTGTGGAAATGGTAATATGAAAAACTGTACATTGAAAGAATTGATGCTGTCATGAACACCCAGTTACTTACCGCATCACACTCCAATGGCAAATATGACAGCATTCCATGATATTTGCGTAATCCGAGAACTCGCACTGCACATCCTACAGTAAACCGGAATTTCCCCAAAGCTCTACAGAAAGATAGATCGATGAGCTGTCTACACATTAATGCTGTCACTCCAGCATTGATCAAATCCAAACAACACTGACAGTAAAAAGCAAACATATTTTATCTATGGAAGCACGACATTGACAACATCCTACACAAGTAACGAAGTGTTGAAGCGTAATTTTGAAAGCAAAATCACGATCATGTGAAACCTTTCTGCTTTGAAACATTCGTTTTGTTAAAAAATAAATGGAAGTATCGCTCAACACTTACATAATTTGTCATGTAAAATAATACACTTCTACATATTTCTTTTCCGCTTGGGCGTGCTCATGAAACAAGCGAATGACAGCTTGGATCAGGCGATATCGAGCCTTTCAGTTTCCTAAGCTCTCTGCTCTGGTACAAAGACTTTAAATTGCTCATCACACTATTAATGACAAGAATCTTATGGAAGGTCTATTAATGAAAATTTCTGGTTAGAAAATCTTCATAAGCGTTTAATGTTCCATGGACGTGCGCTGTTAGTCGTTAAGTTACAAAAACGTTTCGTTGATTGAGCACTCACTCAACACTGCAATACGGGCCCCTTTACTGTATATTGATTTCAAAGCAGTTAGTTCACTGTTTCTCCAGCGCACTATCAAAAATGAACAAGCCTCAAGGACCAAATTGGGGAGAACATAGTGACTGAACATTCGCATGGTGCGAAGCGAAGATATGCTACATTGTATGTTGTTCTAGTCACACATACGAGGCAGGCGTGTTAGACTTGGCTTTTTTTGGGTCGTGACAGCCTTTCCGAAAAAATAAGCAATCAAGAGATACTGTTGGCGTCTTTCCCTATGAAGGGATTTTCAACATTTTCCACAAGTCTGTTTTCAGAGACTTAGACAACAGGAAACACCATATTCTTTAAAGCAAAGTGTTGCACACTACGCAGAAATTGACGGAGAAATTTTGCTTTCTATTACAAGCGAGAGTGCAATGTTTGTGCGCATTGCAGACGAAACGTCTTGACTCATAAACCATTGCAACTGGTTCATTTCCTTGGTCTATAACAAACGGTTTAACACCAACGGTCTGTGACGCAAATGAGGTTTGGTTTCTTGTGAATGTGGTCAAGTTTTCCACGTTGTTTTAAGCCAGTGGTTCTTAACCTGGGGTAAAAATTTCATCTTCCAAGGGGGTAAATTTACTGCACCATAAATTGCAGCAAATGTAAATTTTCATAAATCATTCTTAAATGTAATATTTTATTAACTTCTTATTTTTAATGAATGAGCACCATTGAGTGCATTGGGGGTAGATCTGGTAATCTTTTTTGATAAAAGGGTAAGATATGTAAAAAAAGGTTAAGAACCACTGTCCTAAGCTAATGTGCAAAGCAGAAAAGGTAATGGAAAATATTTTCGAATAATTTTAGTTTGATAGATCTGCTACATCTTGTAACGTGTGCCAAATTATTTGCTGGACCGATGCTATAAAATTACTAGGCTCCCACGGAATCTGTTTCCACCACATGCTTTCCCGCTGCTTTTACGCAACCTATCTGATTTTTCCATTGCAGTGCGGTACGCCTATTTCGATTAATGCTGACAGGAATAAAATTAGTTTGGAACTTCATCGAGTCGCCGAGAAAGAACCCACTAACGCTATACACAAAAACACTACGCATTTAAGCTACAACTGATATCATATGTCAGTGATGTTTGAGAAACTGACTTACCTGTATTTTTCACTTTCGATGTCGACATCCGCAACAAAACCCCAACCAAAGTTTAGAAAAGAATAAAAGCTGTCTCGCGCATTTTGAGCATACACCAACGACAAATCCCTGGTACGCCCACGAACAATCTCAAAGACCGAGTCTCGTGCCAGATTCAAAGAAATGTGTTGTCTGTTAATAAAAACACGGTAAACGAATCGCGACATCGCATTTGAACTTGACATTCCTTGGAGAAATGCAACATGAAACTCGGCGAATATATACTTCGTTGTCAACTGCGTCATGGATCGCTGATTTCCATGTTCATGTGGCGTCAAGTTGGTCACAAAATCAACTGGAACGATAACACATGGCAACCGGCATTGGACAGTGGCTTACCTTCCGCAGCTTGATGAACATTGCAACCAAATTTGTGCATCCGAAAATGGTAACGAGTCACACAGCAGCAACAAAGATTTAAAATCAAACACGCAAGATAAGTGAGCTTCGCTAACGAAAACAGTGCTGAATTAAACAATCTGGCCAAAAATTGATGCCAGAACTTGCTGGATCATCGAAGAACGTAGTCACTGCAGCGCCGAGGTCGACGTCTTTATCTGTCTGTCTGGTTTGAAATCAAACGTGGCGCAAAAGTTGCAGTCTGAAGTTGCCAAAAATATTTGTGGCCGCATAAAGTGATGTTTTTCTTTATCACCAAAGAAACGCCGGTTTGGTTGTTTTAGTAGACCACGCCTACGCTCTTAAACACAGAGGCGTCAAGCAATATCAATGCACTGTATGGCTTAACTTTCACAGTGAAATACGTTTCGTCCAAAACAAAAAATTGGGCAATAACCGAATAAACAAATTTTGTTTAATGTTAGCACTTCAATTGCTGAAACCTTCCTGCGTTTCCAAACACTTCAACCCAAAGCTTTCCGTTCCAGTTCAGAGAGGAACTGAGAAACTTGATTGTTTTCAAAAGCAGGCTGGTACCTTAGCACGATACAAAAATTTGTAGCGTTACTTTCCAAAATGTACGTTGATAAAGGTTTTGCTTAAAGTTCCACGTTCTTACTTTGAATAATCAAATTGCGCCGCGGGACAAAAACCGTTGTTACGCAATGACTGATACGAACTAAATTCGCCCGCAGGTGGAAACCAGTCAGTCGTACTCATCGGCTATTAACGCCAGGTTTAAATTTGGATAATGAAAACGCAGTCGCACTTCGACAACAGCATTTACCTAGTGGTGTATGCGCTTGCCAGGGTCGCAACACTGTAACTGTTTTCTGAAACCTGTTATTCGATTTCAAAATACGACTGTTCTCACTTCTTGTTTGTCAACCAATCATCGAAGTTTATGGGGCACTTTCCTTGGAAAGGTGACAGACATTCCATTTACATTTATATGGCTTGTAAATTGCACGAACGTTTGACATAAGACCAACCAGCACTAATGACATTCCCACAGGTATCTCCAGAAACACAGAAAAACCAGCCTTTTCAAAGTGCCAGCCTTTTCGAAAACCAGCCTTTTCAAATCCTTACCAGCTGCGAAACGTATCATTTCGAACAAAAAGAAAGTTCGTACCAAATGTTTTCTAGTGAATCATTTCACCTGAAAACTTGTGCTTTTGCAACTGTTACTGTGGTGCTCATAATGCATGCATTTTTACAATTATAATAAGAATGTACTGTAGTATAATTTGCTAGCGACAATTTGAAACACATTTTTTCCATTCTTCAATTCTGCTTATTTTCACAAGCACCCAACAACGGTAACTGTAATGTTTCATACATATAAACTTCTTATTACGTTTATGCTGTGATTTCACAGCAGAGCCCAGAATTTTTTTATCCTGCACTCGGGCTAAAGTCACTACCGACCGTACTATATCAACGTCGGTCCATGAATGACAAACCCGCGGACACTTCGTTTTATTCTGTTCTTATCAAAGGTAGACAAAACGGCGTTGTTTCGGCCTGGGCGGAGTTTGTTTCTCTCGTCATTTGTTTTCAAAGTTCGGTCGCTATTCCCTTAATTTTATATTTTTGGAAAAAAGTGTAGTTCGCATGCTCATTGCTGACACCGCAGTAGTTATCTAATGCTCATCCAGTGTTGGGTGTGAAGTGAGCGGTGGTTCGATATGCGCTGCAACTAATGCTTGAAACTTAACATTTCAGTTGGATTTCTTGGCATGCATTGTTAGCACTGAGTTGCCCAGCTGTCAGTGATTGAACCGTATTTGCACGATTGCACCAACCACGAAAAATCAGTTTTATGATCGCATGCGAAGATTTCTCTTTCTACAGAAGAACTTCCTCAGTTTGGGACTACGTAAAGCGAAACTGTCAAGCAACGTGCATCTACAGTATGCTACTGTGATTTCGGAACATCGTGGAGTCTAGGCGGAGTCGGAATTATTTTAGTATTTCTATGATTTGGGGAGGAGCGGAGCAAAAAATAAGACTTCGCCCGCCTCTGGCATGTACGCATTTGCAGTAGAAGTCAAGCGTATTTTTAGTCATGCAGAATTAATGAAAATTAAATTTATCATTAAAGTGATTGGACCGAGAACCCAGCTTCCCAAAACTACCGATCACATCTGTACCAAAATCGCTAGAACATTGTTCACTCAACAAATAACACCATCGCGTGGTCAACGGAGACTTTTGAGTGCCGATGCAGCATCAAACCTTCCACTTGTCCGCAATTTACAAAACTGCAGGACGGCACAATCAGTGTTTTAGGTTTAATTCAACACGAAAGCGGCAATGGACGCATGGTTTGAACTCATTCTGAGTTGGTTCTATGGTCACATTACTTTGACAGCAACAGGTCTGTAGCTCAACCTTAACTGAAACGATGAACACAGTCACAGAAGAGTTGCCCACAAGTTAGATTTTGAAAAGAATAAGCTCGTACCGAATAAAATCAACAAACCTTTCAACACCTGGGCACAATTAGAAACGTACTAAAATTAAGAAATGCATGAAGATGCTACACCAAAGGCATAACTCGAACGCGGAAGTTGATTAACTTAAAACAGTAAAAATGACATTACTCGAGTCTTGTTTACACATTCTCAACACTTCAAACATTTTGTCACGATGCAGGGCTTGCTTTAGCGTTAATGCTTTGCCCACACTGCGATACAGCATCAACAAGAATGTTGCATTCCGCTGTATCAAAGCAAACATGTGACTGTTTCTGCACGACAACCGCAAATGCTGACGTACTATCACCTATTCTTTGTTAAAAGCTTACTGCTTCAAGGTTAAAGACGCCTTACAACAAAGGAGGCCGTGCGGTTTTCTAATGCACATATCGAGCGAAGCACAATTTGAAGCACCACAGGTAAATCAATATGAGTGCTTTGTGAGCGAAGAGTATGTAAGTGGTGTGAACAACGTTGTGGCTGAGGTGCAACATAAAACATCAGCGGATTTGGCGTTTTAAAGCATGGGTAGAGTTTTTTTAAGGTTTGACTTTGGTGATCGTGAATACATTTTGAGAGACCGCTATTACATCTGAATACTGAGGTAGTCAAGAGTATTTTGGTTGTGGTAATGCAGGGACGTTCTACGGTATTTTGAGAAACCGTTGGAAAAATTCAAGAGTCCGTTTGGTCTCTCAAAATGCATTAAAAAACACTGAGCACGGGTATTCCAGACTGTGTAGCTTTTGAACTCGATCAGTTTCACAAATAAAAATGTAACATTTTCAGCTTTTAACGGTAGCGAGGAAAACGTAAACGCACCTCCAACAAGATACGGTAGAATAACTTTAAAAAATGCAACAATCCCACTGAAATTAATAAAAATGCTTCAGCGACCGAAATGAAAAAGGTCGCAGGTCAACAAATACCCAAACTTTTTTGTAATCTCCAAGAACACCCACTTCGATCAATCACCACATTTATTTGAAACCGACGCCGGAATACCAACGATATAACTGAAAGATGAATACATACGCACCATCACATGACACCAACCAACGCCGACAAATGTTACTGGGCGACAAGAATTGCACAACCACCTCGTTAGTATACACGAACTACTGAACAAAGCGCACGTCCGTGGATCGAAACACCGGCTTTGTGAAGTCACAACTTAGCACGAGGTCGTGCGAGGCGGTTCCGCAGCTAACGAGAGTCCACCAACTGAAAGGGAGCGACGCACCGCTTATGATATTGTTCAACGAAAAACGCGACTTAAACAAAGTTCATTCGCCAGTACGCCGTCGCAACCAATTGACAACGACCGCAAATCTTTTTCGCAGTATGCATTGCGTTCAACAGTGGCAATAAGTTCGATTTGGCAGTTCACACTCGACACAGGAACTACAGAAGGATCATTCTCGACTCGAATGATCCACAACGCTGGCATAAAACTATTATAGAAATGGCTGTAAAGTGTTTTTTTCGATGATTTTTAGGTCTGAATTAAAATCAGTGTGTTTACTTATCACGTTTTGTTTGAAAAACAAAGCTGCCTATAAAGTAAAAATAAAATTTTCCGCGCACAAATCATATCCACGAAAGCAATGTAAATGTGGAAATTTCATGTACTTTGCAACCTTGAAAAAGGTGGGCAGCTTTGTATGTTCGAGCATAAAAAAGGCGGACAGCTTTGTAAGTTCATGCACAGAAAACTACACGTGGAAGTTTTACAGCCCATCAAAAACATGCATTCCTCATTCGATACAGGCATGACCTTACGAGAGTGGTCAAATTTGACAAGAGCACCGTTTCTGCTACAGAGAAAATATAGCTTCAACAACAGACTAGCAAAAATACAGTTCAGGAAAAACAAACCATTAGTAAAGGCATAAAGACAAATCAGTTACAGAAACTTCGTAAGTTTGTTAGCTCGAGCAAAAAACATCATTTAGCGAAACGATAACAAAAGGAGAATTTAAGATGCTACCTCTTTCACACCAGACACCAACATGTCTACTCGATATTGCTAAACGAAAAGCGCCATGTTGTCTTAAAACACAAACACAGTGCAGATCGCTTGTCTATATAAGACAACGGTTCAGGTCCAAACCGTTACTATTTCAGATCAAACACTGTTTTACTGTACAAACTCGATAATACTGTGGTCTTGAAAAAAAGGTATCTTTCGGTGCCTCATTGAAATACATCGTCTGTTGTCTGACAGAACAAAAACTACTCGAACACCATTCGTGCTTCATGCTTTCCTGTTATATCAAACGGATTTGGCATGACAATTAGTTGTTTGGTTCATCATAACGATCAGCTGTTATAAAAGTGCGTGGCAAGTTTTTAAACTATTTGGTGTAGAATTTACAGTGCAAAATCAAGACCTTGGACGCACAGTTACGCTAATCAAGACGTAGGATCAAAAATAAAAGGTTTAAACATCGTCTTTCGGCATGTATTAAATTCGCAAGTTATGTAAATTTTAGGTTGTCTTCATTTTTCGGCGTCGTTTTACTTTTATTATGAACTATTTACTTCACCATGTCGAACAACTCGTCCGCTTCGTTCAAACTTCGATCGGGTCGAATGACAGCGGTCAAAGATTGTAGTTGCTGCCATTACACCCGAAGGAGAAAAGGGGTTTGTATCAATTGCAATCAGCCAGACAGACCTAAGCACGTTTAAAAGTTTGCAAGCGAAAGTATGCAGATCAAGTAATTCGTGGAATGGACGGAACGTTTTTGAGCACGCAACTCGCTAAATATAAATTTACAGTGCAAACCCAGTTAACGTTACGTTGCTGAGTATGATCACGAAGCCTCCGCAACTGTTCACACCAACTTGGAGAACATTCCAGGAAAAACTTGCCTTTGTTGCGACACAAAGGCCAACTCTACTGAATCGCGGCAATCTGCAAGCGTTTTTGGCAACCGCAGTGATTCTCAACCCGGGTTGCTAGGTCCTAATCTTTTTATAAAAAGGTAATTGAGAACCGCAGCAGCTTCATCATATTTTCCGTTTCTTAAACGCATCGCTCATGGTCTGCGCGACCATGCTCGTCACTGCGACGTCATTAGTCACGAGCAGTTGCGTACACAACGCCACAATAGCAGAAAGTTCTTAACAGCGCCACACGTAAACCTCTCTTGCTCTGCCTGTATTTCGTAACAACCATTTTCCAAAGGGTTACTCGAGAAAAAATGTCAAGTTTTAAGAAAAAAAAACGGCGCCAAACCAAAACATGGAAAAGTCTTGAACAACAATCGTTATATTCATTCAAGAAAATTTTCTGCCTGAAACCTCTAAGCATATCTGGCAGAACTTTAAGCGCGCGCATCGCAAATGTCTAAATTAATCAGAACACCAAACACTTGATCATTAACCGTGCGTACTCTGACAGTTTCGCTTTATCTTTGTTTAGCTCGTAACTTTTCAAAACTTCAGCTAAGGTTGAGAATCACTGGTGCAGTGCGTTGGAGGTGAACGGTGTCCTCTTAATTTTCTTAAAAGGTAGAACGTCATTTCTGACGTTTTTATGAGGCATCACGCTATCGGCAGTTATGTTGTCTTTGTGAAATTTTTGACAGAAATAAAGTACACCTGTTTTAACAGTAGCATGGCATATCTTCTTTTGAAGTGTTCTTAAACGTGTCTATCGGCACAACACCACTGGATACAATCACAGCTATTTGCGCACGATCAAAACATACTGGGCTGCTTCGCAAAATGTGTGTCACTTTTTACGGATTACAACCGAATGATGGGATTAAGGAAAATCGATACTAGGCGATATGCGATGCTGCTTGAACAAGTGTAGAAATCAAACCCAGCAAACGCTGGGATGTATGTGGTATACAAACACTGCTTACACATTCCTGAAAATACTACACAGCGAAGACGCGAGGTAAGGCTTTAACTAAAACTTTAACTCGAGCCGTACATCAATGTCATGTTACCCTGCAATAACACGATGAAACACAATAAAGAATATACCGCAACCAACAACCTACCGATAAGGCGTTAATACGCAGTGCCTGATAGAAACGTGCCCTGTGAGTGGATCAATTCGCGAACACTTAGCACTAATCGTTAACAGTAGAGGCAAACTTCAGTAGAAAACTCAACAGATAGGAACTATGCATAGATAAAGACATACCACAAGCCCGTGGAGGCACGACAGCGTAACGAAGGAAAGGCAACAACTGACCATGTCCAGACATTCTTTAAACGTGCTTTGCAGATAGAAATTCGAGTAGTCTGAGGCTTTAAGATTGGGATACTAAACAAAACCAACCCTACTTCAGCATCAAAAGGTCATGAAACGTTCGTCTGGCAAGTATGGAGATACACGTTCATAATCGGGTTGGTAGGCCGTCGTTTCCAATTTGGGGTGGTTTGAATCAAAACCCAGTAAGCAGAATCTCGCCGTTGTCTCGCACCCACCTTACACATGAGATTGGGCAAAGCGGGAGGGCAGTTCGATCCGATGCTCACTAAGGATCTTTTGCAGCCTATTTAGCACCGACTAAAAAGCGAAAAATATTGTCTTCCAAAAATTAGACCTTTCAACGGTTGACCACTCAGATTTAGTTTTACTCTATGAGCTGATCTGTGGTTAATAAATAAAAAAGTAACACTTAGAAATGAAAAACATGTTGTAGGTTAAAACCACTATGTTGGCATCGCATTCCTTGTTTTACAGTTACCTGTCCAGTTAGCAAGAGACAGGTTGCAAGGCTGGACCAAGAAAAAAACATAAAACGATGTAATACGGACATTAAAAACATCCAAAAAGCTGCCCCCTGCCACAGATATGAATAAAAAGTCGCACAAACCACAGCTTAAGGCTCTGCCCACAGCAAGAAATATTCCGTTCTTGGCATAACACACAGCCGATAACGAGATAACGAAACGCAGTAATAAGAAATACCGTTTGATAGCTCGTATACTTGCTACGAATTTGTCATGAAAAATCGACTCTTGCAACAGCAAACAACAGGTCTAAAACGAAACGTTGCGCATGACCAGCCAAAAAACTGGAGTGCCACTTTAGCTAAAAACACGTTTCAAATCGCTTAACACCGTTCACAATATGTGAAGTTTGGAACTAACCATTATGCGAAAAAAAATGTGCGAGAGCAAAATTTATAGTTGGTTAACAGCGCGCATTTCTTCATGTCGGCGGCGAAAATAGTTAGTGCAGCAATGCAGGCCTGACATACGTATAAATACGGCTGCCGCGTTCGTGCTTCCAACTAGACGAAACACCTTCGGTAAGAACAGGTGTAGTGTTAAGATAATACAAAGCATTGCGAGGTACACATATTTTGAAACATTACGATGATCCATTCTGCAATTATCGAAATCAATCTGCAGCCCTAATAAAATAAACAATCTAAGTGAATAGCCAATAAGTGATACATTAATAACCGAAAACAGCTTTGCACATATCTCTACGTATACCTTTATTGCCTTTTTCACAACATTTCGATATCACCGACGAATCACAAAACTAACGCTAAACTATTTGTTAAATTTTATTGAGGTCAACACACTTCAAATGAACTTAAAAGTAAAGCACGTTAGCCACATAATTTGAAAGTGTTCAAAAACTGAGAGTTAGCAGTAGGTTAAGTAAAATTGCATTTCAGCTTCTTGGCGAGCAAAAAATTCTAGCAAGCTCAGGATGTATTTGCCCTTGTATCGGACCGTATGGCAATCTCTCACCGTCCAGCGTGATATTGCCGTAACGCTTTGGCTCGGGAGAAATTCTGAAAGCTTTACAGAGCAAAACCGAGACATTTCCAGATTCCGTTTCGTCGTGCACACCAACGCCCTCCTCCATGCAGCCCCAGTATTTCATCATGTTACGTCGTGTGGCAGACGAACGAATATGAACAAACCTAATCAGACCATCCCCGAACTCCACACCTGCAGTGTAAAGCAATCCCTGACCGATATGACTTAAATTAGTAGCAGTTACTTGAATGAAATCACCATGTACCGTTTTCCAGTCATTGGTCAATGGGTTCGAGAATGAATCCAACAGGTGATTTTTAAGCGAATTGTTGGTGTGTCTGTGCGTGATTTCAGCATGGGAATTATCAGAGCGAGAATCGTTTTTCAAAGGTTCTTCGCCAATTTCACTTGCAGAGGCTCCAGCAACAGCGGTCACAGTATCTTGATGTCCATCCGGCAAATAGCTCAACGTATACTTGTATTTTCTGAGAGTGGCTATGCGCAAAACTCCATAGATAGCGTTTCGGAAATCGCCACCCAAACAGCGCAACCGCTCGCCTTCCACGTCGACATCAGCGATCATACCGGTGACAACTCCCAACATTCCATAAGTCACTATCCTCTCGTCGCCGTGCCCTGGTTTAGGGGTCTCGATAGCCATAAGGTCACACGGCACTGACCTTCCGGCGCATATTTCAAATATTGATGACAACGTGAGCGCCGACACTTGGTGGCATCTGCAAATACACGAAATCGAAACTAACATGTATTCAGAAATCGAGAATGACAACCACAAAGGTTTTGATTAGTCACGCCGTCTCTGAATTATGCCTGCAAAAATCACGAAAGAAAAACACGTTTGAAATGCCACATAACGTATTTGCAAGCAACACCGTATTGTAACAGCAGACTTTATTGAAATTGGTGATTTGAACGTGACCACGAAAGGAGAAATCAAACAACACTAACACAGAAAACCATAAGACACTAATCCGGAAACACAAAACGACAGTCAATTACTCAACCCAGACAAACTAAGAGTTGATAAAATTGCACCACATTATGATCACAGAACAACCAGCATTTAGACCTCAGATTAGACACACAGCTTCGATGAGAGTTTTTTTGGCATAAGCATTGTTTTTGTGCATTGTCGCTTGTTAGGCATTTGACATGTGGAATCACCTGGTTGGAGTACATATTCCAGATAAAATTTCTATTATGTGAACCTCCACTGCTCCCAGGATGATTTTCTAACACCAAATAACAAGAATGCTCAAACTGTATCACTACTAATATCACACAAAACATATGGCAACTACAGAAACAGAAAAACAGGTTATTCTGAGAGTAAATACCCAGAAACCTCGCTTTTCAAATTTGTGCTAAAATCCACTGCAGCTGTTGTGTTTGTCGCTAACCAAAATCAGCCTGTGATTTTCTCTGCAAGTAAGCTCTATAATACCTGGGATTATGTTAGTCCCTGCAGCTCTTGATCTTTGAATAGCTAGAACTGTAACTGATAAACACATTACAACACAAATGATTTAAAATTCTACTTTTAGCTGCGAAATATTTTGCTGCATACATAATAGTTTTAATTTGTTCGTACGTGCGTAAATTAACCATGATGACAATAAATTACATGATCTAGTACAACGGTCAGCAACCTTTTCCTAGTCGCAGGCCAAAAAAGACCTCTGCAAGGTATGGCGGGCAGCACTAATTTTCCACCACCAATTTTGTTCATTTTGCTGTTCATGATGTTGAAAAAGCATGGGTTTATGGACTTTTAATCAGATTTACTCTTGATTTTCACAGTTCATAACGAAAGCCCAAAATATTAAATATATACAGTCCATTTATACCATAGTACGGCTTCTCAGAAGTAGTTCCTCACATTACGTAGGTTGTTGACCCCTGATCTAGTAGTGTCAAGGCACCACAAGGGTGACACAGCCGAATTTAATCGCAAATTGTTTTCCTAGGAGTTCAATTTCGCATAATCGACGCATCTTCAGTCCAGTAAATTGTAAGACAAAGCTTACATGTGAAATGATAGACTAAAGCAAGATCGGAGAAAGAGTGCAGACTACAGTAACAAGCACACGCTAGCCCATGAGGCTGCTATCATCAGAGCCAAAAACCAACTAACTCCAATTACAAAGCGGCTGACAGCAAGCAGCCCATTGTATGAGGCACCCAAACACCCAAACATTACAGTATGAAACTCCTGTCCAACGTGCTAACGGTGGCCGTCATCTGCACATTTTCTCTGCTCTTGCTTTAGTCTTTTTCATCATTTCACCTGTAAGCTTTTACTTGCAATTTGCTGAACTGAAAATGCATCACAGAAGTAGGTCCACCTGCTTTGCATACAACAGCTTCCCTGCCAAAAGAATAAAAGAGAACACCTACAGCATACAAGAATTCTTGCCACAAAACGTAACCAACTACAGCATAAAAAAACTACAGCAACGCACAAGCTAAAGATCTTCCATATTTCAAACCCACCAACTACAAATGCAATTAGTCACAATAGGCAAACTGTTTTTGAAAGGAAAACTACTAAATAGTTTACTAGGCACAACAAAAGCAAAAATCAACATTGACATGCAATTGGTACATCTCCTGGAATAATTGCAACCTTGTTGCATGCAACAATTAGTTCCACTGGATTATTATCAAACAGATGAAGTACTCATCATTTTCTCACCTCCAACAAAAAGCAAACATGTTGCTGATGGAACTCTTCACTTGGGATCTTTCATGCTACACTACAGCCACTTATCATGCCCCTCAAACACGTTTTGTAACCAGATGCCTTCTGCATTTCATACCAAGATAAAATTCTGTTAGAGAGCAAAACTGACATCGCTATGGAGAAATAAAGACCCTGATGCAATTCCTCATTGCTCAGCAAATAGCAGTTGCTACAGAAAAAATCTACCTAGATTTGAATGAAATTTATGTTAATGTGAACTTAAACATTGCACAAAATTAATTGTTTAAACTGCTCCACTATCGAAGTGGAACTGTACATCTCATACAAAACTGGGATCAGAACATAAATTATTTTTGAAAAATGTTAGGCCTACAGTACTTAAGTAAAACATTTCCATGCAGCTTGTGAGACCCTAATTCTCTGAAGACATGATTCAAACCTGAAAGAAGCTTAAATAAAAGTTTGAGAAACATTTCAAAACTTAATATAAACTGCAGAAGTGAATCAATGCTGCAAACTGCAGATGGCACAACTCATGCAGGTTAACCCACTCGTCACAGGTGTCTACCATCCATTACAGCACAGCATACATACAAATAACCAACAAACTCATCTTCAAGATTAAAATGCTCCATAAGCTGTTCTGGTTCAACTGACATAACATCTTCATCAGAACGTCATTGATGGCAATTAAACACTATTTAGCATTAATGAACATAAATAGTGATGCAAAAGAGACATTAAAATGCATAACTGTCAATGTTCAAAAATCAAAAATCAAATTTTAAATACAAAATAGCATACTGCATATAAAATGAGCCTAACACACAAATTAGATCAGCAGTTTTTAACCTTTTTATAAGTCAGCAACCCTAACTTTAAAATATGAAACAGCTTTGTCCAATACTATAGAAACTTCGTGCATATGTGATCGCACATCGCTAGAGGCGAAGTGCCTAAGTCCACTTTTAAAGTTTAAAGTGAAGGTTCAGTGCCTGCATGACAACGCTACCACTTTCGCTGATGTTTGGTCCATTGCAGAATTACAATTAGTTCATCGCTTTTAAATCTTTCTTGCTTGTATAAGTTTTAGACCTACCATGGAGCTCACAAATTTTATGGGACACTATCCATACTATCAACTAAGAACTCTGGTGGACAGCTGCAAAGTATGTGGGCTACATGTTCCAGAACATGCTCCACTCCCAATAAAGACCAGACCTCATGAACACACTGTAATACAAGTCTTTGTCAGATTTACAATCACTAAGAGAATCGCAGCATCTACAGATGTTGACACACAAATTTCTGAACACTTCGCTGTGGTCTGACACTTGACATATACCACAGGTCAAATGATTTCATTTATACAGTAATGGCTGTGAGTCCACACCAGGAAAATTGTCAGTGCTCTTGCGATGAGGTTAATAATACCCAACACGCATTGCTGTTGATTGGTGTGGCACAGGCACAAGGTTAAACACCAATGAAATGATAAATGCGGGAACAAACACCATGAACAGACCAGCAGCGAACTAATGAACCTGAGCTTGTATTGACCCTTCCAATCACATGGCAACTAAATTGCCATTGAATGTTAATTTTATCAAACCAGCATGTCTTCCACCCAACTGTCAAATAGGCTACTTGGCAGGACTGCATGCAACAAACGCAGGGACAGCGCTTACCACCAGTGATGTGATTTGTGGAGGGAGTATGCTTCGAGTGGAATGGCTCGACCTTTGGTAACCTATCATGATGGAGGGAGAATGCTTTGAATCAAACAGCTTGACTGCTGTAAGCTGAGTAATGTGACATGTTGCACTCAAAGTCAATTCATGCCGAGTACAAATTTCTTATTTTACTACTTAAAAATGTTGCTGCGAGAAATTTCCCACAAGCACGTCAGATTTCCTGGGAATGACATTGCCATATTCCCCATGTTTCTGTGGCTTGGGTATACTTCTATGGATTTCACTATAACTGACAACTGGCCAAGTGGTACAGCTGTTTGAGCACACACCACCAAAGCTGGCAGGCTTTGATTCCTGGTCGAAGTCAAGTAATACCAAAGACTTGAAAAACAGTGTGAATGCAGCCTGTCCAGCCTTGCGCTCAGCATCAACGTAGCGTTCACTACAAAAATAGCCACATTGCCTCTGGCAAGTGGAGGTAGATGCTGCAAACCATTCATTACGCTCCTAAAAAGAGTACAAAAATCAAGTATAATGAAAGTGAACTGAACTATCACAGGCAGGTGCTTTTAGATGTTTTACGACAAGCATCTTTGACAAAACTTACCCAGTTGATGCATAAACGACTGAAGCTGCAAGTGCATTTCCAGAACCACTTGCAACAACACCAATTGGAGTTTTTATTGCTGTTTTCCAGTCAGGTCTATCCATCAAACCATTGATTACCTGTGTTCATCACATATTTGATGTTCAAAACCAGGCATTACAGCAGGAAAAGCAAATTATTTTGATTAGAATAACTCCCAGAAAACCTGATGAGCTTAGTTTAACCCAGTGGTTCTTAACCTTTTCTTTACCTCCCTTAAGTGCTTGTCCTTTGCTTCAAACCCCCCTGGCTATAAAAAAAGTTGTTAAAGCAAATGCATTGTTTGGTAAATTTATTGATCAAAGTTTCAATGTTATACAGCGCTAAAGGGCTTGCGCCCCCTGCAAGTTTATTGATGCCGCCCTGGTTAGGAAACACTGGTTTAACCTCTTTTGCAAAACTCATCACTCCATTGAATTACCTTTGTTAATACACATACCAGTCTTAAAAATATTGAAATGATACTTTAGGTTGAACTGATCTCACTTAAATACAATCACAAACAATAAAATAATGGTTACAATATATGACACAAATGCACTAAACCCAATGAAACTATGCAAACTAAATATTGCAGTGGCCCTAAAAACAGCAAAATATGCATATCAAACTATTCTATGTTGAAACACAAGTACATCATATCTACCTCGTGCACCAAACCGTCTCCAGAAACAATAACTATGCCATCACACCTATCGATCTCCAGCTCTTTCGCCAGTAAACGTGCATGTCCAGGACGTTCTAAATATGAAAAGTTCATTTACAACTCAGAAAGCAGGTAAATAATTACAGAATAAAGATAAATATCAGCATACAAGACTATATTTTGTTCCACTTGCAATAATATAAGGTCTAGTTACTAAGAAGTATTGTATTCCAGACATGGGGTGATTACAGCATAAATGTAATCGATTACGATTACTTGCCACCTGCTCGATTACGATTACGAATAAACAAAATAACAATGTAATCGATTGCGATTACATTGAAAGTAATCACGATTACGATTACATTTGTCTTGAAACATTCTCAAAAAGAAAACAAAATCCATTTGCGTGGTTTCACGTAAGTATAATTTCAGACAACATGTGATATGTATGAATGCAATAAACGAAATTACCAATCTGCAAGGATTAAGCACCGGAAAAAATAAAAATCACTGTTGACTGAGATGTTTGCGCAGACAACAAACCAGTTGCCTAGGTAGAAGAGCTAGGGGGGAAGACTTAGCTGAAAGAAGCCCACTGGCCACTGTGAGGAGCCCACTAGCCAACACTCAGATTAAAATTTAATAAATGATGGTGAATCCGGATGGCTATACTAAAACCCTAAATAACGATAACTACTCCAAGGAGTTTTTCTTACTTTAAATCAATATAGTGCTGAAGTTGGAATTATCTCCCAAAAAAGTTTGGTCAACTAGTTGTTGAACTAACTTTACCATATTATGAACTGATTTGAACTTTTGCAAATACATTTGGAACGTCATAAATTTTTACACAGCAAAGGATGATGCAGTGGTCTTAACTTTCTTCAAACAAACTAATCTCTTGTTAATGTAGTTCGAAAGTCTTCGTGCCATGACCACACGCTTGAACTTCTTCAAGTTAGGGTTACAATTTTTGCTGAGGTGTTTGGAATAAGTGTTGTTGCCAATGACCAGGACGCATCTCTGAAACTGGCCGAGCAACGCAAGAAACGACAACTTACTGAAAGCCATAAAAATACTAAAGCCGAAATATAAGATAGTGGGGGCTGGTTGTTACGTTTAGCTTGCCAAGGTGGGGAAATTTGCCACACACCCCACCCATCTTAATTACACCACTGCAACAAACACTTTAAATATTGATCAAACAAAAGTAATATATTCTGAAATGTGTGTTACAGTTGATAAACATCAACGCTTCAAATTTTTTATCAGTCAAACGACATCTGTCAAGCTTGAACTCTCGTCCAGCAACGCTGAAAAGTTGTGTCAGTAATTTCAAAATAGCTGACTATTTCTTCAGACTGTGGGTTATGTAATGTTTTCAGCTGCATAATGGCTGCTGGATAGTCTGCAAGCGCAGCATAGTATTGTGTAGCTTTTCATTCGAAATGAAACAAACATTGATGCCAGTATAGCTATGCATCTGTCTATTGAACAAAAAAGTCAACTGTTGACACAAGTTCGCTGGATTCGTTGACTTTTTTACCAGTATTTGTGGATGATCTCTATTGACATGCTAGTTATCAGCGTTGTGGAAAAGTGCTTTCGACTTGGGTTAAGTTACCTTATTCCATTGCAAAAAATTAATTTATATAATTTGCTGTAGTGATAATATACGCAGCCTACTCCAGCACTTACATTCACAGATTCACTCTGAATATATATAAACAAAACCAACACCCCCTTCGTAATGTAGCATTATCTCTTCTGTTGCCAAAGTTTCAACTCATTTTTAAGAAAAGCTCTTATTTTTGTTGCTATGTCTCACTAGACTCGCTGCTTTATTTCTGGCAGCCAACAGGAAGGCTGTATAGCTAGAACAAAGTGAGAATTCACCACAAATGCTGTGCTTGCTGTTGGACTATTTGGATTGAACAAACACAGACGGGCAAATGGCCTCCCCTGAAACATAACCATAACAAACGGTGATAAAGGAGGAAACCCAACCACCAAAACTGCGGTTCATTGCACAGTGATGTAGGGTGAAGATTTCCAAGATTAATTGCGAAAGTCATCATCAATTATGATTAAACTGGCAATGTAATCGAATACTATTACGATTACATTTCATTTCATTTTTGGTTAGTTCAATCGATTACGATTACTCAAAAAATGTAATCGATTACGATTACCCCATGTCTGCTGTATTCCAATTGCAAAATTGTTCAGTGACATTTTCACATTTATAGCATTGCAATTCATGACGTATTACCACAAAGCAACATGGAGGCAAGATTGGCAATGTATACAAAGGTTGGCAGTATGGCACCTGCAATGTGCATCAATACAATTTATTTGAAAATTTGAAAAAATGTATTTGTACATACAATCATGAAGCACCTTGGAACATTTGCAGCTTTGCACGAGCATTTGCTGGACATGTAAAATGTTTTATGGGAAAAACAATAAGCATACACGCAAAACACAACATTGTGGCAATACCAAAAGATACATATTGTAGTTGAAAAGAATTTAATAAAAATACAAGAAACATGGACAAACTTCAGGGGATACAGATTTGCAATTGTGGAAGCTCTAATTAAAGTAGGAAGATTCAGTAGCTTCCCAAGACACGGCCACATTTGAACAAATATTATTCTTTAAGTGTGCTATATCTATTGATACATGTATACTTTTGCCTAATAAATCATATTGTAATTGTGTGAATCAGCGTAGGGCTGTATAATATTACCACACAGTGCAAAACCAGATGAAAGCTACAAAAAACTTCCAATGCTCAGGAATACAAGCCCACTCAGTTTCACATGTTTGGGCACTATGTTCACTTTAACCCATATCATTTTAATTATGCACCTGCTTTAAGATCATTCTCTACCTTTAACTGTGTGACTTTTATTTCTGGTTAAATCTAACATCCAACATTCATCTTCATTGGTTTTTCTCAGGCTAACAAAGTTGCATTCACATGAAAAATTGCTCATAATAGCAATTTATGTACTACGTTTGTACATGACAGAAACATAGCAATAAAGCGATTTTTCCATAAATATCTTGAAATGCTAACTACTGCAGCAATTGCAGTGATATCTGAAAGATATAAAACTCACTGTAATGGTTGTGCTTCGAACAACAAATAAACTATATACTGTATATCGCTTACATTTAGTAAGCCAATGTTTTACATAAAACTGATGTTCCTAAAAGATTAACTAAATTCACTAACATCAAGGGCTACATCATTTCCTAATGAAAAATGAAAATTCTAATGTTGGATTTTCAACAAAGTTTACACAAAGTATCAAATGCTTACATTTAAAATGAATCATAATTGAGTGGTTGCCACTTTACAAACCTACAGCTAATAAAGCCCAATGAAGCATAGATCCCATTTACTCCTGTAGTAAAATACATGCTTTATAAGCGTAAAAACCTGCTTTTAAGCCCATTTTCAGAGCAGGGTTATGAAATATTAAACACAAAGACAGGGTAATGAAGACTGGATGCTTCATGTCAAATAAATGCAGATGGTAATTTTCCTCACCAGAACCCAATGTAGCAACTGAAACTTGATGCGTTTGTTCACTAATATATGCTAATGAACTATGCTGTATGAAACAATTAACTTTCTTGTGAGTCTTGTGTACAGTCCTGTGTATACAGGACTACGGTAATGAAAACTCACTTCCTGCTTTATAAGCCCATAATGCTCTTGTCACAAGATAGTCTTACAAAGCAGCAACCACTTTAATTTGAAATTATTTTGCCATGTGACTATTCGTTCTATTAGCAAATAATAGGAAATTCACCATGCAATTTCATATATGAAAATTTACAAAAACAACGCATAAAAATTAGCATCTTATCAATACCTTGACTCTCTTGACAACAGAAGTGACAATATATTCCATATTTTGGAAATCTTATGACTGTATTTTAACTGGAATTTGTCAATTCAAACACTTTTAAATATGTTTTTATTTCCCTGTTGAATATTATTCTACTGATCACTTACCAGTTTTTATGGTTTTGCATGTGATGTCTGCTTCAGCAAACATTGGCTTGACATGTTCTTTATAAATCTGCATAGACTTTCCTCTTCCACTGAATGGATTTATATAAGCCACTAGGTAGCGGTATGGAAATTGTGGAAGTTCATTCACTAAAACACAAATATAGTAAGCATGCAATACTTAAAATGTTATAGCATATCTTGACTTCAAAAGTGCTATAGAACGAGTACAAGTTTTAGCATTCACTTGTACAAAGCAACAAAATATTCATGCTATTTAGAACAAATGACTCAGGGCAATCAGATAGTGCCGATTTCAAGAACTTTTGCTAAAATAATTCCAAATTTTAGTACAACACATCTACTAGAGTCCTGCACGGGTTGGAATTTTTTGTCCACTCCCACCCCGCAAAATTAAAACCTGCCTGCACGAGAGTGAGAAATCTTGCCCGTTCCAGCCCCGAACTCTTCTAACCTGCACCCATCCTGCCCACAGACCATCCCAACCCGCGCCTGCCCCACACTTTTTCAGACTCAAACCCGCACCTGTCTGAAAACTTTAAAAAACACATAACTAGAGCACGTTTTTGTTGCAATAAAATCATGAGAAATATGGATTTATTTTTAACAAAAGTAGCAGTAAAAAGTTACAAATATGCACAAGCATTTTAAATGACAGTGATTTACTCAAGCGATTTATTTACATATAATGCTAAATATTTCCAAACATTATATCTGGTGAGAAATGGCAATCATTTGCCAACAGTTTGCATAGCATGCTGAAACATCGCTCCACACTGCATGAAGTTGCTTGGCAATTTAACAATTGGGCCTGCAGTTCTGGACTGATGTTTGGCCGGGTCATTTCTACAGTTGCTCTCGGGTCACTATTCAGTCCAAATCGGTTGTCAAAGAGAACATAACTATACTGAAATAGTTCTAAAACATTTTTTTTAAATAACACTTTTAGATTTTGTGCAATTGGCCTACTTGATAAAATTTGCAGTAAAAGTTGCATGTGAAAAAAAAAGTTGCAATATAAACCAACTTAAAACATCATACTACATAAATTCTGCCTATTTCAGAAGCTGTTGGAAGCTGTAAAAAAAGTTGCAAAAATTTGCCCTACTCATAACGCCTGAAGACAAGCAGCAAATCAAGACTGTCATTCTTTTCATTGGCAACCAAACCAAAACTTTTCCACAGATCTGATATTTTGCAGTCAACAGAGTTGAGGTGACAAAAAAACACATTTCAGTCCAGTTGCAACTAGCTGCATTAGCATTGTCTTATCCATTTTGGAGGGCAGCTAGGCTGAATTATTTCTCACCAAGTACAATGGTAGCATTAGAAAATGCACTTGCCCACCACATGGCGATTAGCAAAATCCTGAGCTAATGCTTTGTTAACAATAGCTTATTACATCATAATGTAATAATTGCTGTAGACCTGCTGTCCAAGGCACAATGCTGGCAAACAGCTTCAGTATATCCACGCGTTTATCGACTTCTGAGATGATTAAGTTTGCTTTGGTTCAACACTCAGTTACCCGCACAAAGGATTTCTCAACCTGCACCTACCCCACACCAAGTACAACCCACTCCTGCACTGCAGCAGGTTCAACCTGCACTCACACGCATAGCAGTGCGGGTACCCACAACCCGCATGGGTTAACCCACCCCGCGAAAAACTATAGCATCTCCACAGCAAACTTGTTGATATTGTACATAGCTATTAAACTTTAGTGCAAATTCTAGTACAGTAGAACTCGTCTAATTCGTCAATTCGCTTAATTTGCCTCTTTTTCATTGGTTCTGGTAGAATCCCTATCTTTTGTGTACATTTCTGTTCGTCTAATTCGTCAATTTGCTTAAACCTCTTTCTATCCCTGAGAAGCGTTTCGTTTGTCTAATTCGTCATTTGCAGTTTTGTGTTAGATGTCAAAGCAGCTAGTACAGGTGGGAATTCAAATAAATTAAGCATCTTTATCTGGGAATTGTTGCACCTTACAATTTGTTTATCCAATTCATACGCAGAGTGCGAAGCGCAACCCAACTCCCCATTGAGAGAACGTGGAAAAGTTTATTAAAGATTTAAAAGATGCTTGATTGAATGGAGGAGTCCAGATAGAGCAGAGGAATTAATTGTTGTATTCAACCATGTCATAAACTTGCATTTTACTGCAAATAAGAGCACTATGTGCACATACGAGTTACTATGATAAAGTATATGAGCTTCCATGATAGAGTTTTCACCTGTTTGCGTAATTCGTCGCTTCGCATAATTCATCACTTTTTTCTAACCCTCTTGAGGTGACGAATTAGGCAAATTCTACTGTGCAATGAAATTATACTTTATATATTAATTACACCAATATTAAGTCCTGAGCATGATGCTCAACTGCAACTGGTGATGGGGTTGCAATTTATGAGTTCTGCAGTTTGGTGAAAACTAGAATATCCTTCAGCCATCAATGTTACCTCCACTCTGGCCTGAAGTGGTGGCACCTGACAAGGGTCCAGCTCTAGACCAAATAGTTATTGCAAATGTAGACCAAGCTCTTAAGCCATGCAAGGCTATCCGTCCAAGTATGGGGAACCAATTACCAAATTGGAAATAGTTCTCCACTCTTTCAACCCTTGCAACTGAATTTGGCTACAACATAATGGTTATCCTTCTTTTATGGGATTCTCTCAGAGAGGAGTTCAAGCTTTTTTACTAATGTAATCCTAAACAAATTTTGTTCTAACCTTCCACCCCTACAATTTATAATCAAGAACTAACTTTCAAACATTTTGGATAGGAATTCAAATATTTTAAAATGTAACAAAAAACAAGCATGTGGACAAGAAAGGATGACACAAGTTAACATCCGAACAGCCTCAACAAAAATAATCACTTGGTTGAAATATGTACAAAATAATGAAATCAAAAGGTTGACTTCGAAATAATAAAATGAAAAGGCTGACTTGGAGATCTACGTGTTTAAAAAAAGCTTCAGAAAGATACGGAGGAGAACAGATCTTGTGAATCACTACACTGATGTGAATGTAGAATTTGGCAGTGTAAACTTGTCATAAACTTTTGCTGAGTAAGCTTTAGTGTGGTTTAAAATTTTTGTTTATTAATGCCTGTTTTATTTACACTGCTCTTTGTTTAATCTTCAGAAGGAAAGATCGTGATATTGTAATCAGCGCTCGTAATACTGCATTGCTCATTTCTGATTGCAAATGTTATACCGTACTGCATAACATTTGGAGTGCAACTACATTTCACGCTGGCCACTTGTTTAGATTGCAAGCAGGGTTACTAATTATTCTGTTGTTTAGATTGAATGCTGCATTACTTGATTAAAGCTTGCTATGAAGAGGTCTGATTATAGCACATAACAAATAGTTAGCGCTAAAGTAACACTTCTCAATTCTCCATATTTGAGTAAAGTTGGCCAGCAATATTTTACTTTGAATGAAGTTTCTTACAAAACTGATAATCATAATAAAAACACATATATAATATCTCATTTACTGACACCAAGCAGTGTCAGTATGGATTTCATTGACACAAAAAGCATGACAACTGACTAGCAACATACATTTATACAACACTGAAATACTCATAAGATCTTGTAACACGTGTTCTGTGCTAGCAAATGTGATTTGAATCTGCTACTTTCTCTGATAACACCAGAAAATACAAGTTTCAGGAAAATTGTTTAGAAATTTTCATACTTTAGTCCAGGGTTGCACAACCTTTTTACTATTGCCAGTCGCATAAGGTTCATTTTTGTGAATTACTGCCACCATTGACTTCACTTAACTAGTTTAGTTGCAGCTTCTCACAGGAGATTTGAACATGCAGAAAGAATGCCAACTCCACTCGTGCAACATGCAAGCAACAATAGAGATTCCCTTCTCGACCAGGCTCACTGTATTGTTGTAAACTCGGGAAGTGCGCAGCTGCATTTTTGAAGCACTTTCCAACTGTGTGCTCTAGGCATGTGACGCGATGTGCCGTCACACTAGTTTTCACACAGGTGAAGAATTTAAATCAATCAGCAAATTTTTAATAGGAAATCAATTTCATGCAACACTCTGTATCTTCAGTCCAAATAAGACTGTAGGACGGAAAATGTGTTGTGTTAGAGCCTGTGTAGAGTTGTGTGAAATCAATTTCCAATCAAAATTTGCTGACTGATTCAAACTGTGTACCTGTGTGAAGATCAGTTACTTGGATACAGATATGTGCAAGTTTGAGTTATCATAAAAAAGATGAAAGCAGAGCCCATTCGGATGATTCCTCGAGGCCTCACTGCAAACTTGGAGCTTATAATAATACCAGTTGGTTCAAGTTATTTTTAAGAATTACATTTAGTAATAGGATTTATCTGATAATATCTTACATATACCTAGAAGTACAGCATAATCAAATGTGATACATTTTAATGAATTTATTCAAATACAAAAAGACTCAAAATTATTTTTTATACAAATTTTAGTTATTTTGTCCTGACTGTTTAACCAAAAACCTTAGAAAGCTGATCAAAGGCCCAAAAGACTAGAAAGCTGATCAAAGGCCCAAAAGACTTCCATTGAAAATTTGAGCAAAATACTTCTGTATGGCAGTCAGGGTCCAGAGTGAGGTGACCTGGGCCAAAATAGCCTAAAACCTATCCCACTTATGATGTCACCCAAAAAACCTGAAACCCAACACTGAAATTTTTCTCATTGCAAAGTAGAAGAACCGCCAAGTCTTTTGAAGATTTGAACAGTTCCCTAGCACAATCGACTGGCAAGTTATGGAGTTGCAAAGTGATGTGAAAATAGCGGTTCAATGTGTGATGTCAATGTACAAGTATCTTGTACACCGGCAGCGAATGTGTTAAGGTCATTTGGCTAATCTTAACCCTGCTCTGGTACCACGAAAAAATCATGTTAGCAGTACCATGGGGTCAATATGACCCCATTACTGAAAAATCAGTAGAAACACTCAATTTGTTATCAACCTACGTTTATTGTTTGAAAAATGTGGTGGAGTGCAGAATACACGAATGTCAAATATTTTACTTCTGACACTGATTACAGACCATCTTGCTGTGCTTTTCGCAGTGGTGTTATGACATCTACTGCTGGTGAGTCTGTACTTTTTGTCCTTCAATCTCAGGCAAAGGAAGCATCTATTTTGCCCTGATGGAGAATGCTGGGTGATGTTTTGAACATGCTTCTGGACATAATTCTTTGTTTTACAATAAAAATAACTAATATGTTATGAAGACCTGTGTAAAAGAACATGGGATATATTTGTAACCTAAATGGTACCATTGGGTCAACATGACTCCAAACAATTAAAATGTGAAATTTACAATAAAGGCAACATTGAAATTAAAATTGCATCAATGGAAACATTTAACAGGAACCTGCAAAGAATATATACATAGCGACATGAAAATCAAATAAGCCTGGGGTCATATTGTTCCCATGGCACCAGAGCAGGGCTTTAAAGAGAAGTACATGACAGCTTTCAGACGTAACATCTTCACAGCGACATTATACAGTTCAAAGCAAGCAGAAGAGTAATGGCCACAATTGCAGACAACATTCCAGAACTGATACAGACAATTATTGTGTCACACAGTATGCACATCATACAATGCATGGCCCTGCAACAACACTGAATCTAAGTTTCAGTTGGTGACTGTTGCTTTGCTAAGCACTGCAGGATTTCAGAATTTGAAATATCAGGACAAATGGATTTTTAGAACATCTAGAACAGGGGTGACGAACATGCGAAGCATTCAGGCGAGACCAGCAGTCTTGAACTTTCTTTGACACGCTTCTAATCTTTGCGATGTGGTATCAAAAGCTGATAGCCCAATTGAATTAATAACAAGTTGTGCAGCCCTGACAAAGTGGCCCGCGACAGAAAATAGGTTCGTCACACCTGATCTAGAAGCAACTTATATATCTCACAGTTCTAGAATCTCCATGATGAGCATTAAGCTACCAGATATCAGATATCAGCAGTGTCAGGTAGCAAGCATGTGGACAGAAGGCAGAAAACTTGCAGATATTTGACTGATATGGATAATCACATGTTCCACACATAAAAAAACTTGCTCATTCGACTAACTGGATTTGCTGTTACACCATAACCAGATTCAGTTAATGAAACTACATACACAGCTGAATATTTACAGCAAACAACCACAAAAAGGAAATATAACCTTAGGAGTTATTTTGGTGTGAATCGATACACAATCAACAATTAAAGCTGTGTACATAACTCAACATTTACTAACCCTGATCTTTCACTATCTGTTTCCCTGCCACCAGGTGCTTGATAACTCGTTTCCATTTTTCTGCTAGTGCTCTGTTATCTTCATCACTCTCACAGCATGCAACACCAAAAGACCTGTATGAACACAAATAAACACATGGCATTAAATTTCCATAACAGCAACAAAAGCATTTAGCAGGCACACACTGGTTTATTAGGCAATTTGCAGGCAGAGTTATTAAAAAAACAACTCTTTGATCTGCACTAATTTTCTATTAAATCAAGCCAGTTAACACTTCCTCGGCGGCTGTGTTTTGCCTAAAAAAACTTGTTTGGCAAGCAGTTTTGGGTGGTTATGGTGCTTATATACTAACTAATAAAAGAAGCTAAACTTCATCTTGTAATCAAAATAAGTAATTAGTCTCCACAAAGATGTCATGGTCGAATCAATCAGGAACTTTATGCACCTAGGTTCAAATAGAATTTGAATAAGATTTCACAACTGAGCAGAGAGTCATTCTGTTTGATTCATATTCCAGGACTGAGAATGTGTAGTTACATGAAATCGATTTCCTAGATAGAAATGGTTTGATTGTTTTCAGGCAAATTGCAGGTAATGGTTTACCTGTTTTTTAGGTTTAGGCAATTGTTTACTGAATTACAGACAATCAGTAATACTTGTTGATTGGACCACACACTGTTAACTACAGGCTCGTACGCATATCACAGTGTGCATAAGAGTGAAACCTACAATTTAAAACTTGATTTTTTGCAAATTTGTTGAGATGCCATCAATTGAGTGCACATTACAGAAAAACGAGAAATATTACCTTTCCCAATTTTTAATATGTTATGGAGATACTTGTCCAAGTATATTTTTAATGTTAATTATTATTTGTATCAGAAGGTCAACAAGGTCAAGGAAGACAGATGCCTTCAAGTGGCCCTCCCTGTTGCGCCACTTCTTGAAATGCCTACTAAATCTGTCACCATGAGAGCAACCACTGCTACTCACGCTGGATGTGTTCAGCGTGGGATGGGTCAAACAACGCTCTCTCAGGGCGTGGCAAAAGAAATGCTGCCAAAGATGACCCACGACCTGACATACTCCAGCTGAACACCGAGGGGCTCACTGACAACCAGATCTACGTCACTGAGCAGCTAGCCTTTAAGAACAAGGCTTTCATCATTGTCCTACAGGAGACCCACTACACAACTGCAGACAAGCTAGTGATTCCCAACTTCTCAATAGCTGGGTCAATCCAGAGCAGGAATCACGGCCTTGCCACGTTTGCCCACAAGCAGTTGGAATGGTCACTGGTTGATCAGTCTCCAGATCAATCAGAGACTGAGTGGTTGTGCTTGGACGTCACAGGTTGCAAGATCGTCAACGTCTACAAACCTCCACGTTCGCGACTTACTCCAACGACCATCCTGACTTTCCCACACCCCAGTCTGTACGTTGGTGACTTCAACTGCCAACATGTCAACTGTGGTTACAACACAACATCCCCGGACAGTGAGAGCCTGGACCCCTCGGCAACATGCAACAACCTTGGACTGTTGTACAACCCAAAGGAAACAGCCAGTTTCTTCTCTCGCCGTTGGAACATTGGCACCAACCCAGACCTGGCCTTCACGAGTTTCGGCCAGGACAGCCGACAGATGTGTCCTAGGAAAGTTCTCGCGGTCACAACATCGGCCCTCCCTCATAACACCACCAAGATTCAAGGTTCCTGCCCACAGCGATCCGGTGAAGCGTTGGAACTTTCGCAAGGCCAATTGGAAGCGCTTTTGCCTTCTCTATTCGTCGAGAGATTGCCACTTCTGGGCACACCAGATATTGAGAGGGCATACCAGGATTTTTGCAAGAGCCTACATTCTGCAGTGAAACAATGTATCCCACGTGGCCGTCGGAAGAACTATGTGCCATGTTGGGACAAAGAGTGCGAGACCCTCTGTCACCCCTTTATCCAAGCCCCAGTGGGGACTGCCTCTAACAGGGCCACCTCGTCGCTACTCTCTCAACTACAACAGAAGAAGCAGGAGCGATGGGAGGAAGCTGTCAGCTCCATCGACTTCTCGCATTTTAGCCCGCAAGGCGTGGAGAACAATCAGCAAATTTACTGGCAGGTCTGGACACAACTCTCGCCTGTGCTCCGTCTCGGCAAATTCCATTGCCTCAAATCTCGTAACGAATGGGGCACACAAGACCGGCAGCCGCGAGTCCACCAGGCTTGTCAACAAACAGCTGTCCGACCTATGGAAGATTCCAACACCTGAGCGTCACAGTATCTCTGAACCTTTTAGGCCGGAAGAGTTTGCTGCTGCCCTTAGATGCCTGAAGCCAGGAAAGCCTCCCGGATCGGACTCCAGCTTCCCGAGTTTGTACTCAACGCCAGGTCGGCTCACAAATCTTGGTTCTGTGACTTCCTCAATTCCTGCATGTGCCAACTCAAAATTCTGAAGATCTGGAGAAGAGCACTAGTAGTTGCAATCCCTTAGCCAGAGAAGCCACTGGAGGACCCAAAGACCTATCATCCTATATCTCTGCTGTGTGTCCCCTTTAAAATCCTCGAGAGACTCATCTATGCTCGTGTCGAAACAATCACCGACCTATTGCTTCCACAGGAGCAGGCAGGCTTCTGACACGAGAGTTCGGCCATAGACCAGGTCACCTTGTTGACACAGGACATCGAGGATAGCTTTTCAGCTAAAATGAAGGTCGGAGCTGTGTTTGTCGACCTCACAACAGCCTACGATACTGTACGGCACGGCGGCCTCACCTGCACACTTGGTCCACATGATCATGAAGATGGTTGGCAATTGCAGCTTTACCCTTACCACCGGAAATGGTCAAAGGAGCAGGTTACAACACCTCAAGAACAGCGTCCCACATTGATCTGTCCTGGTGCCCCTTCTGTTCAACATCTACATCCCCGACCTGCCAGCCTCCATCTCCAGAAAGTATGCATATGCTGACACCCTAGCACTCATGCCTGCTGATGGAGACTGGCAGGCAGTGGAAGGGGCGCTGAGCAAGGACATGGCAACGCTAGGTGAATACCTCCAGACTTGGAAGCTAAAGCTCAGCACCACGAAAACGGTGTCGGCAGTCTTCCATCTCAAC
>JGI24159J19872_10000834_pt1 | contig 30834 bp, 21 predicted proteins | sample Ectturendosymbi4_FD_19872 | JGI IMG/M metagenome (IMG submission 19872)
AGAGAATCACGATGAATGTTCCATAAAATCTGGTTTAAATTTCCAGAGCGTGTATCCCTGAAGACTTTGGTGCTTCGTACCCCCTGCTTTGGCTCCTGGTACCCCCAAGTGGTACGTGTACCCCCGGTTAAGAACCACTGATCTAGAGAGAATCGAGAGATGTTTTGAAGACTACAAGTCGCAGATTAAAAATAACCTATCAGGAATTGGCCAGCCTACAAAAGGGGTCGAGAGTTAGGATGTAATGCCTTAAGATAAAGATGGCAGTGCCATGGGCGTCGGAGGGCTTTTTCCAGGGGTAGCCAAGAATTTTTTCAGGGGAGGTCAAAAATGATGAAATTTTATCCACTCGAAACTAAGAGAACAACCTTTTTTTGCTGAAAAATTAATAGGGAAATGTCAAATTTCAAAATCCCGGAGGGCCAACGCCCCCGTCTACTCCTCCCTTTAGACGCCCATGAGCAGTGCTTCATCTGTCTCTCGGGCCACTTGCATGTCCCCCTGAGGCAAGTTTGCATCAGGCCCATGCGATATGTTAGTAGCCTTACAATGCGAAAAAGCGTCTAGCTGCAACATTTTAATGAAATCAATTTTTGTAATTTCACTCTTTGGATGCTCCCTTGCCTTGGATGCCCGTGGCCGTCGCCTCGTTCACCCCCCTCTGCACGTCACTCTTGCCAAGTGCAAGTGTTTGTTTGTTTGGTTCCATAGCTGATCCCCGGGTCTTTTTCATCATTTCTGTTGAAATGTGAATTGATCGACCTGACGTATGGCAGTGGAAACGATTGCATGGGATGACGAGGTCCGCAGTGCACGGCTTACTGTCGCCCACGCTTGATTACTCAACTAAAGACTAGTTGCTCTACTTATTGATCGAAGAAACAACATAACGGTTTACAAATCACTTTTATCGATCGCACCTGGATTCGACTGCGGCAGCTGCCCCCCCCCATCATTTGTTGCTGACACCACATATTTCGGAGGTGGTCGTTAAAATCTAAATTCTCTGGCGCCAACGTACCTTGTGGAACAACGGTTTGTATTTCATCCATTGAAACTTACTGGCAATGAGAATAGTTGTTTTTGAAACGTTAATATGATTCCACAAAAATTATTTTTTATTCTATTCTACTCCAAAGCCATCAACGCATCATTAAAAGGTTTGCAGTTGAGATTAAAATTTTCAATTAGATCAGATATAGATATAAATGAAATAAATGAAAATAAATTAGAACCAGCAACAATGAAAATTCTATTCGAATAAGAGCTGACGATGCCGACCTAGTAGGCGAAGTGTATATTCTGTAAGATCATAGTGTCTGATTCTTTGCTGGGCATGGATTTCTTTCGATAGACAGAGAATCAGAAACAATGTTTTTTATCAGGCCGGTGACTTAGAACGATGTTTGCAAGTAAAAATAAAAACTTTTTCCAATACAAGTACTGCGGCTTTCGTGTTAACTTTGAAATTCGTGCAAAAGGAATGTCCATATCCTTTTCAAATCATACCTCTGGTTCAAATAGGGAATCTCTACTATCAGTAACCACGCAAGCCCAATGCATGGCCCGTTGAAAAATACGTGAAAGCGTTGTTTCGAATTAGTTCTGTTGCGAAAAGATTAGATGAGTCGTGTTGTTCTTATCTCTTCACGTCCAGACTCGCTGGCATCATCAATTAAATCAATTAAAGCGCACAAACGCTCTCTTGTCTCTGCTAACAAAGGAGAATGTACGAGTTGCGTACCAGTGAGGAGTTGTCCATTTCCGCGAAGCTTCAAACCACAAACCAACCTCTGCGTTGCAATGTTTTTACCGCGATTAAAATGAAGTGAAATGTTAATATAGCAGTGCACATGTCAGGTGTCCAAATTTAATACAATTTTTGCCGCTCTAAAAAGTTTCAGGTGGTCACAGTTGCAGTCGCTTGCAAGCATACAAGGAAACCATATTGGAAATGCCAGCATAACTAGTTCTCAAGCTTGTTGTTTTCCGTTTTATATCGAATCATCCTTTGTGCATATATTTCCGTACCTCTTGTAGAAATTATAGGCTATCTGTATTGTGGCAAAGTGTGGTTATTGCTTCTACTGTGTCTTAATAGTCTGCAAAACAGGTAGGGTTTCACAGGCATTGGGCAGTGGTGTAAACACCCAACCTAGGTATTGTTCTTGCCGTAGTTCATCTCAGATGATAGTGCCATTTGATGGCAAATGTGTTGAAGTTTATCTAGCTGTGCTTTTTGTTTCAGCAAACAACCTTCTTGCCTTTTGAACAAAAGTTATAACAACCACATTGATTCAGAAACCCATAAACGAATTTTCGCAGTCAGTTATACAGTTGAAAAACAACCATAAAATTAAGCAACTGCTTCTCACGTGGCGCATCTACTGTGAAACACACCTCAAAATCTNGGAGCAGCGGGAATAAANGTTGGCGCAAGTGACAGGGTCACGAGCTGCTGAACTGCTCTTGTTATGCGTGAATCTGAAAGCGCTTATATTTTGTACGGGTGTGGCAAACCAGCGCTCACTTTTATATCACAAATCAGGTCTTAATTGTCTGCAATGGTCTGCAAAACAGGTACAAATCAAGGTTGGTAGATACTTCATCAGCGCGATGGCTAGGCAAACTTCGTGCTGAAGGCCAAGCGTAGTGTTTATTATTATTATTATTTTTTAAACAAATATTTTTCGCTACGACACGCTTCAATTTGTTCAAACAGCCTTTTTCCAGTCGTGTATGTTGCTAGCAGGAGTTCCAAAAATGAAATTGCAATCGAGTAGTGGAGCTGACGTACTGTAAGCATACTAAGCCTGTTGCCCCAAATCTACTAACATTTCTTTCCAACGCGGAGCCACAACGATTGATGCAGCACATACATGTCGATGCAGTCGAATATTTGATTGATTTATTTTTTCATGTAGTAAACAATACAAATAGCCATCGCGCAGTAAGGAAACCAATAGTCAGTGGAAATTAGAATAAATGAAATAACAACGCCAAAATAACTGATCAATTCAAGCAAAGTATAGCACTGTGTCACATAGGATTGGTGAAGGACCATGCCGGTCATCTAGTCCAGGGGTTCTCAAACTTTTGGTGTTATGGAGCCCATGAAGAGATTGACCATAATTTACGGAGCCCCACAATAAATTTCTAAAAATAATAACACCTTTGCGCATTATTAACAAAAACTTAATTGGTTTTGAAAATTTTTTTCGGAAACACGCATTCAATCGCAGATTTTGCATGCGTGTTTCTCGTTCCGCATGCGTGTTTACCCATTTTTTTTACGGAATTCAACAGAACAACCAAGCACGTTTGATAGGCTCTTTTACGAGAACTAATTTAAATTGTAAAAAACCTTTGACAACGAAAATTTGCAAGGAGTTTTTGTTATTTATTTTTCTTTGTGTTTATGATTTAAAACTTCATTTAAAGTTTGAAGTGAGTAAGTTTTGTTCCCTGAAAGCAAGGCATGCACTGCATGCCTTGCATTCACTGGCGCTACGCCCCTGGATCTTCAAAAACAGCAGTTGGAAATCAAAACAAACAAACACAGGACATGGTGAAGTAAAGTTACAGATGAAGAGAGCATGCTTAAGTACACAAAGGAGTGAATCAAATTTAACTGAGGAAATTTGGTGTGGTCAAGAAAATGCTTAAACAAAGTATAAAAATAAAAAAGTGAAAACAAATCGATGAGGTACAAAAGCAAACCAAAACAAAAAGCTATAGATTATAATTTCATGCCGAAAAAATGGATGTGCACAGGAAAGAACGAGAAACAACTAGTAACTATACATAAAAAACAAACAACATTACATTATCCGAATAACCGAAACTCTCAGCTTTTACTTCTTGATAAGTGAAATGTTGCTAAAATACCTAATTATGTGTCTTTTTCCTGTAAGAGGTCTTTAAGTTTCTATTTGAAGGTAAAAATGGCAGAAGTCTTAATACTGTCTGGTACTGAAGACCACACTTTTGGGCCAACAAATGTAAAGGAAAATTTTCCTGAAGAAGAGTTGACTCTAGGTAAGAACAGGTTGTTAGAGGTGGATAGTCTAGAATGAAACCGGAGAAAAAGTCATCGAAATTGTTTGCAAGCAGTTTGTTGAAGTAAGAGCAGGGGCGGATTAAACGAACACGAGGTCCAAGGTAAAGTCCTCACCGCGAGGCCCCCTAAACGCTTAGCACAAATGCGTAGCGTTTCACATGCCCTCGTTTCAACTTTGCAGAAGTATCGGTCAAACTCGTCAAAACCGATACGATCTGGCAGCTTACCTGCACTTCAGACCCGTAGCCAAGGGGGGGGTTCTGGGGCAATTCCCCCCAAATTATGTTGTGTCCAAAAATTTTTGTTTCAAACATATGATAAATACCCCCTAAAAATGTATTTTGCCCCTTCAAATCTTAAAAACCTGGCTACGGGTCTGCTACATTTCAGAGACAATTAGGGCTGACCATGTACGGCGGTTCGTATGTGTTCGCATGTGGTTAATTTGTTAAAACAGAAAGTTGTGTCATAAAACAACGATCTTTTTGCTACCGTGATACTACACAACAATATTTTTTGTCATACACACCCTGACCATCTTCACTGCACAAATCGTCCATTCACACATGTATTAAGGAAAGGTACACTCTATCGCAGATCAAAATGTACACCGTTTAGAAAAAATCTTCTCAACGAATTATCACGCAAAAGCAACTAGAACCGTACTACTTGACTGAAATTTTGCGATGGGAGCTTTCCAATAGTTACACCTATGTTCCGTGATCTGGTCTAGTGGGCGACAGCGCTTAGTTTGATCTAAGACTGATACCCTCACGATCAAGACAAACACTTCGCAACTAATTGTTACATCAGCTCATTATACGGCAATTGCAAAGGCGTTAGATTGCAAAGAATACTCAGCAACGATCATATTGAAGTGACCTGGTTTCTTCACTCTGCCAATGTGTGCTTTTTGAAAAAATGTCAGCTGCGGAAATTTGATGATGCTGCTTTTTTTGCGAAATCGTTGATGATTGTCTCCAGGTCCGTATCTCCATGCTCGTCAGACACAGCATGCTTAGTTTTTCTTGCACAGTTGAACTTCGAGGACAACGAATTCTACGCATCTTAGAAAAATACCGCTCTTCAGTACAGTTGGAAACCATGAGGCGCAAGTATATGCGAAGGGCAACTTCAGTATTTGGAAAAGCAGAGTGCAGCTCGTTTCCCGAAATAAACAAATGCATTCGCAATTCTGTGCATTTTATCAAGATTAGCTTTGTGCTTGTCCAAAATGGTGTTATTGTGCGAATATGTTTTTTTTGGTGTGCAGTCTGGGTTTATTTGAAATCACTGAATGCGAGTCCTGCACGTGACTGTTAAGCACAGACATCTTGTTAGATAATGCAACGAGACAGTGACACTGCTGATAGCGGTAAGCCACGTATAGTTTTATACTATGTGAAAAGAAGCATGAGTAAATTTGTAGCAGTACTTCCACAAGTTTGAAAAATCCATTGTCAATGTGAGACTGTGATCAACGTGCCCGAGTGAATAGATTCAATCAAACGACTCTTATGCAGGCTTATTTTCACACAGTATAAAAATACGTGATTTGCTAGAATACGTCCATGCAAACTTATGGGAAAATGTCTTTATCGTCAAGGTCCTAGTTCTGACTTCTTAGTGTGCGCTAAGTGCAAAGCTATATTTGCCGTGGCGAGTTTTCGTAATTCATCTGCTCTGTTTTTTAAGCCTGCGTGGTGTTCTAACTTTAGTAAGTTGTCCGATAGTCTTGCCAGCATATAGTTTTTCTTCTCATTGCTTGAAACAGTTTTGCGAGAGTGTCTAACTCTCTTGTTATTTCACCACTCATGTTGTTCTGGCCTTTGATTATTCTTTCAAATTGTGACTTATTTGTAGAAAAGGCTCGAAAAAATGGATATTAGGCAGTTTATGAAAAGAAAAAGCATTTCTGATAGCCGAAGTGTAAAAAGAATTTCATGCAAAAGATTGAGAATGAGGTTCGACCGACACAGACTAATGGGGTATAATGGGTAAAGTGTTTTGTTAACGTCCATTTGCGTTGCATTGTCAGCAACCTGAAAAGGATAAGCAAAGTTTCGACATTGTTCCCCCTGGAAAAATTTCTGCGGACGCCCATGGATGCACTAATTTCAATCTAATTCTTGGGCCATAAAGCGCGGTGCTTTTGGGTACAATTCTTTTAATGATAAATGCCAAAGTTGTCAGTTTCCTTAACCTATATGTTAACGCAGTAATGGAAAAGCTCTAGAATTTTGACGCGTGATGAAAATCCTGAAAACATGAAAAACCAGTAAAGGATTATTTTGATATTCAAGCGCGAAGCCCCGGGCATTTGCCCGGTTTGCCCAATGGTTAATCCGGTCATGAGTAAGAGTGCATGAATTTGCTTACTGATAAGGTATAAAGTTTGAGAAGGCATAATATGTTTGAGTGCTGGAAAGATTCTTCCAGAGATGTCTGCTTATTAGTTGGTCTTATTAGTTTTAAAACTTTATTTTGGAGCTTAATGAGAGACTGAATGGTTGCATTTGAAGCACGTCCCCAATTGAGGATTGAGTAATTAAGGTAGGGATGTATTAATGAGTTATAGACAACTTTCAATACAGGTGGTGTTGTATAATGCTTGAGTTTGGATAGAACTCCAGGAGCTCTTGTTAGCTGAGTTTTCACCCTTTTCACATGAGGTTTCCAGCTTGGCTTATTGTCAAAAAGAACACCCAGGTATTTCAGGTCATCTTTGGGGAAAATACTTTGTTTATTCAAAATAACTTTAAACGAAATAGGATTGTGTTTTTGATCATTTAATAACATAAAATTAATCTTATTGTAGTTAAGAATAAAGTTTGTTGGCTCTAAGCCAGTGGTCAATTTTACATAGTTCAGGGTTGACAGTTGCCTGAAGAACATTAAAACAGGAGTTTGACATATGAAGATTAATATCATCAGCAAATAAAGTAGTATGAAGGAGGGAGCTTGAGTGACATCATTAATGTAAATAAGGTAAAGTAAAGGCGCAATGACACTACCTTGAGGTAATCCACAAGATATCCTTTTGTGTGAAGATTTAAATGCACCTATTTTGGTGCACTGCATTCTATTACGCAAAACAGTTGAGAATAGTTGATGTGCAACACCTCTTATACCATAGTGATAGCGTTTATCAAATAAAGTTTCATGGTCCCAGCAATCAAATGCTGTTGAAAGGTCTAGAAACAAGGAGCATGTTATTAATTCATTATCAAAGTTTTTGGGTAGTTCATCGTAAATAGCTGTAGGCCTAATGGCTAATTCGGTGGAGTGATTTTCACTAAAACCGTATTGTCTTTTATCAATTAGATTGTGATCTGTCAAATAGGAGTCGCCTCTGTGATAAAGAACTTTTCCAAATAACTTTAAAAATATTGGGAGAACAGAGATTGGTCTGCACTCAGGTGAGGAACTTGGGTTATGAACTTTAAGGATTGGTGTGGTGCGGGTAATTTTCCAGGAGTCCTGGAATTCACTAATACCCTTACATTTGTTGAAGTTGGACAACCATTCTGACACAATGCAACTGGGTATTTTCAAAAATTTGGATGGAATGTTATTGGGAGAACCAGGGCAGGCCCCAGCAGGTGCGGGGTCCAATGCAAGACATAGGCGCGGGGCCTCTCTGAGCTGTGGTGTTGTGACGTCATCGTGCTCAGTCACCGTGATACAACCTTTTTGATTAAAATGTTTTAGCAAAATAACTATATGAATATCAAAATAGACGGCAAATTATTGAAGTTCATACGTATATATCAGTAGTTTCCTTTTTTGGAAGGGCGTGGCTCATGTGTCCCCTAGCTACGTCCATGATTATGAGTGATAGCCTGCTGCTGTGGTGGACATTAGACAGTGTAACTACTGCTACCAGTCGTAATCAAGTTGAAAGCTGTGAAAGAAGCTCTGCAATGGAGATCTGAGCGGCAAGCACAAGCGCGAAGTTACGTCAATCAAACCGAACCGACAAGCGAATTGACTTTACAATGCTAGTGGCGTGGCCAGCCGAAAAACCAACTGGCCCCCAAGGCTACGCCTATGTACAATGCAGTTACTTCATTCGTGTTGAACACGAGTTTCGTTCGAAGAACATCTGACTTGGAGAAAACTGTTAACACTAACTGATTACCTTTCTCGCGTTCACCGGTAACCACAAGCGCCAGACTTCACAAGAGAGCAACCCATACATCCGCCCAAAGTTCCCGAAAAGCCCAATTTTATAGTTATTCTTAATGCATGGAATTGGAATCCAAACTGTTCTCTATGAATCAGAAATGTACAAAGATTTTAAAACTACCGCGTCACAGATGTAGAAAGAAGTGTCCAACGCGTTATATATGGTTGATTGATGAAATAGAAGCATATAGCCGCCCGATATAATGATAAACAGGAACGAGTGAGCTGGATGACATTATCAATTTTTGCTTTCCCTAGTTAAGCTGCAAGGCAACCGTAAGTGTCCTTTACGTTTATGAACCTGGACTTCGAAGCAGTGGTATTTTACCTATTTACGCTCGTAAACAGGCAAAACAGAAAACACAATGAAATTTTGGTGGGGCGCCAAATGTTATAGTAAAAGTACTTGCAGGACCGACAAATAATGCGGAACAATTTTGTGACAAAGAAAAGGAGGCAAATTTTAGTGCGCACACTTCACAAAATTTTTCGCTGATTTGCATGAGAGTTTTGGCTTCCACGGATTTAATCTCTCATTTTTTTCGTTTCTTTCAATATCGTAGAGTTAATTTTATTTTCACAAAATGTTTAAATATGTAATCTATCTTAAAATCTGCCGTGAAATATAAATGCAGGTCTTTGTCAAAGTGTAGATGCCCCACAACCAACTAAGAGCGTTCAGCGTTCCAAAACAGGATCTTTCGAGAATTGAACAATGTTGCGTTGGCTGAACTGCCATCAGATTTAATACGGCAGACACTGGTCTTGACCTGTTCCTTGGTAATTGAATAACTACACACCTTGTTTGCAATAGCTGAAGGTCTACTGCAGTCTTAACTGGCACTAGTAACAGCCAAGTGCCACCAACAAAGTGGAAAAAATGGTGGAACGCCGATATAACGCCGTGGCATGAGAATTGAGCACGTTTGATGACGTTCAATTTAGAGGAAATTCATCGTTCGTTCAAACCAGATGATTGTTTGCTAACAATATTATTTATAAGCCATTTTTACTGATTTCGCGAGCGCAACGAGTATCTGGCAAAAATGAAACCACCTGCCCAAGCACCATGGCGCGGGAACCCCCAGAAGCGCGGGCATCGGTCGCATCGGCTTAAGGCCGGTCCTGGGGAGAACTATCAGATTTCGTTTTAAAGTTTTTGATGAGAAGGTGGATGTCATATTCATCAGTAGAAGCTAGAAATGATGAATTCTTTGATTTTCAGAAAATTCACTTCCATGCCCCTTGTGATCCACAGATGACGCATGCCATCTCAACGTTTCTTTCTTACGACTAAATGATTTAATACATATTTTGCAGTGAGCACTTTCAATCCCTTCCATCACAACATATTTTGCCCATGAAAGTCGTTTCCCCATTCCGCGTTGGACTGTCTTTTCTTATCAATGGCGACATTCTACGAAGGAAGCGCAAATACCTGATCTAAATATGCTACAGACGAACCAATCGACTGATCTCACCCGTACCCAACAACACACCATCAATTCACTATACAGCTCAGCGAATCAGCGTGAGCTTCAGTTTGTGTGTTCAGGAAATAAACTGCAGCTTAGAAGTTCGATCGATTGATTAAAAAACATTGATCATTACGCGTCATTAGGCTAACTATCTCCATTCTCTCTTAAACTGGATAATTTCAACTGTCAGGAAGGGAAGCGTGCTTGTGAGAACACACAGGGTGACATTTTGAGTGATTAAATTTTGGAATGTAGTGCCACATGTGAATTAGGCGAAAATCGGCCAAATTTCGGCCAACTTTGGCCTTATTTCAGTCTCAAAAGGATAAACAAATTATTTGAGGCCAAACCACTTTGGAAAACAACCAAATTTTCACGGTTTGGTTGCACAAAGGCCAAGTTCCCAACCCTGCTACAAACGAACAAATGCCAGACAACTTACCACAAAAGCTACTGGAAACTCACCACAAATAGAAAGTTTGTTTCGCCTTTAATAAACTTGGTTGATGCGCATGTATTGGTTCCGTGATGAGCAACTAGATGACGAGTCAGACTAGTTAGATTACTAGTAATGTTGACTTGAGGCATTTGCCTGAGAACCGTTGAACTTATGGACTGGAGTGGTTATGCTCTGCAATGTAAATGAGACGCATTTTTAGAACTTGTATTGACCGATTTTAAACTCTCAATCTTCACTTTATAGATAAAATCTTGGTTTTCCGACTTCGAGATAGAAATCTTGTCTTATCGTACTGGATCACGTGTTTTTAAGAAAAGCACGTTGTTTTCTAATTTTTCTTTCACTTTCTGCGACTTATGCAACATTTTTCGTAGACAACAATGCGTGTGTTGCTTACCTGCGTAGACACATAATTTTGCGTTTGTGACGTTGCAAACTTGCATTGCTGGAACAATAGCGAAATGTAATTAAAGTGTGTCGTTTTTTCAGAAGCATTTTCAAGAATCGGGCTTCTCTTTAGTTTTCAGATGGATTGTGCTGAGTCGTTGTGTAAAGTCCTGGACATGTCGAAACTGGAATACCCTTTAGCCATCATTATTCCAAGGTCCACTCTGGCCCAGAGTGTAGATGCTTGCCAGGGCTCCAGCTATGAATGAAATAGGCTCCTCTTTTAAATAGGCTGCAGACTGAATTCTTCAGCAATGCAAAGCAATCAGTCTAGTTATGAAGAACCGATAGACAGGTGAGGGATATTTCTCTACACTGGCAGCCCCAGCAACTGGATCTGGACCATTATGTTGGGCGTATGTTTCCTTGTGACTTTCTGGAGGACGCCAAGTGTTGTTTACTTATGACCGGGCAACTAAGCGATACTAACCTTTGCGCGGGTTTGCCTGCAATTTGTTTCAAAGCGGTTATCCTCATTGGCAGATGGTCTGCCGTGTACACGATTGTGTGATTTTTCCCATCGGCCATCACCAGCATAAGGAAAAATCTGTGATTCCTTATAAAGTTCTTGACCTTGCGCATTCTGTATTGTGCGTTCATGATTAGGTATTTTCATACTGTATGTTAATCAGTGAAAACATTACATTTCTTGAATCTTCACTGAAAGTTGCTCCGGTCTTGATTTTTTTCAGAAAAGCTAGCGGCCAATGTCCATCCAGGTGCGGCTTCGTTAAAGACCATGGCAATACTTCTTTGAAACCAGCTGCCCCGCTTTGAAAATCTGCAGTTAGCCTATTGTGTAAAGTGTAAATTATCGTAATATACCTGACTAATGCTGCCAACGAAGTGCATTTTTGTGACAGTTGCCATAACATGAGGAATTTTCTTTGTGGTTTGGAAAGGGTGAAGTGTTTTGTGAACGTCTATTTGCACTGCATCGTCAGCAACCTGAAAATGATCAGCAAAATATCGACGTTACCCCCCCCTGGAAACATTTCTGCGGACGTCCATGGCCACCATGCGACATCGTAGCATTTCGGTGCCGACTTGTCGGTGTCAGATCTACTGCTGGCTTAGTTTGGTGGCATTTCTTACCGGTGCCAAGTTCGTTAGTAAAAACATTGCACTTTGGGCTGATTTATCTTCAGTGCCAAGTTAACCATTCGGCATCGTTTCACTTTGGTACCAGTTTGCCATCAGCGCCAGACCCCTCACTGAAGGCTTTTCGGTTTTAGATTTCTTGTCGTGCCATGGTTGTCACTGCTGTTGCACTAATATAGGAGCTTGAAACGATATGATTTTAAAAGATTTCGTTAGTTATTGAAAAATGATACTTATATATTGCGTTCTCGCACTGTGCTTCAAATCTACAAATTCTATACTAAATGAACATTAGTGTTCATGGCATTTTTGCCATGTGTATTTTGATTCCTGTATGATTAGTTACAGAGGTGTACACGAGTGATAAATCTATAAGTCGAGTCTCAGCACCTTTGAAGTGAAGTTGAGTCCGAGTCATTTGCACTGAGCTAGAACTCATCACATTTCTTTTAGATAGTAGCATCTACGGTGAAGCAAATGAATTTTACAGTTATGTACGCAGTGAAACTGACCAAGTAAACAACGTCAAGATTGGAGTAGACAGTTTCTGTCCCCTGGTCCGTCATCACTAGGGGGGGGGCAATTTGCGATCGGTGTCCCAAGTGGAAATTACCCATGACATCTTTATTCTTCATGGGACTGGTTCCCTGTTTTTCTGTTTTGACCCCTAGTAAACAAAACCTGGTGAAGAGACTGCTGCCCACACAGAAAAGCACTTGGCAATCAGTATCTTTTATAACTCGAGTCGAATCTTTACGACAAAAGAGACCCAAGTCAAGTCAATCAGCTGCCAAAACAGACTCAAGCTGGTGAAAATAATAGACAAAGATAACTGGCATGTTGTGCCAATTCGGGAGAGGCGTATTTAGCTTCAACCAGCATTTGAATACCTTTTATGAGTAGCGTCATTTAACAATAGGTTGCTGGTCTCCACTCAGCAAATGCACAATGAGACAGCGTTTACATATTAAATAGTTCCCAACAAGGGAAGTGCAAAACAAAATCAATCATCTCGTCCTTAACTATGCAACATGCAAACTTTGTTCGGTGAGCTGGTGTCGAGTATAAGAGATCGAGATCCAAAATGTGGTTCTCACAGAGGTAGTTTGGATTGATGCTGTGGGTCAAAGCGCGCATCTTTATTTCTCCCAGGGGCCATGGACTGATGTCTTGGCCTCTTTGTTGAAAGACACTACCGCCACATTAAATTATAGCAGACCGATTGTTTTTATAGATTTGTGTCGTTAGGCCGCATCTGTTTTAGCAGCGGACGCAAAGCCAAAGAGGACAAAAGTTTTCAAACGTATACTTCAGTCCATGTAAGGTTAAAAGTTTTCTCGCGGTGAGTTTCTGTCCTCAGTCCTGTTCCTCTTTGAATTAAGAAACGTTTCCTGCATTTTCGTGACGTAAAACGATTTGTACCTCTTCCCTCAGTGATTCCTGCACCCTTCACCAGCCCTGCTTCATTCACAGGAGCTTTCTATGCATGAGAAGTCTGGTTACCACGAGAAGTAACGACAGACTATTAGCACAAGTATACAGAAGCATGAATGATCTTCCAGGAGTTCTAAAAGTCAAAGCCGGTGTGATGACATGACTGAGCTCAAGTTTCTGTTGCATGTCAACGTCTTGCAGCGTGGTTCCGACTCACAACGTGTAGTGCACATCTGCACACCACGCATCATTAGCAGCAAGTTGTAACCGCAAGGTGTCGCTAACACGTGGAATGTAGAGATGGCGTTCCAAGCGCCTCCCTGACACAAGCAGGGTCGTTGAGAGAAATTCCAGGTCTGGGAACACACCACATTCTCTGGCCTCTGTTAATTTCTCCCGGTCAATTGACAAGAAGTGAAAGACCTATTGGTTAGGTTAACGCTATATGAGATCACCATGCTTTTATGTTCGATAGTATAAATGCCTTTCAATCGAACTGATGGAGTTTACACAAATTGCCAGTTTTGAAACACGATGCCTCATGTTGTGAAAACTTTCGAAAAGTGAAATGACATTCAATATTTCTGTGAATGGTTTTAAATAAAAACGCGAAAAAGTTGCTATAGGTTTTATAAATCACTTGTGCTGCAGGTTTACGTGCAGTCACCGGCCTCACTTTGATTGATGCTCAGCTGTGCTGATCATACTCAGTTTACGAAATTTCCCTTTCAGTAAATTGCAGGAACTGAAAGCTGAACTTGCGACCAAAATATTGTCAGTGTAAGCTAGCTTTCATATACGTTTTGCAGAAGTGTTGTAATAATTCCTCAGTGAATTATTGACGCAAGTACGTTATATCACAAATTAGAAGTCAGTAATAGAGACACATCGCGTGTGGTTGTTACTGCTACGACTTAGAGCATTTTTCACATAACCTGTAGGGTGCATAAGATACATTAACGTAACCGACACCGTGCTAAGTTTTTATAAGCTACTCAACACCTTACAATTCAACTTGATAAACATACATTTATCTATTTAATGTCATTAGTCCCCACAGTCATTGGAAGGTGGCTACGTAAATTCCCCACCGCACACTGTGGGTCACTTCTCAGATCAACTGCACTGTGAAAATTGTGGAGACGGGTTAATGTTACGTCACAAACCGTTCACAATGATAGCATCACTCAATCATATGCTTTCAACGTCTAGCAGTTGTAGAGCAAGTGTGGTCAGTGTCACGCACCAGTATACTTTGCTGCTAGCGATGCCAGTGTGACTGAAACTGGGGTAGACAATGACATAGCGCAGACACGTCTTTAATTGACGAAGACGATGGTGAGGATTTATGCTATGCCCTCTGTGTCGAGTTATTTTGATTTCAGTTTTTATGTTCTCAGTTGTCAATTTTTATGGAATAACCTCATTTTCTAAATATTACGTATTACTATTTTACTTGCTTTGCTCTGACAAATACTCGGAATTTAACACAACGCTGAAAATACCTACGTTTATATTTAATGGATCTGCAGAAGGTTATAGCAAGACACTCAGAGCTGTCTTAACGAGCGTCTGCCCGGGGGGCCACTAGCATAGAGGCCTCATGCTAATCTGCACGTTAATTGAGTTACCATGAAGATATGCTACTGTACTATATTTGTCGCAGAGGCCCTAGCACAGGGGTTCCCAACCTGGGGTGCATGTACCCCTCGGGGTACATTTAAGGTTAGCAACAGAAGGGAAAAATATATTTATATATTATTTATTATAGTATTAATTGTTGTGTGTATGTTACAGCAGGCAATTTTAATCAGAACAAGCATAATATCTGTTAATAATAATGTGCAATATTACTGGCGTTAGACCAGACTGTAGAAAGCTTCTAGAAATTAGTCAGCAAAGATGGGTTTCCCAATAAAAATGCACTCTTTGTAAGCACATATGTGTGTGAGAGTATATTTTCTACCACGAAGCAAGTCAAATATAAAAATAGAAATGTAATGGCATCCGAAACGCTGGACCATAGTCTCCAACTTGCCACCACTAACATATGGTATTGTTGAAGTAACGGTTGTGCCAGATAAACCTCAGCCATAGCCTAGGCATCCCACTATTAGAGATTTGTAAAATATTGTTTATTGCTCTTGACTCTTGTGTAATAATTTCAATGACGCTTTCACTTAACTAACCTGTTTTCCTTTTTCAATTTTAAATCTTATGAATCTGTTGTGTTTCATACATCATTTTGTTGGAAGTGGCCCGAGAGTTGTCACGTCTTTGTAAGATGGCCCGTAGGTCAAAAGTAGTTGAACCACGCAGGGGTCAAGTTATGACGGAAGTACATTTATTTGTGGAAGTCGGGAGTTTTACAGTCGATCGGAAGCCTCCAAATATTGGATAGGGTCCTCTGCAAGTTATCTCCGGATCCTGGAATTTATCAGTGAAGTGAGCATGGTCGATGTTGAGGCCTGCAAGCGGCCGGCACAGATAAATTCATTTCCTTAATAATGATGGAGAAGTCGATGATATAATCGACATCTTGATTCTTGAACGTTCAATTCAAGTTACTGTATATTACTTTTCAGCTTCTCACTTTGTGGGCCCCCAATAGAGCCCGGGTCATGGGTATCTTGACCCTGTTGCCCCTCTCACGGGGTCTGGGCATAGGTCACGTGATCGAACGAATGTGATATCGGGATGTCGGTTTGGTTTGCTGGCCAAGTTTTTGTTAAGAAAGAAACGAAAACCATACCATCACAGCATAACAAATATAAAGACGCTTGTCGAATCCGAAGTCATTTCTAGGTGACGTCACCATTGGAGGTGGTTGTACTGAGCCGAGTTAATGAATGGATGGGTGGTCCTGCTGTAGATGTCATGAAATATTTGACTGAAATACGGTCACAAGCTTTTTTTAAAAAACATTAATTTGAACCCAGCAACCGAATTAACATGCATCAGTGAAACAGGCATTAAACTTTGAAAATAATGCACCCCTTATTTTTTCAATCCCGGTGGCATAATGTGTTGATTAATAGAGAGTAGGAATTTTTGAAATATTTGTTAAGCTTATAAACAAGTCGGTTTCACACAAATCTGACACGATGTGTGGGAATTTGACAGCAGCGTTCGGACGTACAGCTCAAAACAAAAACGATGCAAAGAAAGTAACAGCAACATGTAGTGAAGCTGGGGACAGTCAAGCTACAGTAAAGGTACAGTGTACAGCAAAGCTGAGGGCAACTAAAGCAATGTGATAAATAGCGACGTGCAGTAAAGCTATGGTATAATGTCCAGCATTACTGCTGAATTGACTTGACTGAACTCGAGTCACGAAGTTCTTTGATTCGAGTCATATTTTTTGATTGTGATGAATCTGAGTGGCTTTTTAGCTATTCCGGCCAAGTCCAAATTTCTGGTTCCCGTCGAAACATCCGGTAGAAGTTGAAATATGAGCCTCGCGGAAAGAAATGATGAACAGATGTAAATTCATCTGACTTTAATGTGACTCGAACTTACAATTCAATGACTCGAATTTTCTCGAAGAATTTATGTCTGATTGTAATTGAACACAAGGCATGACTTCATGCGTTAAAGTTTAATTCCCAGTCTTCAAATTTATTGCAGAGTGACATACCTTTTAGGTACTTTTATCAACTGATTTCATCGACGTATAATCTGCGAACACTTCGCGTCAAGATTTCCCTGCGCGGTTGTCCGTCGCGTGCGCTGACGCCGTAATCCACTTCATATTAATGGGAAGGAATTTTAATCGGATTTGACGTCACTGCGAACGTTGTGGTATTACCAGAGCAATAGCAACATGACGTAAATATTGTCCAAATTGAGGGCCACACTGTACTGGGTTTGCTTAACCAGGTCAAAACATATTTCCCATCAGAGTTGAAAACAGTTTTTTGCCAAATTCTTAAAGTAACCCTGAATTACCAACACGAGCAGTTTATTGTCTTTCTGAATGAAAAGATCGCTTGCTGATTACGCAGCCGATCCAAGAACAGCTTGCTTAATTGCAGGAAAACTAAACAAAGTTTGTGCAAATGATTGATGTCGCGCATTTGTTGCTCACACATACTTCGACATTTGTACAAATAAACAACTTCAATCTAAAGATCAAAAACAGTTTTAAACATACACGGATTTGTTTGTGATGGGTATCGTATAATAAAAGAAAAAAAACACGAAAATTAGTTACCGCTTAATGAGTTGAGCACATGCAGATAAAAAGTATTTTGAAGATTTCAATTTTATGTTTTGATGCTTGAGCTTACGTAAAAGTAATCATCAACATGTCTCTGCTGTATTCTCGAGCCAATTGCGACAAGTTCTTTTGACCAGTCGGTCGCAACGAACTAATATAAATCACGCAGCGAGTGTGACAAAACAATCGCTATCCCGCATATTGAGAAGTTCCACGAAGCTTTATTGTTGCGATGTTTGAAATCCACTGTTTTTAAATTAGTCTTTCAAACAAAACATGTTTGGTATGATCCTGAGGTTGATCACTGCTTTTAAAATGACTTTTTGGGTGCTTGTTTATTATTATCAAACAGTGTCCTCTGTCCTTGGTCATTATCGTCGAACAATGCTTTTAGTCTAAATAGAAACAGGTTGGCGACAGAAAGCAGTCGGTTTCCTCAGCACAGTCCCATTGTGGAAATGAGTTGTTTGGCGACTGAACAATGATCTCTTTGTTGCTTAAAATTATGTGTGGTCACGGTGTGTAACACTGGTCTGCTTAGATGGGAGCCCTTGTTTGCTTTAGAATGGTTTTTGTCAGTTCTTGTAACGTTTATTTAAGCGGAGGAAACTCTGAGCTCCATGATTACTGCACCGAACTTAGATCCACCTTTCGCCTGTAACCCAATGTTTTGCAGCAAAAATTTTCGAATTGAGTGTGTTAATAACATCTGTACAGACCATCTCTTTCTGTGGACTGTTAGTGGTTGATAGAAGAATAAACGGACAAAGTACTGTTTTTGTTGCTGCATCAGAAAAGCTGCTGCCTGCTGAGCTGTGGGCGAAATTGTGAGCTGCCATTAAAAATATTTTACCGATTGTTGTTCGTCACCATTTGTGTTGTTTTCCTAGTGAGTTGAAACCCTCCAGAAAGTGCAGAGCGATAAAATTTTAATCGAAAAATAGAAAGCGAAAGAAGAAATAATCTGAAAGTAATGTTTCAGTTTCTTCAATCTGTATTAACTCTGTATATACAATGCTTAGACCAGGGGTCTCAAAGTCAAATTGCTCCTTGGGCCTAATTAGGACCTACAAAGTAAACCAAGGGCCGCATTATGATGCTGACGCAACAATGGCGGTACCTCAACCTTACAAGAAACAGCTTTTACATCATGTTTCCTGTGAAAGGTATCGTGAGTTATATGCAAATCATTTCTAGCCGTCTCTATGTTCGTTTAAAAGGAACTTGTTCACTCGTTGGCCGAGCACTTTTAAACATCGGTGAATAAATTAAATAACTTGGATGTTGATTGTGTGGAATTTCCCAAACGCTTCGCGGGCCGCACAAAATGTCCTCGCGGGCCACATGTGGGCCGCCTATTTGAGAGCACTGGCTTAGACATTGTAAATTTTGCAAAGAGCAATCCCATCAGACTTCGGTAATCTCTGTCTTGACAAGCGCGGTTTTCCTGACTTTCCTGCTGTTTCCTCATTCACTTTGTGTTGTCTGCCAGTGTTGCAGTCGGGGGGGCGAAAGAAGCGGCGACAACCGGGTTTTTCAAAAGGGAAGGCGTGCCTCACTTTTCCGTTCATCGCGGTGCACAGTACGGAGGGTATGGGGTGCAAGGCGTCAGCAGGAGCGGGTTTACTATGAGGCTAAAAAGGCTTCAGCCTAGGCCCCCGATTTAGGGGGGCCCCAAAATTTTAGGAGTAAGGGCAATTTCCAGCATTTCTGTAAGCATTTATATTTGTATTTTTGTTCTGGTTCAACGCACTTTTTTTACTATGACGTTTACAAAAGATTTCTCTATTGGAAGAATGAGCGCGAATGTTTGGAGTGAATGACGTGAGCATTCTCCTTTTATGGCGTTGAGGATTGGCTATTGTTAAGCATAATTGTGGAACAAAACGCCTGAATCCATTTTTCAGATTACACGAGGCCAGTGAGGTACTCAATATATATGTAATGGGCAGGCCCTTAGCCACGGGGGGGGGCATTCGGCGATAATTCCTCCCAATTTTTTTGTGCCCCACCAAATTTTGTTGTGCCCAGAACATTTTTTATTAAAACATACAGTACAATAGAAAGAAAACATTGCTCCCCAAAAATGTATTTTGCCCCTCCTCAAATCTTCAAACCTGGCTACGGGCCTGGTAACGTGAGGGTGGTCAGATAACTTCACCGCTGCCTTTTTCGTTAGTTTCATTGTCACTGTTTTTGTTCCTGATATCGAGGGGATTGAGAATAAAGTAATATGATTGTGACTTGGAACAACTTATTCAGTAAATGTAACGAGCACGTGTAGTGCTAATTTGTATGACATCAGCAGTCGCGAACCTTCCAGAAGCGCCTCCAATTTTTAAAATAACCTACGGCCCCGAAAATGAAAATTCGCTTCTGAGCGTCAGGCAAGATATTTTCCCAGTTTTTGACGCAACTGGCGCGTTTTGATTGTTGGTTTCACAGCGGTCCAGATAATGCCATTATGACGTTTAACACTGTTCACCACCTCGGAGTTGATAAGCTGACGTTCTGCTGCAAGTCGCCCCCGCTCTCCCCCACAAGTCACCCCACTCCCCCAGCAAATTCACCCCCAACTCCCCACCGCAATTCACGCCCATTCCCACCGCAAATACAATATTGACTCTTGCGACGAGAAATCTGCCTGTCTATCGGAGTGAATATAAGCAGGGATACCAAATACGGTAAAAAGTTACGTGAAATCGATTTCCTATCAAAATAAAATTGATAGATATAACGGCGCCACCTTTGCGGAGGCTAGTTGCTTGAGAACAGACTCTGGCGTGGTGTGCTTTCTTCTTGCACTTGGCGCAAACGCGATGTCTAGCAGGACTTTGAGCCAAGGGTACCACTTATTTCTGGAAGAGAAGCATTTACTTTTCAAAGCGTGAGAATCGGACGCAGCACATTTTTCCGATAACGTTGCACGTGGCCCCAACTGGTGGCGGGTGCAATGACGTCATGCGATATTCCTCGCTATTCCTTTGCTTCTGGACAAGAGCGTGAGATTTATTAAATGCCGTCTGGAGTTCAAGGACAATATCCTCCAGATATCACCCACTTGAGAGTTCTTCGTTTTTTTTTCAGCGTTACTTGACTGAATCTGATAATTTATTAGAGATTTGTTGGCACGCATTTTGCGCTAGAAGTAGAATTGCATCCAACCTTGCTCAACTCCATTGGCTTGTGGTCGCATTTGTTGATGGCCTCGTTCAGGGGTTTCCACTCACCAATAATTTTAGTCCGAGGGCGTCATGAGCTGTTACACAACGGTTCGAGGGCCAAAAATGAACTCCCGGTTCAAACTTAAAGAATGTCAAACATGGATGTTGTTTAATAACAGAAGTATATTCATTAAAAATAATGGTGAAATTGCTTCTTTGATGTTAGCATAGTGTGAAAATCAGACTTCGGATAGGATGTACCTATATTTACAAAAACCTCAGGTTGTGGCAACATATCAGCTAAGGTTAGGCCAGCCTGCAGCGCAGTAATACTTGGCAAACTGACATTAACGTAGCCGTCTTTACGTAATGTCATTGTTTCGGGATATCTTACATTCCACCAAATTAACAAGTTTATGTAACTATGTTATTTTTTCATTATTGATAAAGTGTCTTTTGCGGGCTGGCTTCGTGGGTCGTAGTTTGGAGACCCCTGATGTAGCTCACCGTTAACTTTGAACACAAAGCTGACGAACAATACAGTCAGCCGAGAAAAATCTGATTGAAACCGTGATTTGGTGAAGGCCGCACAGGCCCAGCCAACCTGGTGGAAAACTTTCTTCGAATTTGTGAGGTCGAGAATCTTGCCGTCACGAACTAACCACAAATTTTCGACTTATAAGTTTCAAAATATTTTTATGAACTTGTCTTCCTTAAACTTTCCTTGAAAATCACTTTGCCTTATTTGATTTTATAATCATTGGACGTCACGTGACAGCTTGAGAAACTGTCTAAAATTTGTTTTTATTTCAAGACTTTTCCGTCTCAGACCTCAGTAGCATCGCGAAAACGAAACACCACAAAAACATAATTTAAAAGTAATTTTATTAAAAATATCAAGACAAGCAGTATAATTTCATTTGCGCTGTTTTCTGTTGTTTTATATGTTACGGTCTTGCAAAACTTACAACTTGCACTCTGTTCCAGTGAGATCGCAAGCAGAAAAAAGGCCATTAAATGACATTTCCTCGGATGCAATGCTTCGAGCGATTTTCAAGGCCTTCAAACTTTTTGCCAACGCCAGAACTGTTTTAAAGTTAGATTGAAAATTTTGTGAAGGGCGTCATCGCTCAACTGTGACACAATAGGCTATTTGTGACAAAGCTCAAAGAATATGTCAGTTGTTGGTGGCGCATTCGTTCTATGCGATGAAGCGCGACCAGCGGCACAATAGAGCTTCTGATCCACGCGTACGAATTATGTTCGAAGTACTTTTTCTGACTCAGAGATGATTACCATTCTTACAAGGCGGAGGAGAAAATAGCTTGGAAATATCTACAGTGTTCATTTTAAATGTAATGCTAGTGGCATATAATGTCTTCGTATGCAGGTGATCTCTAGCACCCGTCGTCCTTCACCAAAAATCCAGCGCCAATAAAAAGAGAGGTGCGGTGCGGGGATTGATGAACAACTGTAGTTGAGAACGAGTATCTTGATGTGCGCCTTGGGCTGCATTGCCGATCAGAACTTGTCTGGAGGATTATACTCTTTATCTCGCGGCAAATCACTTCTCGCGAAGCTGAAACAATGCCTGACTTTGCAGACCGGAAGCAAGCTTGGAGTTGTCTGTGTACACCTTAAACTTGTTGCGTCATTATGGCGGTACTCATTCATCGTGACGAGTAAAAAGCTTTACTTTGCAGCAGCCCGAGCAAACCTAGTTCTTGGCCATCACTCGTGACGAACTTTCAGCGAGAATTTTAGCATCACCGCGGGCTTGCTCAATACTTGAGAGTTCGTTAAGAATAATTTTCGCGTCAAAGGTATTACTTGATACCAGGGTACAGTTATGAAGAATGCAATATCTTATTTGTAAAGTAAGTATTTTATAAAAATGAAATTATGTAATTTACAGAATTAAAAGCATTGGACATCATTGTCAAGAGTTTCAACGCTAGGCAATCGCACAAAAAGCGAATCATATATTTGCAGTTGCGCTAAGTACAGAGATAGCTCAAGTTAATAATAGCAAAAATGTTGCAAAGTTCTAGGGTAATATAATGATGTGCATTACGCAGTTATGGAAAGGTACAATCCAAAACTGCACTTGCTGCAGCGCTGCTCTTGGCTTAAACATGTGCAGTAAAGTATATTTGTGTAACTCTTTGAAGGTATGGAAACGCAAAAAAACAGTTCCCAAGATATTGGCAAATTGCGTGGCTAATCAATGTGCGCCTTTTCTTGACAGACCTGCAGTTCAGACAGCCACGAGGGACCATCCATGAATGAAGTCACATTAGTTTAATAAAATTTTTATCCCCTTCCCACCGTTTGTTTCAAGATGTCACCCCTTTCCACTATCCCTATAAATGTAACGTAACTATTCGCTACACCTCTCCCCTAATGGTCCGAAACACGTGATCTTAGACGTGTTAAGTTTGTTTATTGTTTACGTTATAAACTCGCGGGGTTAGCGCGTGCGCGATGGAGGAGTAAATAAACATGCGTCATTTAAACAAGGAATCAACTGCGCCATTTCCAAGAACGCAGATTAATCAAGCAATGCATTTCTGTCAAGTTATGGGTAAAAAATTGAAAGCATTGCTTGCAGGTTTCAGGACTGAGGATGCACAGTTGTACGTGAAATCGATTTCGCATTTAAAAAAATTTTGCCGATTGATTCCTTGCTTACACCCATTGTGGAGAGTACTTACTTGAATACAGATATGCGCAAGTTTGAATCATCGCAAAAAGGTGAAAGCAGAGCCCAGTCGGCTGTTTCCTCGAAAGCATACAGACAATCTAGTGCTTTTAATTGGGGTACAGTCGCAACCCCCCCCCTTATCAATTGATAAGTGGTTTCTTTGCTTTGTGAGCAAGAGGGCCAAACAATCGTATTATGAATATCACAAGCTAGCAAGAAATTTAGCAGTTGATTGTTTGTGTTGTAATAATAGCGTAATGAAGTTTAAACTGTTCGGCGGACCGTAGTTCAACCACTCCTGTTGTGTAGGGTCAGTTTATACCAGGGTCTCCAAACTACGGCTTGTCCGCGAAGCCATTTCATCTGGACGCAAAGTCATTTTGTCAATAATGAAAAAATAATGTGTTTACGAAAAATTTGTGATTTGGCGGAATGTGACATTTCCCGAAACAATCAAATTACGTAAGAAATCCGGCCCTTGAACTGTTGAGTAATAACTGATGTGGACTTCGGACAAAAATATATGGAGATTCCTGGTTTATACTAACGCATGACGTACACTGCGCTCAGCTGAGAAGACTCAAACCATAAGTGGGATTATGATTTGTAAGAAAATGGATTGGAACATATCATTAATTAACGATAAATAATTAATTGAAAAATAGCTCTGGTGTAAGAGTTTCCTCATTTTGAAACATGAATAACGCCGCTTTTCAAGATTAATAAGAGGGACAAACATTTTGCACCAAGTACAAAATCGCATAAGTTTTAAGTGCATTTTTTAAAGGTCGAGGCGGAGGTTTCATTGTCGACGACACAACGCGATAATAGCGGCCAAAGTTGCACTGGTGCACTGTGTGGTTCTGGCTCAAGATCATCAGAGAATTGCATTGCAGGATGACAGGATGAGATTACGTTTGAATGCGCTGCAGAAATTACTTCATTCATAGATATCACTGAGAGTTTTTTCATTAGGTTCATTTTGCTTACTGTAGAGGCAATCTAAAGTCGATGTGGCACTTAATTTAGAAATCACGAAATTCTCCAGACGAGCAGGCGCCGATACATGCGAAATGTGAGATAGTTGATACAATAGTTTACCTACTTGTGCAACATCGCTATAAGGTCAACGCACGAGTTTTCAGTTCGTGACGGACTTTTGTAATAGGAAAGTATTTTTAGGAGTATGTGGTCTCAAACATCGGTGAAATTACACTTTACAAATGTTTGCAGTTTTTAGGCTGAAATTACAATATTATTGTAGAAAAAACTTGAATCACCTTGCAACGTCACCATATCTTTTATCCATACCCCAACCCTTGTTACAAAAGGTCGCAAATATAAAATACCCTTCTTTATTAAAATCATGACGTCAGTTATGGATGGCCCGCAATATGATAGGTTTCCATCGCAAATTCTGCAATGTTCGGTTGGAAATGCATCGCTTATTAAAATCCATTCTTTTACTGTGCCTGCATGCATACAAACTGCGCGATTAGCTGCTGTCAAATAGTTAAAGTGATGGTTGTCCGTGATTGAAAAGAATATAGAGCAGACAAGGAAAAGGTGGATGTATGGCCGAGCTGAACTTTGTTTAGTTCAAAACTTGAGATGAGCAAAAGACGCGCAGAAAAAGTGGATCAGTCGACAACGCAAATGCTCGCAGCAAATAAGGTTTACTTGAAAACAAAAAGGTTTCGACTCTTATATATCTTTCCGCGTTAGGCATTACATAAATGGCTACAAGATTAGAACAGGTCATTGTCAAAGACACAATGAAACAAGGGGATTTAGGACTTTTTGTGCACTCGCTCAGTTCGAAGACCGCGGTATAAACAGAGTCAGTCAAGATGCAAGTGAAAATTTAATTCAAATTTTGTCTTCTTTTTGGGACTCCGTGAGTCCATAAGTTGTAATGGAAAAAAATGTTTTAACAGAACTCAGCTTGGTTTCAGCATAAATTACAGCCCAAAGTTTAAACCTGCACGCTCCAGTAGTGATCGATGTGCATCAAGAAAAACATTGCTGTACCCAGTGTTTATTAAGGTGTTTTGAGAGACAGAAACGGTCTCTTAAATTTTTTCAATGGTCTCTGAAAAAAAATACACCAAACACTCCTTTTACTACCGCCACCAAACTACACTGAAACCTCGCTTTGTGACCATCTCGGTATTCAGATGTTATAGTTGCGGTCGCTCAAAATGTCTTTGAGGTCAGCAAGGTCAAAGCTTGAAAAAACCCTGCCTGTACCGCACCTTCTTTGCATAATGCTGGTGATCACAAACAGAAAGTTCCTTTCACAAACGTCATAATTGTTTTGAAGCAAAAGCCTTCTCGTTGCTCAGTTGCCGCTGGTTTCCATGGTAACGGAATAACGGGAATTTGAGAGTATCTCTCTCTATGCTTATCACAAAGAATGACCAAAAACAAGCACACATTTTGCACTTAGAATGCATCATTAGAAAAAAGCAAAGGAAGCACATAACTTCTTTAACACCTAGATACATAAGCGCTGCATAGCATCTAAAGGCCATGATTCGTTGCTGCCAGAAGACTTTTTTCATTAAGACGGTATAAAATGAACGGCCAAGTGCCTGAATGAAGCGCGCAGCGAATTGAGGAAACTTATGGGGGTGAGTTGGGTCGGGAACGAAGATTTTGCATTAGTGAATGGTTAATTTTAAATGGGTTTACATTCAAAAAGGAAACTGACATTTCATAGCCAACAGCTGCAGACTTCATCTTATTTACCCCGTGCGCGCAGTTATTCCAATTTGATGCAAACACCTGCAGCTGCTTTAAAGTTTCTTTGCACAGTGACAGCCTTTAAATGTCGTATCAAAAAACAAATAACATTTCGTAATTCTTCAATGTAATTCCTATTCCATTTTATTGGTTTTATCTCTTGCGAAGCCGTCTTTCCTCGCGACTGTGAACTTTCAATGCATGATTATTACTTAAAATGGCCGTTGATCCCAAAACGTGTCGACACCAACACTTTAAGTGATTGCATAGATGCCCTTCAAAGAGTAATGGATTTTCTGTTCTTTGGAATTGACTCAAACTTGCAAAATTCATTTCATGCGGGAACACCGCTTGTTCGTGTGGGTTGTTTAAAGCCTGGAAAGCATGGCTTAGCAGACGTGGGAGAGCAACCTGCCGGCCCTAGCTCTAGCTCCGAAAATGCTCGTCTCGCGAGCATGCTACAACATGATGGTGCCTGTTGGTGCGATCTTTTCAATCTTCTTTTCGAGCAGTCTTTTCAGCTAGAACGCTGTTGTTGGTTTAGTTCCCCGAAGGAAAATTATTATTTAGTCAAAACCCAGGTGTTCGGTCATTTATATCAGGGTCTGGCCGAGCATTGTTTTCGTTTGACACAGATTTGAAGTCAAAATGATGTAAAATTGAACAATGTTAAGAGGCAAAAATATCCCATTCCTGTTTCAACATCTATTTGATTTTGTGTCTAATTAAGATATGGTGTGCTTGCGCAACAACTGCCGGAAACGCATCGTTGATTTTGCTGTTTTCTGTTTTAGATACATGACCTAATTTTACATTTCTTTGATCAATTAGTATATCATTAAAAACGCTGTCGAGCTGTCAATCAGCGTACCAAGCATCATTTTATTTTGCGGCTGTGCAGTTGCTAAGCAACAAAACATGGCCAGTCATGTGACTAAAATTTTATCAGAAGTGGACGACGAAGAAGACAAGTATGTATATTTTTAAAGATTCTGCAAGCTGTCTTACAGTTTAGTTTTGTACACTCTGTAGTTTCTGTGGCTTGCCCAGTATCGCTGTCTCTTGCTGGAGTGTTAGTCACTCTGAACTTGAAGTGTTAGTCTTTCGGAGTGTTGGTCTCTCTGAACTGCAGAAGTTCTGAATCATGCAGCGTGTTGTTTCAAGCTAAATGGACGTGTTGCTCAATGAAGAGAAATTCTAGTGAATGCATTGATCTGAGAACGACGTACTCTATAGTGTTAGTCAACGCAGCTTGTGTTGGGATTTATAAGTTTATGTTATTTTTGCAGTAAGTTTTGAAGCTTCAGTGAATGTAATTATTTGAGTAAGACATAATTTACAGTTTTAATTGTCGCAGTTGGTGTTGTGTGATTTATTCGCTTCAGTCTTGAGGTTGTTTGCCTTCTCTGCCCTTGTGTTGGCCTTTCAGCGTCCCACCTGTCAGCACTGCTTGCAGATGTAAGGACTGACGATGCGTAGTGTTACGTGAAATCGATTTCCTATTAAATATTTGTGATTGATTCCTTGTTTGTTTCAAGTGTGGAGTGAAGTTACTTGAATACAGATACGTGCAAGTTTGAATCATCACAACAAGATGAAAGCAGAGCCCAGTCAGCTGATTCCTCGATCGAAATCCTAAAGAAAATCTAGAGCAGTGGTTCTTAACCCTTTTTCTACCACGCCTACCTTAAGTAATTGTCCTTTGTTTCAAGCCCCCCTGACTTTAAATAAGCCGTAAAGCCAATGTATTGTTTGGCAAATATCATGATCAAACTTTCCATGTTCAAGGGCGCGGGAGGGTTCCCGCCCCCCTGGAAATTTATTGACGTCCCTTGGAGGGGATCTCCCCCGGTAAAGAACCACTCATCTAGAGCTTTTAATTATCTCTCTGAACTTGTTGCAACTTCGGTAAAAATTTATCAGAACCAGCACTACTACAGGATTGTCGGAAAATGTCAGTGACGATAAAAACCTGCTTCTAATCACGTTTTGGATGTTCAGTTTTCTCATTCAATGCGGCCATTAATTAATTATTTTGTCGATGCTACCGGATTGAAGTTGAGATTGTTACACTTTCCTTCCAGCGTAGGTTTGCACGTTCGTAAATAGTTGACAGCCGTGATTGGGCGTAGACTTAGGTAAGGACTCTTGAAAGTATTACAGTTTCACGTCCTTGTTATTTTAAGACGAAATGCTCCCGAAGTATTAATATGTGACAACCAACAGATCCATGTGTGCATAAAACGGTCGATTTCTAATGCCATTGGAAAATTATTTTTGTTTGTAACAGAAGCAAGAACGAGAAGTGTAGTTCAGTCCCTATAAACATATAAGTCTTTTGCTGGTCGTTATCTACCAGTGTTTTCCAAATACATCTCCTGATCTTCTTCTGCAAAGCTACGCATTTCGTCCCATGCTTAGCAAAGGTCGCTTCAAGTTTTGCCCTTATATTACCTCAGTTGAGCATCAATGATGCCCACAGCCTGCAAATAGAGGTTCACGCATTGAAAAGCTCTATTTAATAAAAACTATGATCTCCAGCGCGACATCGTCGCGGAAGTGGACAAACGAATAGAATGCCGCTGTTTGAAATGAAAAAAGAAATATTTGTTCAGGAATGCAAACACTGACCAGTCGGGCGCCTTGATTAGTTCAATACGTTCAGGGGTTGGTTGGCAAAGAACGATTGCTCTGTGGCTGCCATTTGCTCTGCGGTGTGCTCGTTACGCTTGAATGGAATGAGCGCAAAAGTGCAGTTCCTGACCATAGAAGGACAAATCCTGCTACAGGTTCAAATGAATTTCCGGCATGTGAATTTCCAGGCAAGCATATCGACCCTTATCTCTATGCTTTGCACAGTTTTAAGAAATCCGCGGTGGCTGAAAAGAGAAGTTTTTTGCAGCTTGAGTGACCAGATACAGAGTCTACCGAAGTCGCTAATTAGTGAAAAAAGCCAGAGTTATCAACTGTGCTGTTGAATTGCAAGTGAATGCCAATCTTGTTCTTTACTGAAGTAAAGTGCTGTAGAATACTTTGCAGTCTTTTTCTAGCAACTTGTCCATTTGCTGTGTTCAAGCAGTTTCAACAGTCGAGCCAATCATCTTGCTCCTGCGGCAAAATCGTCAAGACTGACGTGAACAACCTCTCGAAGATGGAGTTCCTATTTTATCTGCTATTGTTTCTTTTTCACCAACTTCCAAACTTTTGGTTTCATTCGACACCTAAAAACTGTCTTGGACACTCTATAATAATTGAAGTTACGTAGATTTAATTTATTTTGTACAAAAGGGTTGTATGTGCTTTCATGGCCCCATTGAAGAGAACTTGCAAAAGCCCTGTGTTATTCAAGTGCATTTTACACCCAGATGTATATGTGCATGGGTTGGACTTCAACTTGGTAATGAACCTGCCAATAACCGATGGCCACACGGAATCTCAAAAAAGTGGATGTTTGGTCTCGTGTAGTAACCATCGTTTGATTCAGATGCCAGGGTGAGGACGGTCTGTCCTCTTACGAGCGGCGGCCATATGCACATAATGTGACGCAATTTTTCAAAGAGCAAATTGTTTGTAGAATGTTGTGTTGTGCAGCAAATCTTACATACTCTATTAGTAAATAGTGATAAACTTCTGCGGGGTCGAGTCGTGTTATGATGACAATCTGCTTTCACCTGGTGGTTGTTTGTTTGGAAGTTTCTTCGAGGTGAACGTTCCTCGCGCGAAGCCATAGAAGTATGACAAACTAATCGTTCGTCTGCGTTTGCGATTAATTAGCAGCAAGTTTGTTTGTTGCTGAACAGCCTGCCAAGCATTTACAACACCACTAATGCAAGCATTACATTCATTATTATGAAAATTTTATAGACAAAACATGAGATCTTGACTTAATGATTTTTTCCATTAACGACTGGACGCTAAGCCTGTCTTTACCATTTCGGATTTTAACAGCAATGATATTATCATCAGGAAAAAGCCCTGTGTGATACAAGTGATGCAAGCGCATCGCATCACAAAGGGCTTTGCATGCTGGTATTTTCAGAAAAAAGTGAGTTACCATGTGTTTGTGCGAGCGTCTTTTCGCAAGTTTTATCTTTTTGGATGAACGTTTAAGGATGTTGTTTCTAAATGAATTCTGTCTTGAAAGGTTTGTGCTAAACAGTAAGCGTTACTCAAATCATAAAAGCGAAAACTTTATTTGAGGTAGTGGAAGTATAGAAAGCGCGAGTCCAAACCCATTTCTCCGAATGTGCTTAGTCAGCTCACGAAGTGCCTGCAGCAATCATGCTGTGCGAACTTGTTTTTAATGCAATTACTGTATGATTACAGTACTACTATGACATAAAAGATGACAAACTGAAGCGGTCCTCTACTTATAACGTGAAGGTTATCTTGGACCCTACTTAAAACATATCAGCTCGTGCAAAAATGTATATTTTCAAAAACAATACGTGATTAATGGATGAAGCGCGAAAATTGGGCAACGAGTTAAAAGGTTGGTCAGTGGTGTGTGTGCTGTTCAGGCTTATTTTGCATTCAACACTTCCCTTCAAAGCAGCCCAAGTCATAACCAACGAAAAACGTGGTACAGTAAAACCAAAGCAGCTACATTACAAGTTGATGGCATTAAAAAAACAAGGAAATGAAAAAATTTAGGAAGGTTTCCACAACCTTCCGGGCGCCTAAATGTTTTAGCAAACTTGCAACGGACAGTTTGCAGTTTAGTGTGATTACCTTTTGTCCAAAAGCCGTCTTATCTCTGCTTGCTAGACTGATTCGAAAAATATAATGAATTGAAAGTTATGAAACATGAAACAAGCAAGTGCACACAGCTAAA
>JGI24159J19872_10000837_pt1 | contig 30803 bp, 12 predicted proteins | sample Ectturendosymbi4_FD_19872 | JGI IMG/M metagenome (IMG submission 19872)
ACAATGATGGTAACTTCACTAAAATGTGGAAATTCCTCCCCTGAACTCATGAAATTCCTCCCAAGGGAGGAATTCCTCCCCGGTTGGGAACCACTGTCCTAAGCGCTCACGACGTAGTTTCCATTTGTAAAAAACAAACCAAGGCTTTCAACTCACTTTGTCTGAGAAAAACTTTCGAGCTCGCTTTGAGCAAAACTCTACAACCTGTTAAGCATCGCGCTTGCTTTCTGATCTGATCAATAGCAGCACATTCCTTTTCAGTTCTGCCCAACACGATGCACAAATGATAACAGCAGTCAGCTTTGCATATACGGTATTTGCTTCGTGTATGGTGTAATTTTCCGTTGGAATTATTAAGTGGCGATCCTCGAAAATGCCATCCGCGTTTCAAGCTTAATCCCCCAAACCAAATGTAAAGATCTGACGATCCAACTCATGACATTATAACCTTGCAATGCGTGCAAAGTAGTGAGTGCATCTAGCACTGATATAGCAAAGGAGCTGGCAACCCTGCGTAGACTCAGTCACTCGACGTTTGCCTATTACTGTGTGGTGTTCGCATTCAGGTTTTCACTGATTGATCTCATTTGAAAGACAAACGACTGCCAGGAACAAAAATCAGCGTCAGATGCCTAGCTGTTTAGAGCAACTATTTCTGACAAAAACGGAACTTCAAAATGGATCCAGTAAACTTCAGCCCAGCGTTTCCCAACCAGCGGGTCGTGAAGCTCTTTCAGGAGGATCGCAAAGTATTTGAAAATGTTACAGTTTTCATGTGTTTACCTTGAACGTTTCTTGAAAATTAGCCGGAGAATTTTCATGGATGTATTTTGATTTCACGATAAGAAGCTTCCGATAAAGCACATGCAGCAGCAAAATGTGCAATATTTCTAAGCAGAAAAAAAACAATATCAGGGAAGAGTTTGTTTCGCGTGTAATGTGTTCGTGTGTAGACTTGTAGGTGTGATGAGTCAACCACCTGCAGCCACTTAACAATACCCTGAAATTAACCTGGTGCCTCTAACGCTAGTTGTGGACGTTTCCACATCGTTCAGCAACATGCAGGAGAATTGGTAAACAGATAGCGTCAATTCTACTTAAATGCTTTGTCCTTCTTGAACTTCACTGCACAAATATATTTTCAACAAAATGGAATCGAGTCCTCAGCCCATGCGAGAAAGCATCCTGAAATGGCAAAATATGACGCAGTTGGAGCAGGCTGTTAAATATAGAGGAAAAAAAAATAAAAGCATGACCAGTATAAATTTGACCCTTGTTCAATGGTATGCAACAGCCGTGAAGATAAATTAGCATCCCTGTTGTGTTCAAATAATCATATTACTGAACATTTTTTATCGGTTGATCTGGGGTATGGAGCTTTTGAGTCGCAAAAGAAGATTTAGGAAAAATCTGTAAGTGGCGACATTACAAGCTACTTTGACACTTCACGGAGTTTGAACAATATTGACAAATACATAAATAAAATTGATCGTCTTTATCGACTGTGTTTTGATTCGAATGTAACTGTTAGTCTGCTATTCAAATAGAGACGACAACCACCACAGTTAATGACCAAAGGTGTTTTTCAGTTTAGTGCAAATTTTCCGTCCGTTTGCCACGCGCCACTGATGTCCTTCAAGAAAACATTGGTCGGTTTGAAAAGTTGGGTTAGCATTCGTAACCGGACCTTGCTATCAAGGCTAGTAGGTTTACACTTTCGTGTTCCAGCATTGAGCATGTGGTTTCCCTCTTAATATTCTGACGTGCTAATGAGTTAAATCCGAGATTCAAGGTATAGCAAAATGCTTTAACTTGTGTTTTCATTCGCCTGATTAACGCGGCTTTGGTGTAGTAGATCTGCATGTGTTTTGCGTTGCATGTAGTAGGTTCATTGACTACAAATATCTGTTTGATCTTGCAGCAGATACAACCTGGTTTTGCAAGGGGAGACTAATCTAGCAACTACAGTGCAATGATCAAATGCGTAGCCGTATCACGCATCATCATCACAAAAATTACTTGTCCAAAGGGTAAAGCAGTTGTATGATCACGCAATGAAAGAACCCATATCTTAATATCACCTAACGTACGGCCATTTCGCCATCACTCTGCGTTTAGAGATTCTTTCTGCGTAACTTGGTGTATTGGTGACATGTACGTCACCACGACCTGTAAAGCTAGCACAATTTGCTACAGTACACATGTAAAGAACTCATGTTACTGACAAGTTTGGACAGGCTCAAGTGGATTAATGTCAGCTAATCTGGCGTAGTCTTTGACGAAGTCAAATACGCGCAATGAGCATGTTCTGAGGTCAGTTGCTCATGAGTTTGCCTGCTTCGTATTGCCTAGCCATTGTAAGCAATCTTCATACTGTATGTGCAAATCTCAAAATGCTGCATGCAGATCAGCAATGCGAAAAACCGCTGTTGCGCACGTGATGGTTTCGCCGACACGCTGCATACTTTGAATGACGTAAAGCGTGTCGCAGAACTGCATGTCACTGAAATGGTATCCGGACAACTACCACCTGGACAACTGCCACCCGGACAACTGCCACCGAACAACTGCCACCTAGGACAATTGCCACCTAGGACAACTGCCACCTAGGACAACTGCCATCCGGGCGATTGCCACCTACGACAACTGCCACCTGGACAACTGCCACCTAAGACAATTGCCACGCACAACAACTGCCACCGGGACAATTGCCACCGAGGACAACTGCCACCTACAACAACTGTCACTCAGACAACTGCCATCCCAGGGGTGTCGTGGAGCGGGAACATGTTGCCACACTTTTTCATGTTTTTCTTTGTAGCGCAATGAAAGTGAATACATTATTAAATACTGATTCAAAAATTAGTTTGAAGTGTTGTTGAAAATTGCTAGTTTTTTATGTGCATTTCAACACTTCTTTTTTAGCACTACACCCTATGCCACCCGGACAACAGCCACCTAGCATATTGCGTTTTACGCATCACATACAAGCTATCAAATCCAGTTTGGTATATCGCGTTGCGGCACGTAAAGGACTTCTCGCGGCATAGCGCTTGAGAACCTCTGGTTGTTGCGATAATGATGCTTCAACATGCTTCAGGAAGAGTGAGTTGGAACGATGCTGTTGCTGCCGTGTAACTCACAAATCAAAAGCTAAGAAAATATAATGCACACAACGTAAAATTAAAGGAAGAAAAGGCGTTTTATGAGTGCGTGGACTGAATGCGAAAATGTGCATAAAAGAGTTTTCTGTGAAAATTTTGAAAATGCCCATATAAAATTAAGCTTTGCACTGACTTAAGAATGTTTGTTTAGATGTAATGATACCGACACGACATTCTTCACCCAAAAGGTTAAAAGTGGAACTTACGTTTCTTTAAAGCGGTCAGAGGATGAAGAAATGTTTGTTATACACTACATCCTTGTGAAGTTCAAATAGCTTTAATGGAAATAAACGCAAAAAACTCAGTATGCCTTAGGACTTAGGCAACTGTTTCCCGGGCAGCGATCGTCTAGGTGGCGGTTGTCAGGATGGCAGTTGTCCTAAGTGGCAGTTGTCGTAGGTGGCAGTTGTCCGGGTAGCAGTTGTCCTAGGTGACAGTAGTCCTGGTGGCTATTGTCCTAGAGCCCACTAAAATACAACAAACTATCAGATTATTGAAAACAAAACATTTCTTTTTAGAAAACTTTCAATGATGTTTTGCGAAAATGACATCTCATAATCTTTGACAGTGAATTTACAGATGCATAAAAATTGTTGTAGCATATCGAGTCACGTTATGACACAGCCTTGAGCTGGTAGTTTGTTTCATACTGAAAAAATGCGCAATTTATAATGTAGTTTGGCCAAATGATTACGAAGCGGAATCAAACCTATATGAGGGAATGAAACTCTGTAGTACCTTCAAACAAAGTTGGTGTCAAATCGTTCACAAAAATTGAAAGCTGTTCAATTGTAAGCAACCCGGATGTTGCAATGTGTTCGTTTCGGAAAATGAACAGCAGCATTGGATAACCTATTAGATAAACATACACAAACTTCAGATTAAGAAACTTTCTGACTAACCCACAAAGATATAAGTTGAAAATATTATTTGTTGAGTTAAGAAAATGCATTCCTTAAAGAACGGAAATAAATGCTGTATCTTTCTAATCTAGATAAATTCGAATTGCCCAAATAAATAGATCTGCTTCCTTATTGTCACAAGAAAAACACTGTAGAAAAGGTTTTGCTTCTCAAGGTAAGCAACAATAAATTGGTGGCTGTGATGGGAGTGATTAATTTTTGTGATCATATATCTGAAGCAATTGATTGAACATCCCTATTCACTCCAATCAGGAAATTTTCGCGGTGAACTTCAGTCAAAACCTCTTGTGAGGAACTGATTGCCATGATGAATAAAAAACCCATGGTCTACCAAAATTGAGAATGACATACTTCTGTGCTTCTTGGTTTCAGTAGACTCTAATCATTTACACAAACCAAACAAATAGACATTAATTTTCACTCGGTTAATACGTTGGATCGTCAACTTGTGCTGGGTTGTAACGAGAGGTTGAAGGGGGGGAGCACAATTCCCCGGGCGCGAATCACTGCGAGGGAGCCGAAAAGTCCCAACAATGTCTCATGTACTTTTTTCAAAACAGCACATTTGCTCCCGAAAGACCTTAGGTTCGAACATGGGTTCGCCAAACTTGCTTCTTGCGCCTGACCCCATCTGACCTTAGGTTCGAACATGGGTTCGCCAAACTTGCTTCTTGCGCCTGGCCCCATCTGACCTCAAAACGCCTCTGAACCAGTGGAATGTTTTCTTTTTTAACACTCATTAGTAAATTTCTTTAATGTTTGGAACGACTTTTTCTTTCTTGCAGTTCTTAAAATGCTTAAATTAATGGAGAGATGTCAGGGCCATATGTAGATCTTCCAAAACAATGATTGGTACCAATCCAGATCGTTTCAAAACAGTTTTGAATTGAGTCGATTCTCAACCAAATATATAGCTTTCACGCAGACTTTAAAATATGTTGATTTCAGTGTCAGACGTGGACCAAAATAATAACCTCATCAAACCGGTTTTCCTTCACTTGGCCGCAAACGTGCCTGCTTCATTTGCCACTTAACATTTCAAACAAGGCGCCGCCCACAGCTCATCATAAGATTACGTATGTTTGCTTAGACGGGTGCGAAAAGTTGAGTGAAAACTGTAGATACGTTGGCGGATATCAGTATCGTTCCTAATAAGGTCTGCTACAACACTGTCGCTTGAACTTTTATTGAGCTAAATTTCGATGTAATAAAAAAAAGTTTCTCTGTTTTCAAGAACAAACAATTTCTTCATACAAGGCACATTTAAGTTCTCAAATTTACTATTCGAATTTACAAAATAAAAAAACATTTTTTTTCAAATCCTTGAATAGAACATTTTTTTCCAAAAACAAATACAGTGGATTCCTTACTTTCGTTTTATCGGTACTGTATTTTGCTCGGTGGCGACTTTCAGTAAGTTTTCTTACACAGGTGCTCACATTAATGAACCTACAAGAAATGTTGCTAAGACAACAAAACAACTATTTTTAACATCATGGTTGCTTTTGAGCGAACTCGTGGTGAGCAAAGAAAAAGTTGATCTTCGTGTTGTTGTCTATGACACGGGCCGGCAAACACCGGGCAGCGGCAAACACTGGGTCGGTGCCGGTCCGTAAAGGAATGCGTCACTGGGCCGTACAGAACTGTAGTGACAGCAACGAAGACAAAATCACGAAGTAGGCTGGGCATAAGGAACACACTGCCGGTGTCACTGACTACTATCAGCCTTACAGGTGGTAACATTTTATCGCGGCAAAACATGCCAAGACCTCTCATTGCATCTGTGTCATTATGACTTAAGAGTCATGATGTATTTGGATGCACGAAACATTCTTCATTTTACTGAGGATCGGTCCACAAAATAATCCCGGTCTTAAACCGCGAGCCGTAGTGCGATAAAGTTTGCCGACCCCTGGTCCACGAGCAAACGTGGTTGAATTGTGTCGTTATTTGAAGAAGAAACTACGAATTCGCAGCATCCGTAGAAGTTTGCAAACAACGACGAAAGAAATAGCTTATGATGAACAATTAACCCGTTTTCTTGGAATCGCTCAGTTCATTTTTTCAGGACGCCAGCAACGCTTGAAGTAAGTTGGAGACAATTGGTGAAGCGCGACTTGCTGATTGACTCTCTGCTGTTTAGAAAGATTGTTGCGATGAAGCACAAGCCAAAGTGCTGAAGATCATCTTTGAAAAATTAGACACATCATTGCCTCTGATATCACTTTAACATCAACTTGTAGCATTTGATATTTCTAAATACACCTGTTTGCTCTCAGCTTTCTATGCAGACCCTCTCTTGCAGCCACATGCAGCTGCCACATGCAGGTGCCCACAGTGGCCGTTTTTTAGAACGGCATTGAAAGCGACTCCACGTCGTTCGGGTAATTAATTAAGGAAATTTCCATTCTCGTCGCTAGAGAGACAGGCTAGACAGGAGCAAACGGCCATACAAATTACGTTAAAGCGATTTCCAATTTCAATGTTAACGTCTCTCAGACGGACACGACGCTCTCGCAGCTTTCAATGTTCGATGACGTCACGCAAAAAAGCGTAGGACGGAATGGAAGGAAACGGTGAGATCTGAAAAGTGATGATAGGAAAGTCATGAACTAGAAGCGCAAAATTCCCTTGAAAGCAATAAATAACCCGAAGCAGTACGTATCAATTTTATAGCCAGAGTTGTTTTATTGGAGATTTTACTTCTGGCCATTAAAAGCAGCCAAAGCGTTTGATTTTTAATGGAGAGGTTCCGATCTATTTGGTGGCTTCGTTTTCTAGAGAATGCTGTCTGTTTGAAAAGTCAGAAAATTTCAGCTAAAATTGTTTTGAAAAGTTTGTTTTCAAGTTACATTAATGTGCAAAGTGAAGTGTAGCAAATCTACTGTTCCAGTATCGCTTTTTTGCAAAACAGCACTTGGTCGAGACACATTTGCTTTGCTATTTCAAAAATGCTTTTGCCGAGACCATCCCACCCAACTCCATCAAATCTGTATGTTACTAAACAAGTGCTCAAGCTTGCAGCGCGTGCAGACATGTTCGCGATTTGTCTAAAGTACGCTTCGCAAAGAGCCTTATAATAGATTTTTACGTTTGGAAAATCGCGCCAGACTTAATCACTCAAGAGATCGTGGTTTGTGGTGAAACTGCAAATATGTCGTTTACCTTCCATATGTCGGATCGGACTGTGCGAATGACTTTCCATTTGGTGCAGTTTTTCTCAGGTGCCTGGAGCTATTAGTCACTTGCAGACGTCGCTACGCTTGACATTCGCAGTTAACCTTCAAACTAGGCCAGTTGACTGCAGGCTGGTTTTCTTTCGTGAGTCAAGCACACAGTCTGCACTCATGTGTGGTCGCTGTTAATGAAGTGGCGCTTATAAGCTTACCGAGTAAGGTGAAAATTGAGGCGAAACAGGATATGCAAGACGACGCAACGGGTAGAGTTCGACTCGTTTACTGTTTGATGTAAAAGCTACCCAGACATTTGCAGTGAGATAATTAGCGTTTCTCAAAGGTGATTCAACCTCCAGGTAACCATAGTCTCTTCGTTGCGAAGTAAAACTGGAAGGAAATGTCCATTATTCACCTTTTTCTTTCAGCAAGTTTCTTGTTGAACGAAAATGGCGCTACGGTGCATATTGGCCCTTTTGGGGTATCTTGGGTGCATGGCTGTTAAGAACTTCGGAATATATGAAAAACTGAGAAATGATTGTGCGCAATTACTTACCAAGATCAACGTGGTTCTGTGTATCAGTAAAAGACAAAAGTTTTTGATATTGTTTCCAGTAGCATTAATAAAGGATCAGATCAGTCCTGTTGCCACGGGGGGCTTTGGTGGGCTTAGTCCCCCCAAACAAAGCTCCCAGACCCCCTAAATTGCAACATGAAACACTATAAATCAGTGGAGATTTTTCCACTTTTTGGAATGTTAAGACCCCCGCACAAACACTAAGCCCCCCTACTGAAAACTTTCTGGCGACGGTTCTGGATCAGATACCGATTAATAAACTGTTCCCTGTTTCGAAAGATATGTGCAAAAGTGAAGGATGAAAGGGGCAAAAGTTCTGACAATCTTTTACAAAAAGTTAACACATTTTTCCGCTGGCTCATTATTGTTGATTGTAAACAAGTAGCTGACTCAAATTGCAAAGCAAAATTTTAGCATTATGAAATAAAGTTAAAAACAAGCGGATTGCTGCAACCTACAGACAAGTTATTTTTTTGCATAACGATCGAACACAAAACTTAACTATAAGAACCATCGTTAAACTGCATCAGATTTTTTTCTTTACTGCAAAACTTCAAAACTGTTTTGCTGGTTTGCTAAAAACTTGTATTTTCTAGATATGCGTTTCGTAAAATTTATAGCTGTAAAATTAGTTTAAGTGTCATGGTGGCGAGTAGACCAGGTTTATGAAATGAAGCTTCTGAAAACTTTCGTTTCGGGACGAAATAATAAGCTTTGCTGTAATCCTTCAAAAGTGTGATGGAAATTGAGATGATGATAGATAACATCAAAGATTTTCTCCACTGAACAAAGCTAAAAGGTTATCTGAAAGGAAATCTCTGTATTATTGTTCCAGTAACTATTGTTTAGCGTCGGTTTATAGGAATAGCAAACATGGAAACATAACCAAGTGCTTTGCGTGCTTGTGCAATTTTGTGAACACACAGTTTACAGCGGATTGTTGTTTCGTAAAGCAGTGGGAAGGGAGGCAGGTGAGCTGGTTTGTTTCTATATTAACGTGGCTGGTTTTGACGATTGTGAAAGCAGTAGTTTCTCTCACATGCAAGAAGCCGGTCTTTCTACGGAATGATATGAACTCGGCCAATGTGTTCACTGAACAAACGTGAGGTTTCTGGTGCATTTAGGACATTTAGATTAAGATTAGTGGAGACCTCAGGTTTTTTGTTAAACAGCTGATGGGTTTGATTCGATAAAAAAAAAATTAAAAAATCATCAACCTTCTGAACGGGGGCCATCAACATGGACTTCATCGGTTTTCTGCTCGCGACCAAGCCGGAATGAAAATCAGCATTTCGTCATGGTTTGAGCGAGTTCTTATCCACTGCTAGGTCGCACTAGATCTCGGGGAAGATGCTGAGCAGCCATTCAATTGTCTCGTCATCCAGAACCGTCAGGTCATGCGCTCCATGGGGAGGCCGATGGATTGGACAGTGAAGGAAAATCAGCACTAAAAAGACCGAGGTATTACGTCTCTGCAGAAAGCCATCAAGTCTGTGTATGCTGCAAGTAAGAGGCAGTACACTGCAGCAGGTGGAGATGTTCAACTACCTTGGGGTGTTATTTACGAGTGTCGGAAGGCGGAACAAAGAGATTGATACACGGAAGGATAAAGCAGCCGCAGTTCTGCGTGAGCTTTATCACTCTGTAGTTTACAAAAAAGTGAAGCTTTCAAACACTGCAAAGCGCTCAGTTTTTAAATTAGTGTTTGTACTGATCCTTACTTAAGGTTATAAATCTTGGAAAATGACTGAAAAAATACTATCTGGAGTGAAGTGCAAGCGGCAGATGGGATTTTGCGAAGAGTTCACGTCGTGACACTTTGTGACAAAGTGCGCAGCTGTGAAATTCATAAAGCCTGGAATGTCGAACCACTTCACCGAATCGAGAGATCCCAACTGCATTGGTTCAGCCATTTGTCCAAAATTTCCCAGGAAAGATTGGCGAGGCAAGTCCTGTTGGCTAGACCCACGGAAATGCAACCCAGAGGTCGTTCAAGGACCAGGTGTAGTGACTACATTTCCGACCTTGCTTGGTCACGTCTTGGTGTGGAGCCAGCAGAACTATCTGAAATGTCTCTGGACCGTGAGGTATTTCGAGTCCCTCATAAAGCTGCCCCACGACCCTCCTCAGAAGGAACGCGGACACAAAACTGAATGAAGCTTTTCAGTGACTTTTGAACTAGAATTTTTGCCACTGAGAAGTCACTCAAATAAACACGTATCAACAGCAAAGTTTCCCAAAACGGAAGAAATTAACGAGAAACACTAACGTAACAGCCAGTGATTGGAAAGAAATCATAATCATTTTGGACATTTCGAAAAACAAGTGTGTCGACCTCAGCAAAGCTCGAATGAAACGTCTTTGGTGACAACAAATGATTTGATCATTGCTTGCTGCCTTAATGTTTCCTGTACGACTTTGCAATTCTTGCAAGTTTCACTCTGTTCCAAAAGACCTTATATTCATTCAAATATGCATGTTCATCCAAGCTGAAAAAATATCGCTTTTGTGACAAAAAGATTTGGATTAAGTAGATCTCTACAATGTAAGGGAAAACTACAAACCAAATGCATTTTTAGCCCTTGCAGTTGACTGACAGTGAAAAGGGAGCACAGTTTGCAAACCAATCCCAGAAACTCTTAAGGTGAAACAGTATTGCTTCTGTAGTAACAAACCTTCAAAAATGGCTCTTTAATTTGGCCTTCTTTGATGTAAACGCGGCTGAAAAAAGTTTAAGTTTGCAAAATATTCCATTTCGCGAATTGATCCTGACATTTAACGTCATCAGAACTCGACCCTAGACGTTGTTTATTCAATAAATAGTAGAAATTGCTGTTGAAAGACTGATGCGTTCTGATGCAAACGTCAGTGAAAATTTCTTTTGTCGTAGTAGGAACTAGGAGAAAGCACTGGCAAAAACACGGTTGTTCCAGGCTGCTTCTTCATACATCATCTTCAGGAGTTTTTATAGAAAAGAAGTCTTCAAGTCGCTATTGTTGTATTTGTAAACAAACGAGCTCAATCACGAACTGATCAGCGCATTCAAGTTTTTAAACTGGACTTTTGCCAACAGCCTTTTCAGATCGTTTTTAGTAATTTCGAGTAGATTTTTTGCACGATTCTTACTTTCAGTGAAAAACGCGATGCTTCTTCATTATTTTCCTTCACTCAAAACATTATTTTTCCTTCACTCAAATCACTCGCAGTTTTTTCCGTCACTGCTGCTCCAGATTCAGAGTATTTTTGAACCGGTTTCCGCTTTTTTGCGCAGGTTGGTGCGGATAATGCCATGATCCGGCGTCCACGGCAGGATTTTTTGCGAATCCTCTCAACGTTCTTTCTATTTAAGCTCTTGCAAGCAAGCAATCTGTATCCGTTTGGTGAAGAACATGGAGATAACAGAATTCTTTTTGACCGCTGGGATGTCGGTTCCCGAGAGATCATCTTGTTACGAAATATTTCTTTTCTTGGCAAGGGTAGCCTTGGAAAAATTTGGGTACGATCAAGGTTTCATTATTTAACTTAATTTTATGGTGCACCAAAAATAAATTTGTTTAATTAAGTTCGTTTTTACTTGCAATCTATATAAGAGACGAATCGCAAAAACTGACTATTATACGAATGAGAATGACAAACAAAATAATGCTATTCATGTCACAAGCTAAGGAATAAAAGCAAAACCGAGATTTTAAACAAGGCCAGATAAAACAATAAGGCAGTGTTTGTAAAACAATAGCAAATGTTTAGAAATTTTGTTTCACTTTAAAGACCTGCGCCACCTCGAGACGCCAAAAGATACAACTATTTTCGTTGTTGCATTTTTTCACTGAAGACAAATGAGAATATTGAAGTCATGTTATCATCAATACATTCTTGCTGAATAGACAGCGACGAGACTGAACCAAATTGAGATGGATCTAAGTTTACAACAAGAAGTAATTGTTGTGAAAACCGCAGGCCACCAATAACCTTTCTCTGCTGTGCACAGAAATTATAAATCCACCTTCAAATCCTCAAAACGTGACTTTTTTGAAGCGCAACGGTAGAAAGATTATCGAAAAATTAAAATTCTATAACTACAGAGCACAAGTTGGTGTCCATTCAAAATTTGCCCTTCGCAATCACATCGTTTTTTCTTATCGTTTTGTTCAAGAGATCGTTAAACAGAACCGTGGCTAGAGCCCCATAAACCCACAATTGTGGGGATCGTGCATTTGAGGGACCCACTGATGGGGTGCGATTTTGTGCATTACTGCGCCACGCAGACTAAACAAGCAAGTAAAACAAAATTCCGAAAAATTGCGACTGAGTGGTGGAACTCGGCACCCAAGCGACACCACTGCAATTGGTGGTTACAGTTTTCTCGCTAAGGCGCTTGTCACTGCTCGCCGGTCTATTCATATGACGTATTATTATTGTTTGGTCATAACGTTAATGATATTGTTTGGTCATAACGTGCTCAGGGTCTGTACTTCAACGTCCTCTTGCATGAGTTAGCGCAGTAGCTCTGTAACCGAAAGGACAAGGGACAACTCAGTTCGACTGCTTTTGGTAATGACTGGCCACACCAGCCTCTTCTTCTTATGCTGCAGTTGCAATAGCGTGTTACAATATTTTGACAATTTATTCTGACTTCGAGATTGCGTGTCATGCTGGGGATTTAGCTAATTTTGTCTTTGTTGCATCTATCATTAAAGTTTATATTGTAAAGCCAAGTCGAAAGAACCAAAATACCTAAGAATATATGCGTTTCGTTCTGAGATACTGGGAGAAAGCAGTAATACCATCATGCACGTGCACGCTAGAACAAGATCAGAAAGCCACTTCCCAAAACTTTTTCTTCGTTATATGGTGCTTTCAAAGAAATACTAAAAAATAAGAAAGTGTACTTGAGTCTTTGCAGAGACTTGATTCTATCGGTTTGCTCAGTATCAGCTGCGCACCGTTGCCCCAGAAAATTGGGTGGAGGCCTCAGATGAAACGAAAAGTAACCTGTATCCGATGGTAATGCAAGTGCAACCACCACAAGCAGTAGTAAAAGTTATTCAAGCTATAAAATTTGATGATATTTAACATAATATAAACAGAAAAGTGCAATCTCAATTCATTTACAAATATAGCTTATCATTTGAATTTACGAAATGTACAGCGTTGAACAGTACTACCTCAGTGCTTGCAAGTTAAGATTGTTAAAGGCAATATTCTTGCACAAATTTTATACATACGTAACTATTCGTGTGTTGGCAAACATACTTCCTGCATTCAGTGCTTTGCTAGGCCAAACTTGTTCGTTAATTCAAAAGGTTATTGTCAATTCGTAACGCTGTCGTACCTGGAAAAAGTATTTCAACTTTTAGAAATAGTGACGCTGCGTTGAAACATGTATATGGTTTTAGTGAAGTGAAACTCTTTATTAACAAAAGCAACTGCATTTGGCCTATAAATAAGCATAATCGACAAAATTCACCACAACCTAGTGACGTGCAAGTACTATAATGACGTCATCCAGTGGTATATGAGCTGGGGGTTAAGGGGCGCAAGAGCATCCCCAAAAGTTTGATTTGTCAAAAATTTGAGCAAAGAACCTTCGACATTTTTAACAATATTAATTAAATTATACTTGTTTGTTATTGAGTGTTATTGCTTCGTAGAAAACACATTACATGTATATAAAATCAACAAACTGCTTCCAACTTCCTGTTGTTTGTGAGAGTTGATGTGTAACTGACTCACTTGAAAGTTTTGGCAAAAGAAGGCATTTCATTTATGTGCTTTATTAATTGTACACTGACAGAATCAAGTATGCTGCAGGGTACCTACTTCATATTAGCAGATTCCTTGCCAGGCAAGTACAGAAAAGTACTTTCGCTTAATTTTAACTACAATGTTTGGATGAACACATTGCCATAGAGTTTGCTGCATATATGTGCAGTTGAGCAGATATTGTTGTGACACTCATGGCACAGTCATAAAAAATAAATGATATGATACTACATGCATCACAAATATGTATTTAGAGAAGGAAGCAGCTTTAAGCCTACCTCAGATAGGTTTGAGGTTCCTTGCTGAGAGCAAGAAGCTTGGATGTGAATTGTAAATGTCAGACCTGTGAGGCAGATGCTCAAGAATACTGAACCAGCTGGATTCTGACATTGTTCTCACAACCTAGCGTACCTTTTTCAGTGGAGTCATTAAGAACCAAATTTCAAGTACCAAATGTTCTTTTTACAGTCTGTGGCAAGATGGTAGAGGAAGATATAAAGTACGAATAACTATAGAAAATCTGTAAGGAGATATATTAAAGTTTTTCGGGCTAATGTGGGGAAATTCGGGAAAAATGTCCTTTGCATCCCCCCAAAATTGCCTGCTCCTCCAGAAAAGAAAAGGTTGTTTTCTTACAGTCTCCTACATCAATGACGTCATCAACGGGACCCTATCTAACAGTTCGAGGTGACCACATTACCACGTCACGGCACTGTTGTTAAACAAATAAACATATCAAGAACAGACCATGTCGAAGGAGTTGAACTTTTTTCTTGGATTTCTATCTTTTTACCGCAGCAAACGTCAAATGTTGCTTTGAGCAACAAAGTGTGCGTTGTCAACTATGCGATCTCGCGAAGTGACTTTTTACCAACGCTTTCACAAATCCTGTCCTCGGTTTTGCTGCATTAGACTAGTTTTAGTAACGAGAAGTATGCTTCGCCAACTAAGAACTTTACAGCACTGTTATCAACCACAGGGAATTATAGAAAATTGCAGGTGGCGCACAGAAAGTTTATCTGCGACCTTGGCATTTGGCATTTCATCTCCAGCTTATACTCTTGATACGCGACAGGACTCTGACAAGCCTAAAGCTCTTTACTCTTTCTTCTGACTAAACCACTAAGCGTGTAACTTGTTCGTGCTGTTATTCTTGATCTCGCAGTTAATGACTTGACTGGTTAACCCAAAAAAATTTAATATTCAATAATGACGCAAACATTGCCAAAAATTAACACCGTTTTGTATTTTACTTCTGAACAAATATTAGTTGGTCAACCTTTAAAATAATTTCGTAATAGTTTCATTTTTTTACAAAATTTCACTCTAACATAATTTTACGATAGTTTAATAAATTCATGAAATATTTCGGTGAACATGTTTGTTTCTATGCGTTCCTGGCCTCGTAAGTGCGTTTTCGTTGGAAAGCAAATTTCGGGAAATTCATACAGAAAAGAGTCCGCTACACATGAACTTTACTTAAATCTTGTAAACTCTATCGGACTTTGATTTAAACAGCTATGCGTGTCCAGTCCATGCTTTTCGATAAAGCAAAATGTCAAGAAGGTTTTATTTGTTTGGATAAATATTTAGCAAAACAATTCGAAGCGACGCGTGATGTTGTCAGATAAAATAGACTGGACCAAACACAGCAGTGCCTTTCAGCTTGTTACTCTGATTCACTGGATTACAGGTAAACACTGTCGGCGCGGTTTCGTACAATGCGATGAGTGATGCAAGGTTGACCAAGCAATCCACGAACATCATACTGGCCCCGTTCCTCATTCAATCACAGCCCAACCCATCCAGCATCATCCACATAAGGCAAGTTCAAGATGGTGATAGACTGCTGATCAACGCCACGCGGGACGTGAGGAGATCAGAAGAGCTGGACAATGACGGAACTTTTTCTCTCAAATTCGCTGTCGTCCTAACATGGCACCGAATGGCGTCAGGTCGTGATAAGGATTCGGTGAGTTCAACATTAATTGCCGGGTATGAAGTCTCGCCTGCCGGTGATGCGGCGTTGCTGAGTAATCTGCCATTTACATCGAGAGTGAGTGTGTTTGATCAGATACCATTAGTTCATTTCCTCAGTTGTCACTTGTTAGTTCTTTTCCAAAAAGCTTTCCAGAAAATTTACGTCATGATTTGTCTAAAGCATGAAATGGAAAAAAAACTGGGACATGCATTTATGTTGACAGATAGTTAACATATCAAGCCTGTGTCAGAAAATGCTAAACTGCTGGTGACTTTGTTGTTAAAGAACAATCGTCAACACTGCACAAAAACGAAATCATTGCTTTTGACTGTGAAAGACTTATGTTTTCAAATTATTGACATAAAATAATGTGATATTGCATATCATAGATGCTTCAAATGTTGGTTATTTGATGTGGAACCAAGAATGTAAATACAGTATTAATTAAACTGAGGCTGGAAAATATTTGAGATGTTGTTTGAGAGGTAGAAAGACATACGACTACACAACCGGTTATATTTAAATCCTTCAATAAAAGTAAATTAGTTTAGATAAGCATCCAAAGTTTGTTTTCATAACCAGACTTCGTGTGTTACATTGACTCTTGGCTGTTTTCTTCACTGAGAGTGTCTGAAACACGATTATTTTATTTAATTTTCTGTAATTATGCACGAATCGATTTCATCGCAACATTACGACGACAGCCATGTTTTGTTAGTAAATCCAAAAACCGATCAAGTTACCATACATTCAGAGGCGCTGCGCAGAAAAATGACTTCTGAGTATTTTATACCATGGCTGAGCGACGCTGAGCTCAGTTTTTAAAATGTCGGGAATCATACAAAACCGCTGGTTTCTTCCACTTATCGAGTACCGATGTCGTTTTTTCGTGGTTTGCCTTCTTCAATAAGTTGAGATAAATGCAGTGTATCAGACAGTGATTGCAACCACCGCAATGCTCTTTTCCTGTTGGCAGCTGAACACTTTTCAGTTGGTGCTTGCATCGAATGAGAATAAAACTTACACTATTTACAATTACGATCAACTTCAATGGTTCTCCTCACTCGGCGAAAATGCATCAGCGGGAGTGTTTGCCTTTGACGACCAGCAGTCATCTTGCTGGCATCATTTGACCGGATCACAAACAGCGAAGGTGAAATGACTGTTCGTTATCACACTATTTAATAAATTTCTACTTTTTGAAAAACATCGAAAGCAAGCACACGATTTGAAAAGATTCGTGAGATTTGCTTTTTTCATAAATGCAGTGATCAAATTCACAAAAGTCAAGGTCGAAAATGTATCAGTGCGCAGTAAAATCCCCGACACTTGAAACAAATTCCTTCTTTTTGTTTCGTATTGTTCAGGTGATGCAGTAAGCTGCAGTCACAGCGTTAAGAAATTTTATTCTTTTCCGAAATTTGTTCTGTGATGACCAGTCACAAGAGCATTTACATTCGAACGGAAAAGACCAATATTTTCCATTACATTTTCATCATTGACGCTTGATTGCTGGAGTCGCTATAGTCCCAACAGTGGTGTAGGAGGTGGGGGTGCAGGGAGTGCAAGCGCAGCCCCAACAGTTTTGATTTAGTCAAAATCTGGGCAAAATCCCTGAAAATCCGGGAAAAACCGATATAAATCTGGGCAAAATTTGTGAAAACCTTCGCAAACTCCCTGAAAATTTGGGCAAACTGCTTGAAAATATGGGCAAAAATGGCGCCCAATGTGGTTTGGTTTGAAAATACCGGCGCCCAACATTTGCAGAATCAATTGTTTTGGAGATCATCCCAGAAAAATGTCTTCATGAGAAAATATTTGCAGAAAAAGTGGCCCGAAAATTTTTCGGGCAAGTTTGAAGGAATTTGGGCAAAAATCCTTCGCACCCCCCAAAATTTGCCTGCTCCTACACCTATGAGTCCCAACACAGCGCGGTTGTATGATTGTTTGTATCCAAAGTGCGACACGAATTCTGAGTCAGCTCAGATTGTTTTACAATCTGATGACAGTCAAAAGTTTCTCCTTTACAAGGGTTTTCTCGCTTTACATCAGCTAATAAAACGTTTTCGTCCAAATTGGCCTCATTAAACTTTACAGTCATTTTACAACAACTGCCAGTGTTGACAGCGAATAAACTGGAAGACGTTTGAACACGTCCTTAAACCTATTTACTAACAGCGACAGAGGAGATAGATGCTCAAAAATATGAGAATAAGCAATATTTCACTTATCTACTGGTTGTTCCCAATCAACAAAAAACTGTCCGGGATACCGGTTGCGTCAGTAACGTGTTGTTTAAACCTACGATTAAAGTCGTAGTGCGTGAGAGTCGACAGAGGCGATCAAAAGGGACGTGGAACGCCAGACTTCACAAATGATATAAGGCACGTTTTCCAATGCTTTTGCATATGTCGTAATTTTTGTTTGTAGAGGTCTTGTTAGCAACTTTTGGGTATCGGTAATGATAAAATTTTAACGTTTCGGAATTCAGCACAAGCCAATAAAACGTCAGCCAAATAAAACCCAATCCTGAACTAGGTTCAAATTTGGTAAGGCAAGCTTTCTATAAAATTTGTATGAACAAGTTTTTCTCCATTTATGCACAACAGTGGTTAAACATATGATAGTTTGTAGCCAGTTGAGGTTTATCGGGTTAGAGACCCTGATTCTTCACAGTAGATTGTTTTCAATACTGTGTTTAGCAGAATGGAAAAACTTACCCTTGAACAGCTTCATTTGGGGCCAACCCAGAATGGAAATCTTACTGAGTTCTTACCCTCCATCCTCTTTTCATGTTGCCCCAGCATGAGTTGCAAACGTGATACTCGTTCTGGCAATTGCTCTGCCTGAGGTATCGTTTCTTATACGACTGTAAGATCTAAGGAGTGATCCGTTAATTCATAAGGCAGATTCACGTTCCGGTGAAAACCTTTTGGTTGGTGCATTGCGGAAATGCGTAAAAAGCAGCGGTAGTCTCACCTTTCCACATGAAATGCTGTTTGTCTTGTACCTCGCCTGAAGGCGTGTTACTGGTTTGCAAATGTGTTGCTTTGTAGCTTGTTTGCAAACAATATTTACTTGTACAAACTTTTGTTCCTTAGTCTGCTTATATTTGTAATCTTAACTTTGTTTTCACAGATACTAAGACTTGTGCGAACTACCACCGTGCCTGGAATCCAAGGACGTCACGTAATGGATATAACTGATGCTTTGAAGTGTACCAGTAAATTTGGTAAGCCTTTACCGCAAAGTGTTTAAACCGCAACTCATTAACTTTGTAGCAATGATGTTTTGATTGCGCAGACGTTCAATATTCACAGTAAATAATAGATAATTTCGATTCATACGTACACTTAAAAAGCATACCTATCACTTTTGTCATTTAAATTCTACTCTAACGCCCCTGCAAGCATAACCTGATGTGTTGCTTCTTTACTCTCTATTTCAGGGGTTCTTAACCTGGGATCCGTGAACCCCTAAGGGGTCCGCGAATGTGTTTTAGAGGGTCCTTAAGCCAAATTCCAATCAAGAAAATCCGGTAGATTTTATCTACACATTTGGGCCATTATTCAGCTTAATCGCACCACACCTGTCGTCTGACATGTTTGTGTTGCAAGTCGACTGGCCTTATTTTATTTGGTTTTGGTGACGGCAACTGGCGACAAGCCGAAGCCTGAAATTTGTTTCTTGCCGGGGCGGTTGAGGTTGTCGCGAAGAAGCGGCCAAATCTAACTTCTCAATAATCGAAACGCAAAGGTGACAAAACAGAGGGGTCCGCTGCGGTTTTGGGCGCAGTTGCAGGGGTCCGCAGCGACAACAGGTTTTGCCATTTTAATCGTTGACCAGGCCGTGGCCTAGTGTTTAGTGCCAGTGGTGTCCACAGGGGAGAAATGGGCATTTTCCGCCCGTGGAAATTGGGACTAAGAACCAAAAGTTTAGAAATCACAAGCCAGCAGCTTAATTCCGATTAATTGATTTAGTTTTTGCAATGGCAGTCTATTTGCTGATATGACATTCACACTGTGCAAGAGCCAGGTTCACTGTTCTGGTGTGATGCAGTGATGGGTTTGCAGTTCACTCATGTCCGCTCCTTTCCTACAGAGGACAGTTGCGAGACTTGCGAGCGAATTGTTCTGTTGTTGGTGTTTATTGCGTAACAATAACATGGCAACAAATCTTCAAAGGTTCACTTCAAGTAATGATAGTAGGCCTTTTGCCGCATGTGTCTGCTGAACGCAGAGACAGTCACCATCTTGGCAGTTAATGCAGCGAAACAGTGACTGCTGATGCTGGTAAGCCACGCAGTTTTACACTGTCTGAAAAGAAGCACGAGTGATCTGTAGCAATGCTTCCACGAGTTTAAAAATCCATTGTGCTGAGTGAGCGGTTTGATTCAACTATGCTTATGCAGGCTTCTTTTCACACAGCATAAAACTACTGTACGTCTTTGAAAAGAAGTGGGCTACCTTGCTTTGAAAATCTGCAGGTTGCCTATTAAACTGGCTATTGCTGCCAACGAAGTGCATTTTTGTGACTGTTGCCGTAACATGGGGTATTTTCTTTGTGGTGTAAAAAGGATAAAACGTTTTACGAACGTCCATTTGCATTGCGTCGCCAACAACCTAAAAAGGACAAGCAAAATGTCGCCCCCCAGAAAATATGCGGACGCCCATGGTTAGTGCGTCCGGGTCTCACCAATACCTTGTAAATTGGTGCTGTAGCCAGTGGCGGATTAAGGGGGGAGGGCTGACTGGGCTACAGCCAGGGGACCCCACCATTTAGGGGGACAATCCCTAAGTCAGTAAAAAAGGGTAATATGTGAACAGTACACAATACGCTGCAAAAGATACCATCGCCAATGTAGATTTAATCACACTTGCATTTCTAAAGGTGTCATGTATTAGCTTCCCAAACGTTCACATCGCACTTTGCATTTATCTGTCCAGGCAACATCAAACTTCAGTGTGGAGTGATCTTTTGCAAAAATGAAAAGAATAAAATATGAGGTTCGAAATTGCATGCATGGGTCAACTGCGGCACAGTTTTCTATCCCTGATGAGCATCGAAAATGATATTGTAGAGTCACTAAACAGGGGCGTGCAGAGAAGGGGGCGAACGGGGCGACGGTCCTGGGTACCCAAATCGTGAAATTATATAAAATGCTGTCACCAGATGATTTTGTACTGTAAAGCTGCTAACACATGCTGCATGGATTTAATTTTTCGAAACTTGTTTTTCTTGCCAACGCTTGTTTTACGTATTCAAATGCCAGTAATTTTAACATTTTTAATGCCAGGTACCTATACTCTAGGTGTGCGACGTACACCCTAATCAAATTGATAGTGACGTGTATTTTCAAGGGACGATCACAATAAAAGGCTTGACAGATATACTTATGGACGTTTAATTGATTTTCAGGGACAAATTTCAAAATTGTCCTATTCCAACTTGCTTGACTTAGCTGACTTTTTGATGCAGCACTAGTTTACATTTTCGTTTTTCGATGTGGCAACCCTGGCTGTGCGCCGCTAATACAGCTGCACACATGTTCTTGCAATATGTGCATCATATCGAGCTATGTCATTAATTGGCAGTTCAGGCGGATTGATCATAACGGCTCACACAAACCCCTATCTGTTCTGTCCACCCAATAGTCAGGCCCGTAGCCACGGGGGGCATTCGGGGGCAGTATCCCCCCAAATTTCTTTTGTGCCCCCCCAAATGATTCAAACTAGGAAAATTAATCCATTTTGGAAATGCTTGTTTTCAATCTGTTTGATCGTTAGGCCAGCTTGCAACATCACCGCAAGCTGCGTTAAAAGGTAACCTCTTTGTTACAATATAAATCGTATTAAGGAATGTCCACACTTGCAACAATTTCGATTTGTGACGTCACAGTCACTAGAGACAGTCTTTCGAAACCGTTTCTGCAGTCTCTCTGTTAGCGCGAAAGCCATGGCACTAGCAAGCTGGCTATGGCAATGTTATAATATAAAGACTTAGCCAGCGTTCTCTCTAAGAAAATTTTAGCAAATGTTGGTTTTAGTGAGCATGAATAATGAATATTTTAAAGCTGAGTTGCCAGAATTCTAAATCAATTACAAATTTCGTGAATTATTAGAACTTACGATAAGCATAAAATCTTATGAAAATACGAACAAAGTAGGGCCTACACATTTATTTCAAATAGCTTCTTGTTTTCTTGCTTTTCCTACGTTTTGGAATGTTGCAAGTGTACGAGAATCAGATTTCACTGGACAAATGATTTGGTGGTACTGCGCAGTTGCACAATTTAGAGGGAACATTGGGCTGGTCTTAGCTTTGCCTGTAGTCAAACAGAACTTCTTGCAATAGCCAAATCAAGACCAGTGAGCGCGGGCTTAACTGTAGGAGTTTCCACAGCCACATGCAAAGCAAGCTTCTCCAGTGTGGTGAGGATACTCACACCTTATCGCAGGTGCATGACACACGACCGTCCAGGGGCGTCACGAGATTAGACAGCGTCCGGGTCAAAACGCAAGTTTTGCGCCACCATGTTCGAATTTGAGGTCTTTAGGAAGCAAATGTACTGTATTGAAGAAAGTGCTTGTAACATTGTTTGGACTTTTTGGCGCCCCTGCAGTGATTCGGCGCTCCCCGTAGTGATTCGGCTCTCCTCGTAATGATTCGGCGCCCGGGGAATTATGCCTCCCATGCCCCCCCTCGTTACGCCCCTGCGACCGTATAAATGTCAGCTGGTTTTGTTAGGTTTTGAAAAAATGAAACAGCTACTGTGGCAAATGAAGACATCGTTTCTGAATTTTCAACCAAAACTCGACTACTGCGTGTTTAAAGTATTCTCTTGACACTGCAAGTGCCTCCATGTATATTATTCATCTATGATGCTACGTAGCAGGTGTCGGAACGCAGCTTTTGTGACAGTTTTTGCTCAAATTTCTTTTCCTGGTGTTTTCATGTTTTCGTTTTTCGTTGTACCAAAGGACGTTTTAACAACTGCGAGTGTTGATAAAAGGTAGAACGTCTACATGCTAGAGTACATGGTGCAGGGGTGTAGTGGGGCGGGAACGGAGATCCCACACCTTTTTCACGTTTTGTTGCAAATTGAGTTTGAAGCTGTTACAAAATGGCTATTTTTTGGATGCGTTCCCACACCTTTTTGTTAGCACTACATCCCTGACATGGTTCGACTTCCAGGTGTTAATGGGAACGATTGATTGATTGTTTCAGTGACCAATAGAATGTATGTATTTATTATATATAATCTCGTGCATTGTTGTGGCTCTTGTGAGAAATTAGACGGAATTTCTTTCGCACCAGTGTCTTCACTATAAATGCTGATACGAATAAATTGGTTCAGTTTTGTTGTTAGGCCAAAATATTATTATGTTTTCAAAACAGTCAACAGTGCGTAAGGCAAACATCGAACAAAATTTTTACTGAATCAAATGCGACAAACAGGCATCAAGCACTGGCGCCTAGTCAGAAATATCATGAAGCCAGGCCCGTAACCAGTTTGGGATGCCAGGGTGGGCGAAGAGTTTTCTGAGAGGAGCCCAAATTTTTTTAAACTATGTCCAATATTTTCAAACTACGTGCAACACATTTTCCAGGGGAGGAAGAAATTTTAGGGGTTTTTGCCCCCTCTCCCGTTACGGGTCTGCCTGAAGCATAGGCGAATTTTTTATCATGTTGTTTTTCTTTGTTGTTTCCGGAGAAAAGCGCATAACTAAACAAATGCTCTTTGTTTTGTGTGGATACTTTTTCTGGAAAAAGTCATCGTTTTTGAAAATTTGAGAACGGCACTGGAGTCTCCCTGCTTGGCTACCCATGGCACGTAACATACAATCACAAATCTTATGTGATCAAACTGAATACAGACAACTGGGAATATGCTGCCCAGTTAATCGCTGAAAATTAATAAAATAATTTGTTTTGAACATTTGCAATAAAACAAAAATATTGCCCCCCTAAAAATGTATTGTGCCCCCCCAAACCTTAAAACCTGGCTACGGGCCTGGCAGTAGTTGTACATAAAGGCTAACAGTCACATAATAAAAAATAAAATTTTTCTTGTGTCCTTTAGCGCATTCTGAATTCTTGTGTAGTTTAGCAAGTTTCAAACGGCCATCTCTGGGTGTCCGCCATCCCAGCCTCATACCTTTTTGCTCGATTGCTATTCGACGAGACATTCGCGCAGACTTATCGTTTTTGCAGATGTGGATGGCGCTGACGTAGGACTGAGTGCGTTGTACTCCTCTGTTTTAACTCGTTGCTGGATATTTTTGCAGTTACTGTATGAAATGCTCCGTCATAGCGTTGATTGCTGTGTTTTTCTCCGGTCTCCTAACTTGAAACGCTGATAATTTTTGTGTTAATTACAGTGACACATTGTACAATAACGAGTAAGGAGAGTGCGTGTAGAATATTATGCAGATTGTGATTTCGATACTACTTATCGATTGTTTTTTTTGCTCAAGCTTTATTTGTTTCAATAATACAAGTACTTCAGTTCGTTCAATTAGCGTTTTTGCCCTATTATCGGCATTATATATATTTAAATATATATATCAATATATAGAAAGGGCCCCCTTCCATGTTTCAGCCAGGGACCCTATACAACCTTAATCCGCCCCTGGCTGCAGCCTTCTTCGCAGGCGCACGATGTAAAACAGGTAAAGCTGTGGTGAAAGTATCTCAAGTGCGTTCCGACATGAGAAATGCAACGCTATGTGAATTCCAGTCGTCTTGGCCTGCCTTGTCACCAGAGAAATTTCAAGAAGGGCCAAGATTGTGCGGCCGAGGTATAGGCAACCTCGCCTGCATATCTAAACAAAAACGCTGCCTGGTCGTCGTCATGTGCGTGGTCTTGTGCACTGTTCTTATGTATTTATATTGTGTACTTGCGTTCGTACTTAATCACCCAAGCAGTGACCCCATCGTCATCAAACGACGGGATGAGCCATAGTATAGTAATAGTATTTTAATCGAAGCTGAAGTTTTACTTTCACTGTTTGGTTGTATCGTAACGAATCATTTTATTTTCTCTTTCTACAGTGGTGTTCTCCTCCAACAAAGACCCTTATTAGTTTTTAACCAACTTGATAAATGAGTTTCGTTTCCTGTTTTATGCAGAATCACCCTGTGGAAAATTCCCGAAACAAACCCGAGGAATCTTCGAACCTTATTTTGAAAGCACCACAGATTCTTTCCTTGGATGGCACTTTTACCTACTCTTTCAATGCAAGCCGAACCTGTTTATATCGCCTGGCGTTTCTTCGTCAAAAGTACTTTGCAAATATGAGCCGGATTATTATGAATATGCCTGGGATGCCAACGTCCCTAGATGCTTTGGTGAGAAACCAAAATAATGGTATCAGTAGAAATTTACGATTTCAAGGAGTTCCTTTTTCTGTTTTGCTGAATAAAAGCCTTGTCGGAAGAAGGCGATGACATCGACAATTCCACTTGCGGTTTGAAAAATAATATAATAAGTGACTGTGGCGTTTCCCTTCCAAGACAAGCAGTTTCCACCTCTACAAAACACACTGCTGTGCTCAATTGAGTAGAAGCGTGTAATTTTATTGCAGTAAACTTCTGTGGGTTCGATCCCCGTGCTCGGTACTTATTTGCTGCTAATCCGTCGCTTTGGAACAAAACTACAGGAAATCGTTTCAAAAATTTTCTATTCACTATTTTTCAATGCAACAATCTAATATCAACGCTACATGTGAGATACTAGTTTGAATGAACTTGTCGCGAAATCGAGCCTGTCTAGACGTTCAGAACAAATGAATGTGAGTCCAAATTAACCTAAGCCGGGATGTCCAATAAGCGTGATCGTAAATTTGCTGGAATAGTTTTTTCGAATAATTTCTGTCAGTTGAAGACAAAGTACTTCTGGCTTAAGAGCTATGGTGCAAATTTAAGATTTGCATAAGCTGACTGCAAAGCAAGCCGAAGGTGCGTCAGGACCTTGCAAGCACTGTGCAGTTGTAGTTGCCATGGAAAACACAACAAATCCATGGTCCCAACACTTTCACAAAAACTGACGACAATAAAATTTCCAGCTGAACCAAAACATGACATGTGCAAACTATTTATGTAGCGTCTTGTACTGTATGATATGTAATCAACCGCAGAGTATATCGACCAAACAGTAAACAAATTTTCCAGGAGATAGTCACCGCACCGAAGTACTTGAAACAAACCTGATAATAGACATGACAGCGACCAAATGACCTGATCGCGGCACTATATAGTGTTCCCTCCATGGCATTTTATACAAAATACCTATCTATGAAGCGCACAATGTTACATTTATAGAACAACCGCGTTTGCACGCTCTGGATACCCGTAAAGATAAATGACTCAACACAGTTAACGCACATCTTCACAGTCAAAGCCGATCCTCCGGCGTGTGAAATAATCGTAGTTGTACCGCTTTGCGTTCGTTATTGATTTTTATCGTGCAGCTTTGTCCACTAGTTTGACCTTTTTTACCACCTATGTAGGTTGGTTGCCGGTATTGACACCTCCCTTCACAACCTTTAGCATTTACATTTTAAGGCGTTCGTTGGAGTACATCTGTCAAATATACGAATGCAATTCTGCTTATGCATTCTACCAACGATCTGTTTGAGTCACAGCGGCATAATTCCGTTTAATGTGGGTTTGTTTGTTTGACAATTGGAGTCAGACAATTTTCCAGTTTCAATGAAAGCAATTTTGGGAACAACGTATTTGCCAGTTTTTTACTTGCCGCAGATTGCATTTTGGTTTGTTCAATTTAGTCTTGAGTTTATTTGCTTTCTCTGCCCTTGCTTTAAATCCTCAGCATTTCACCTGCAAGCTTTGTTTGTAGATTTCAGGATTGAAGATGCGTGGTGTTGAGTGAAATCGATTTCCTGTTAACAATTTGCTAATTGATTCGACTTCCTGGCTCTTTTGGAGACTAGTTGCTTGACTGTACAGGAATTTTTCCATAAAACCTTCGTCTTGGTTAAACGTTCGCCTTCAATTCCAGATTTAAACGCGACTCGTCAACTCCAAATTCAGCTTGAAGTGACGTCATTAAGCGATCCATCCGTTCAGTGGTTCAGTGACGTTGGGAATTCCACCGCCAAGCTGCTGGACATTGCTCAGGCTGCAGTAAGTGAAACCTTTCAAAGTGCCGAGAATTTTTGGCGTCTCCGTTTTGTCGACGACTATGTGGTGCCTGCGATTTGGCGCCGAGATGGTTTGGTACCATCCATTTTGGCACTGAGTTGTCTTGGCGCTTTAATGTATATCGTAATTATAAGCTAGACTTCGCAAATATTCAAATGGCGCCCGTGAGTCACAACGTTTTGCAATATATAGTTTGGAAGTGATCCCGGTATTTCTTGAACTGGTTTGAATACATCCGTTTATAATTGTTGGCGGTATTTCTGGAGTTTCTCAAACTGTTTTTAGTGTGTATCCGCCCTTTACTTTCGTTTTTTTAGTTCTCCTCTCCAAAACAGTAACAATGAGTCATTTTTGCTAGATTTATCTTAAACGTACAGATAGCCATAGTGGAAAACTCTGGCTTATCTNAGACTCTTTTTAGCAATTTCTGGTATGGACTCTAGGATAAAATGAAGGAAAATTTTTTAAATTTAAGAATAGCACGTCGTTAGCAGCTCAGCGGCAAAACCGACCCAGCGGCAAAACAGCTACAGGCGCCACATAGTCTTCGCCGAAAGGGCGGCACCAAATGGTCCCATTAAGCTTTCAAAATGCTATGCTTATATTTATGTTTGCTATCTCCATTTTTCTCCAGGTAGTTTCACGTTGAAATGTACCCATCGTTTTTAGTGATTTGCCTTGTTCTTCAATGTTTGCTTTAAAAGTACTTCTCATTTTGCAACCATAGTGCTTTGATCTGTGGCAAACTATATGGCAGGTTTCCCAGTTGCTTCAACTTGTAGACGTTACTGATGCTCAGATAACCATCGATGTGATCAAGAATGGAACCCTAGGCATATCTTTGCAAACGTAAGGATTGCATTGAATCAGCTGCAAGAAACGAGTTTTGAAATATTGGTGATGGCTTGTAATTCAATCTCTGCAGAAATGCAAACGCATCGTTTTTTCAACAATAGCTATGTAATGCATGCTCGTCATGTGTGGTAGGAAGTGCGTGCGGTAGTTTGACTCAGCAGCTCCTTGACATAACTAGCTGTAAGCTTTTCTGCATTCGTTACAATGTCGTCATTATCTTGATTGGCAGCAAACTTAACCAGCTTCGAATGCTGAAAACTTTGTAAGTAACGCATGTAACGTTTGAAAATCCCGACGCGTCATCGTTTTCAACCACGTTATCGTCGCTGCACCGCTGAAGCTTTCCTACTGACATACCACCTTAGCAATCTGTGGTTTGTTCTTGAAATTACATTCACATTTTTGATGTCGTCAGTGTTTTTTGCAGCTGACCTAAAACGAGCATGTATGTGTAGCTTCTTGTGCGTGAGTGCGCATGTGTTTTCAAATAGTTAAGTGCATGTTGTCACGCTCAGTATGAAGCTGGCTACAACATCATCCTTTGTCTCATGATTGCTGTTTTTTCTGCACTTCAACATTCTACCCAAAAATGAGTTATCTGATGGATTCACTTCTCTTTCTGCCTCCAGGTCAAATAGAACAGTGAACTTCACCATCATTTTTACGTCAATTTTCCCGGCATTCACCAACAAACGCATAAAGAGCAAGAAGTTGCAGCAAAAGATCTCCGCAGCATTGAAGCAGCAAATCAATATATTTACGTTCAATCCCAATGCAGTAACAGTCACAGGTAAAGATTGCGCATAATAGATTTAAACTGAGACAATTCAACACAATATAGAATTGCCGGGGCTATCAATGGATTTCATTGTTGAAAGCAGAAATCAGAGCTTCATGTTTATTCTCCTTCCATGTTCGCTTGATAGAAAATATCAAAATGCAACGTTCTGGTTTCAAAATGAAATGATCTCAAAAGCATGACAGAAATATGACGAAAAAGTGCACATCTCATTTATTTGAGCCAGCCAATGAAAAACTGACAACTCATAAATAAAATACAAAACACAAAATGTGGCCATCTGTAAGAAAGACGCGTATTTTTACCTGAAATTGTTACACTTAATAGAGATGCCCTTTAAATAAGCAACTGCTAATACGGGTCGTTTTGTTATTCAAGCTTTATCTGCAAAGCAAAAATGTTGTTCCAACGATAACTCAGTACTGTAGTACCCTGGTTGAAGAAATCGTAAAGTTGGAAGATCAATGCACTGTGCGTCTGAATGTCGTGACTTGTGACAGTACAACATTGACCCGAGCTCTGACCTCAGCAACACTGACGTAAATCTGTTGCCAACATTTGTCGCACGCTCTTCATTACGTCATCTAAAGATCGAAAGATCGGTTGAATGTAAACTGGAAAAAATATTAATACTTATTGGCAAGAACTCGGTAATGAAGTGGCCATTATCGTTTTTCAGACACGACGAGCAAATGCTTGCAGGGATGTTTGTGCCGTGTTCGTTTCGATCCTGCAAAATGCAAGAAAGGCAAACGCCTTCCGGAGCTTCTGCCTGATGCCTGTTGTGGTGGTTGTTATGGGAAGCCTTATGCCAGCTCTATTAAGGTATCGCTCGCTTTTTTGCTGATATTTTTTCATGTGATTTGTTTAATTTTTTCTCGTTCATTTTCACGTGAAATGTTGCGAAGTCATCAACCACTCCTTGCATTTTTTTACAAACTGCTTTCACCAGTGGGTCACGAAAGTGATTAATTATTTTCATACAGCACATTTTTTTCACTCAGAGTTCTCAATGCAGTATTACTCAAGCCTGGATTGAATAACTTCGAATCAAAACTGTGTCGAGCAAGTTTATTCTTCGCAGTTTGAAGCAGTTAAAACCATGACTCGACCAGGAACCGACCCCATTCTAACATCTTTAGTGCCATGCGCTCAATCCACTCTCCCACTAAGCGTGTTTGAAACAATCAAGCTTTAGTAGGTTTCTACATTTAAAGGTAAACGAACCGCATAGGCATGTACATCATGGAGACTAAAAGAAAAACAACGCACGTAATGTATTTTTGTTTTAATCCTATCCAAACAGAGCGGCATAATTAAACATGTCAATGAATCCAACGCGTAAATCCAAAGTAGATGTAAAAATTATCATGTAGCTTATCGATAAGGGAAAGAATCACTGCTGCTGCCTGAAAAACGTTTTAATTTTATATATCGTTCCAAGTCACCAGTGGATTTTTCAAATAAAACAACTTTGAGTTAAATTTTTAAGAGTTTATTTTTGCTTCTAAATAGGCCACAAGGATGTTCCATAGTTCTGCCGATTCACAATTTTTGATGAAATCGTGATTTGATGCTTCTTCCATGTGATGTTCACGCCCAGGGAATTCATTTGGATATTGCTTTGTTAGGCTATGGTTGATGGAGATGCCAAACAAAAGATTGGCTAAGCCATAACATTGATATGGACCTTGTGTCTGAGACAAACACATAGATATAAATAAATAAGATAAATGCAATCCAAATGAGGACACTGAAAAAACACGTTTAGAAGAAAAACGGGAGAGAAGGAATTTTTTTGATTTTTGCTTCAACTTTCAACTTTTCAAGCATAATGAACAAAAAAAATCATCACTGGATCCAATTTTCAAATTACTTCCAAATTTTTAAAAATTCTACAATATGGAACCCTAGGCATATCTTTGCAAACGTACAATAAATCATCAAATTACACCCAAAATGCAATTTAAACATCATCGTTTTACAATTCAAATGGAGAGAAATCAGTTGCAAGGATGTAGGTCTAGGGCCCAATTGATCCCCACTGTCGACGACTTGCTTCAAACAGCCTTGTTTGTGAATCAACAACGTTTTGTACGGAGTAAGCTGAAACTACAATATTTATCAACTGCCATTTACGCTTGGCCCAGCTTTTGCAATTTATTCTTTATTGTGGAATCTGTGTATAGGAGAATTGCAATACGAAAAACATCTCGTTTGTAGGATGAAGTATCAAAATTACAAATACCGTATTTACTCGATTGTAAGCCGCGGCTTATAAAGTTTTTTTTTTCATCATGTTTGAGGCTTAAATTCAAGGGCGGCTTACATTCAAGGGCGGCTTACATTTTTCTTTTTTACATTTTTTTCATTTTTTCAGCTTCGTCTGGTTTTTGTGATAA
>JGI24159J19872_10000838_pt1 | contig 30803 bp, 22 predicted proteins | sample Ectturendosymbi4_FD_19872 | JGI IMG/M metagenome (IMG submission 19872)
AATTCACCGTACACGCGTGCTCGCAGTGTTGCGGCTAGTCAAGCACAGGCAATGACATAAACCAGGCTAAAAGTTTGTTTATCAGAAAATGTCTTGTATTTTTATGAGAAACAGACAAAAAGTATTCTATATGTTTCAAACAATGATTTTATCAACCGTTTCTAAGCGAAAGTTGTTTGTGTAAGTGGAGCTTGTCTTTACCGAATGACAGCTTCCATACGTTCGCCATGCTATTGGTTGTAGATTGCTGCAAAAATTGCAAGCTGGATGTGAAAAATGCCTTTACCGAACTTTCTTGTCACAGAAATATATTAGTTGCTCTGGAGGTTCAGTGTGTTTCAATTTGTAACGCTTTTTTAGAAACACCCATTTCCGCGTAAATTGCTGTAAACAATGCAAATCACTGCGCATAAGTTGTAAGTGCTACATAGATTTATCTGCTGTACTGATGCATCACACAAAGGTATTTTACGCAAAGGAAAGGTTTTTGTGTATACTCAGTAGTAGACATTGAGATTGCATACTGGCGTTCGCTTTGTCTATTCGAAGTAATGTACTAGTGATAATTACATGCACTGCACGTACGGGAAGGTAAGGTGGTGGAAAGGCAAAACATTTTACTCTCATGCGTCAAACTGAAGACTGCAAGGTCGCTTTGGAATTTTTGTTGATCAGCTAGGATTTTGATTCATCCAAGTGGTTTGGTTTCATTAAAAGCTATCTTTCGTCTGTTGCTCGCTTTGTTACACTGCGAGAAATTAACTTTTGCGACGATATTTCGAGGTGACTTTTTTCAAAATCTAACCGAATATAGTAGGTGCATGGACCTGTGGTTTTAATCACCGATCACGTGAAACGAAGCCGTGTTTGTTTTTCTCTAATTGCGTTTTTTGTGTTCCTCCAGTTCATCCTACGTAAAAACAAAGCGTGATTCTCACGACCAGTAGCAGCTGTTGTACAAAGTGAATGCGTTTACAAGGATTAGAAAAGTAGCTGCATATGGTATGGATACGTCAATGATGCATGTGGTTAATTATCATGCTTTTCTGATGTGTGCATACGACTGATTTTTTTTCGCCATAGACCGAATTTTTGTTAAATGACTGAAAATAATTAAGTGATATCGGTCAGAATGTCTGAAAATACCGGCTTATCAACACTGTTATGGCAAATTTTAATAGAACTGTAAGACAAATGACCGAATTGTCTCAGCGAAAAAAAAAACAGGCACACGATGAAAACGTTTTGCTCGTATGCTAGCGTATAGCATATTTGAAGTGCTAACATGTTGGAGCCTGTAACGCAACGGTTCCCGCGACGTCATATTTTTCTGCATCAACAGCGCATCGTTTGTCAAACTCGTTTCTTTTTCTTTTTTAGTTTTTTAACGAATAGAGTATCTGCGTTTCGCTGCTAGGCTTATTTTCGTTTAATTTGGTCTAGGTACAAAGCTTGATCTCAAATTAAAGCTTCAAGGGAATGGTATCGGCTCGACCCTGTTTTGATTTTATGTTACACAAAATATTCTCGATTTCCTGACAACAGAATGCAGCAATTACGCGACGACATGCATTACGAAGATCAAACCGTTTTACATCCACACGTCACAAAGATACAAAGCGCGAAAACATACGTCGCGCCATCCGGTCATGCAATCAGTTTGCCAAATTCGCGCCAAAACGTTACTTGATGTCGCGCCTCGCATTGCATGGACATATTCACGACAGTGTTTCCAGAGACGAATTACTCGAAGTTTTTCTGCTTTGAAAAAAATTCGTTTCAGCGATTAGCATTTGTTTTCGACAAAAAATCGTGTGGCAAACTGTTTTTTTTCGCGGAGACATTTCTCTTGTTTGTTCCATAATAGTATTAAAACTCGCCGTAACAGTCTTCACTAGTCTGTATTTTCGGACGTTATGGCCGAATTGACTGAATTTTTTTCNGTAATTAAAAAAATTCGGTTTTTGATGGAAAAAATTACCGAAAACAACCTGAGTGGCAAACATTATCTTGAAGAAAACGTGATTTTCAAATATTGTTTTGCTGGAATTGTACATTAATCTTTCCTCTTTCGGAGTATTTCTGTTGAAATATTTTTTTTGTAACCTTTACTTCCATTTGGAATGCAGTCGTTCAACAGGACATAAAGTTTTGAAAAACATACCAGTTTTGAAAAGAAACCTCCTGAAATACAGTTTTTCGAATCACAAAATAGTTCAAAATAAAAAAAATCTTGATACTCCGGAACCCCTCCTTGAGGAAAAGCGGGTGTGAAAAGTGAAGTGAAAAAAATAATTTCTCGGAAAAATAAACAACTTGGCAAAACACGTCTTTGTTTTCCCATATTTACCCGATGCTGCTAAATAATGTNTTTCACACGTTAGGGCAAAATCAGTGCTACCCGCCATTACTGCTGGATGAGGACCTTCTCGAAATGGTGCGTAGGTCTCCCTGTTTTATTCGGACATATAAATTCTGGATCATATGAAATTACAGAGATCTAACCGGAAGTAGGAGTCGGAAATCGTCTGTTAAATGTACAAGAATTTTTTCGAATCATATGGCGAAAAAATCTTTGTCAATGGCAGCTTGAAAGCTTAAATTTCTAATAAATTTCGTAAATTTCTAGTAAGCTTTACGATATCAGTAAATTCATCACTTCTTGTTCGATTTCGTGCACAGCGAACACTGTGCAACTTACCATGTGTTTGCGAGTTAAGGGGAACGATAAGACTTTGCCGAGACATCCTTCTGTGGTTTCGAAAACACTTGTTATCCATCATTTGTGATATTTTCCAGGACTGAACTGTGACAAGTTAAATAACTTAGAATTGTTTGCCGCGCAATTTATTACTGTTGTACTTAACGACAAGAAACAGCAAGAAGAGGACTGAATCCTCCAGTTCAAGTTATTAGCCTATCAGAAGTAAGTGCAACATCACTGCCTCGACATCAGCGTACGGTTGATTTTTCTGCTTACCGTGTCTTCAGGCGCAATATCATTTCAGTAGAGTGGTAATCTATCGTTAATAAACAAAGTGGCTCCTTTTGATGGACCAGAGGCATTTGGATTAACTGCCAGCATTAGTGAGAAAACGGCATGTACATCAGGACTGCGGCCAGTAACCCCCCCCTCGGAGCGTAACTGCTTCGTATATCGTTTAATTCGTCCTGGTCCTATCACACAATAAACAAATAATCCATTAAACGCTTATGATATTGATGGTCGTAATCATGCTTAAATTTTACGCCAAAACTAGGCAAATTTCACGGCAAACTCGTGAACAAATTACCGCTCATAAAACCGAAATTTGCCAAACGAATTAAGATTTCTTGATTAAAGCATGTGTGAGTGAGTTACTGTGTCGGAGTGTTATCGGGATCATGTGTGAGTTACGTCTTTCCTCGACTTTTTTCATTGAATGTGATCTCATAATAACGCAAACGAGCTTGCCCAGCTGCTTGCTGGCAGTGAAAAGTAAATTGCCAGCCGTTGATAACTTTACGCTCGCTTTGTCGTCGCCTTATGCGTGCTCGATCAAAAACCTTTCTTTAGCGTTTTGAAAAAGCAAGACTTTGTTTAGCTTAACCTTTTCTCCACAGTTCCCAAACTTCTCCCTCAGCTTTTTGGCGTTTGAGGGTTGTTTACGAACTGTGGAACAGTAGAAGTTACTATTTTTGCGCAAACCTTTTGGTTAAGTAAGACTTATAAAACTCTTCGTGGAAAAGGGGCATTACTCAAGTTTCTTCATTTTGTCAACTGTCCTGCGGCTTGATTCGTTTGTAGGTTTGTACTTGGTGCATTGTTGTTTTGAATGCACTTTGACGAAATAAGATATCGCTTAGCAGGTTTCCTTGAAATATTCTGTTGGAAGACAATGCCAACTTTTCATGCGCACCAGTCCGCGCAAGTTGCTTTTAATTAAATGCGCTTAGCGATAAAAATTCTATTGTTTCGTAAAATCATGACCTATTTTACCGTCCAGGCCGAGGAAAAACGAATTGGTTGTGTGTGTTGAATGCATTCTTTACACGTTTGCGTCGCGGCTGCTGGCCTAAAAAGGGTGTGGTAATCCAAGGTGATTGATCTGTTTAGTGTTCAGTATGTTTTTTTATCGGTAACCTCTGAGGCTCGTCGCGGTACTTAACGTACTTACTGCGAGAAAAAAATTGTTTAAATTGTGTTTGTCTTCACACTGACGCTAGCCTAAGGGCACCACAAATTTATGTACGTCATCGCAGGCCACGTGGTCCTTACCCGCTGATGAAGCTGTTTACGTGTATTCACGAATTGCAACTTCCGTTTATTTCGTCGAGTTAGTGTTTTCAGCTGTCAGTTGAAGCTCCGCTTCGACCTCTGCTCTACAACTGACGGTCGTAGTGCAGTGCCCAGATAACTGCTATGGCTCGGAATTGTTTTGGAGATCCACTCTTAACTGGGCCGGAACAACGCAGTCACTACCATGATAACGTGAAATTTCGTCTTTGAGGCAAAAAGCATTTTAATGCTGTTGATAAGGGTTACTTTTTTATACTGTCTGCAAAAGTCTCAGAATTTTGGCTAATAAGTGCGAAAGGTAAAATGCAAAATGTCACTACAGAAATTCGATATGCGCCCATTCCTGGCGCTTCTATAGTGCATGAGGTTTTCGTAACACCTTATCGCAAACGTTGACTGGAATTGCCAAAAAGTATTTTTCCTGCTATTTTATCGCTATGTCACGCGCTTCAAATTTTTATAGTTGTTTGAGCGACCNTGCAGTAGCCGAGGTGTTGGCGTCACTGCCAGTTATAGGCTGGTGAAAACCCATTAACAGCCTATTAGCATGAACTCCTGTTTGTGACGATGACCCCGTATCCTTGAAAACTTGCAACGACGTCTGTTACAGTAATTCAAATCTTTCAGCTCATGAATCTTGACAACTTTCTCGCCTGTACCATGACTAGAAGCCAGCGCTTTCAGATATGGCTTTAGTCAGTGTTGCCAGATCGTGCTTACTACAAAGATTATTTTTAGTTGTGTGCAATTTTTTTGGTTCTGATGTCATAGTAGCGCCGTATTTGCATTTTCATTCCCAAAAATTTACAAAATTAAACTAACAAATCGAAGTTGAAAACGGCTGCTGCTGCGTTATAACAAGCGATCCCTCCAACCGAATGCTTTGATTTCAGCTTTGATCTCTAAGTTGTTATGACTAAGTCTAATTCGTAACTTTAAAAGTTTTTTTTTTCGATAAACCCTGTTATATAGACTTAATTATGTCCTGCGTCTTCACTGTGACGTCACTGGGGTACATAAGTTGCCAGTAGCATCGTTATACTTGATGCTTGACATTTATTTCTCAAACGCGCTTTTTCACGGTCCAGAAAGTAGGTAACCTTTGCTATAGGACATTTGGCAAAGCCGGAACTAGACGGACTATAACGATTACGTTGTGTTGCATGTGACAGGGTGGGAAGCTATGAAGAAGGGCGCGATAATCGTTTGGAGTAAACAGCTACCTCTAATACCCTCTTGGACTAGACCAGTGGTTCTTAAACTTTTTTCTACCACGCTTCCCTTACGTAAATGTCCTTTGTCTTAAGCCCCCATGACTTCAAACAAGCTATAAAAACAAATGTGTTTATTGGTAAATTTATTGATCACACTTTCCATGTTGTACAGCGCCACAGGGCTCGCGCCCCCTGGAAATTTCTTGACTCCTCCCTCGGTTAAGAATCACTGGGCTAGACAGTTGCTTGGCACATTAACTTTTTGTAATGATGTCCGTCTTCGGAATGATTGATTCGATTTGTTCAGTGTTGCAGGGAACTACTCCAATGCAAAACAACACCCCGAACATTCTTTCAGAAAATTCGTTTACCTTACGATTTAGGACGCCACAGGCTTTTGAGTCGGAAAAATGTTGGTTATGCCGATTGGAAACCTGAAGGTGTTTTGCACGTTTCAGTAAATTTGTTTCAAGTCGATCGTGATCGAGAATAATTTGAAAATTGCCATGTTTGTCAAAAAGACAATTGTCACGCTATTGCTCCTGTGAAAAGCTAGGGGACCTCCCAGCGTTCTTGTCCGTTTTCCCAAACAGGATGGCGAATGCTCATATGATTAGTTTGGGTGAGCACAGATTGGAGCGCAGTGGTTTTCTTTACTATCGGCTGGCATGGTACGCTACAAGCATTTTATGTCATTCTGTGGAGTGTTGGTTTCTTCAGGCGCGGCAGACATTCAACAGGCGCTTGAGGATTTGTCGCCAGAACTTCAGTCCGCCTTCCTCGCGCAAAAAATATCGAAAACGTGGAGTGATGGCGGTTTTAAACTGGTTCGTGACTTTAGGAAGATAGACTGCGTTTCAACACTCGAATCTTTCGTGGATGCCACTTTTTTCAGTTTTCGCGTAAACTCCCGCGACAACGCGTCCACGAGAGAATTAAGGGCTCATCCGGCGTTCTTGATATTAATAGCTGCGTTAACAGTCTTCACGCTCAACTGTCACGATTTCAAAAGCACAAACTTTCGACAAGTTGGCTTTGCTACCCCAACATTGTAGAGAAGTTTGTCGAGTGAGAGGCAGCTTAAAACAAGCATCAAAATAGTTTTAGCTTGATCTTATTCGTGAAGGTGGAGGAGGTTAATCACAATGGCGAACAAACATCCATACCGTTGCTGCCTCTCTCGATTCTTCATACGTACCTATTTCGTGTTAAATGGTATGTCCATTGTCAGTGTTTCGTTCCTCCAAGTTTACATGTAATGCGTGGTCAACGACGATGTTGACCAAATACGTTTGACTTTGAAGGCAGTGTTAGGATGCTATAAATTGAAAAGGCTGTAAATAGTTGAAGAGCAGTTTTGATTGGCGTATGTATGCCTTTATGGTATGTTGGGCTGACCTGCCAGTGGAAAGTTTTTCCTAAAAATAGAAATTTATCGTTGACTATTCATTTTGACAGGTCCTTGTCCGCCACGACAGCGCAAGATGGCCACAGATTACCTGATCAATGTACAAGTAAGTTACACGTATGTATTTTAAGGATGAGTGCGAAACACACAAGTTAGATTTAACGTAGCTGTGCAAATTTTCTGCTGNACTTTTTCAAAAACCAATGATGGTANGTCTGTATGAACTGTTTGCTGGGCAGTTCATTNATTAAGTCATGGTGACGTATTTAGCGAAGTAACNCTTGTCTTGCAGTCGATAAGTTCAGTGGTGAAGACAGTAAGTATGCTATTACCGCGATTCGCCTCGTGAGGCCTGTGTGAATCACATATAGAGCACCTTGTTAGTCCAACATCATTGTCATTCTTCCGATCCTACACAGATGTATTCAGAAGCTTATTCACACTGTTTCATGACATTACGCGGTTGTGAGAAAAAACGGAAATGCAGTTGGTTTACTGAAAAGTTTGGCAGGAACGCAATGCAAGTGAGACGTTTGTGTTAGCCGTTTAGTTTCATTCTCTTTTGATTTGATATTCTGCTACCTTGAAGGAGAAAGCTGCCGCTTGCTTTTGCCAGATGTTCCACAGTTTTTGCTTGTATTGAATCGATTCCATCATTTTGGTACAGCTGCGTATAAAAATTAGTTCCTTGTTTCTGCTGCATTTTTTGTGGGTTATTTTCTTGGATTCTGGCCGCTAAAATTATATTTGAAGTTCAACCTTGTCGTTATCTGATCACCTGAAATGGAGGTTTGTTCAATCCCACTGAGTTGTCTTGCAGCTCATGCTAATCCAAACATATACGTCTGAAACACCCTTACTGTTGAAAGGTCATACATTCGGTGTGCGTTCGAATTAAAGTTCGCTTCCTCCAAATCTTTTTCCAAGAGTTTGTTAACATGGACCATGTCGCTTTTATGGCTGCGGTTTTGAGGAGGTGAATGATCCAAGCCACAAAAGGAGCATTAAGTTGTTTTTTGCTATGGACAGGGGTTTCCAGCTCGTTTTTAGTTTTTTGTTGAAGCCTTGACGTATTTATTCTTTTTTCTTGATAGACAAACGCTGTTTTCCATCTGCATAGAGCAGAACGTGCATTAAAATCTATTTGTATCATTTCAAGTTTTACCCTTGAGAGGTTAAGCTGAAAATGCAATAGACTCTTTTAGCGATAAAGACGCCAGGCGCTGGCGCAATGTGAGATTGGCATAGAAAGGGAGCCGCATGTTGATATCTCAATTTTTCAAGAGCAGCTGTGTGGCCAACCACCGAACAATCTCAAGAAGACAATAAAAAGTTTTCATCATGGACTGTGAGATCCTTCATTTGTTTGAACAGGTAGCTTTTGCCTTGTTAATTGGTGCTTTACTTGTTCATCAACGGATCCGTTCCGGTTTTACGTTGGTGGATTAATTAAAGCAAACGAGTTTTTGTCTGTGCTGCTTTATAAGTATGACCAGCTATCTCAGCGTGGAAGAGACTCTGCATTTGTTATGTATCGAAGGTTTTTGCGATGTTGATACTTTCTGCATTTATTTCGTAAGGCATGCTTCACGCGGTAAGCCGTTCTTTCATGCTCTCCGTTTAACATGATGGCGTATTCGTCGGTTCGAGAACATGCTTCCTGAAAGGGAATAAGGAAATCACACCCGATTTTACCAGAAAAGACACATGACAAAGTCCTGCCAACTAAAGCAGCTTTCAAACTGCGCACTGCCCCATTGTTTATGCCCTACAACGCCCAGTGGTAGCGCTTGTACGCCGGGGTCCGGCATCTTTCGCTGTGCAAACAAACCAGACAGAAATAGCCGGTCTTATCGAACGCCTGAGCGCGCTCCACCTTGATATTCTCCAACTAATTCGCAGGATGGTACTAAAGGTATTGTTTGCAAAACTTTGATGCAGGCAGGCGCTTAAGTGGTACGTTTTTCCGTAGCAGTACACTAANACAATACAGTTTTTGCCTTTGCGCGTATAAGCAAGTGCTAGCAACCAAAATACAAAACAGCCCTTCGATAAAGGTTGCATGGTAAATCGGACTCTGAACTTAGCTCAGTCATGGTTGGTCACGCGTAGCGATCCGGTCTGCTGATTTTGTGGGCAAGTTCGGCTCGGCTCACACATTCCTACTCAGGCGAAAAATAACTACCCTCAAGACGACCATAACCAGGCACGACCGTTTCCGAGTTTCCATAGCAAACGGTATGTGTTGAAGTATTTAGTAAGCTTAGTCGCAGTAGATACTGTTTGCATGGAGTTATTCAAGGTCTCGGGGGAAATGCTGGCCATCGTTACGGCAATTCTGACCGTCGTTACACTTCGTCGGAGGCAACGACGTAAATTGATGCGCTCAAAATCCCTGCTGTTTTTGTCTAGTTTCGACAAGAAGATGAGACAGTGGAAGCACAAATCCTTTATGCAGGCCTGTAACTAGGAGGGCGCAGTGGGGACGAGGCACCCACTGGGAAATATTTTGCCCCCCCCCTGGAAAAATATGTTGGACATACTCTAAAACTGTTGGACATAGTTTAAAAAAATCTGGGCCCCTCTCAGAAAACTCTTCGCTCCCCTGGTGTCCCAAGCTGGTTACGGGCCTGCCCTTATTTTGGTAAATTATCACGCATGGATGACACGTGCTTTGCTCACTGCCCTAATGCACTGCGCAGCTTTTGCGAGCTTTTGAAGTGTTGCTTCAAGCATGGGCGTCGGAAGGATTTTTCCAAAGGGCCGGAAGGGGATTTTTCCAAAATTTTTTAGGGGGGAGCAAAAGTGGTAAAATTTGTTTTTTCATACTCGAAGCTACGAAAACAACCTTTTTTGGCTGAAATTTGCAAAAACCAGGGGGGAAAGGTTCCCCCCTTCCGCCGACCATGTCTTCAAGTGTTACATGCGGTGTAAAGCTGTCTTTGTATGCAGCCTCTATTGAGTGGTGGTATTACGCTGCACACGTGATTCGGCTTACGTTGAAAAATCAGCGAGGTTTCAGAAATGACAGCTTGCATCTGCAAATTGCAAAACGATAACTGCTTGTGAGTAACTTTTATATACCCAGTTGGGCGTCCATGGCTTTAAAATGTAAGGGAGAAACTATTAGGTTGTTTACCATTTCAGTTAAACTAAACCTTTACATTCGTGATTTAAAGCGGCATGCTTGCAACAGCCAATAAAGTCATCTGCCACCCATAAAAGTTTTTTTTCCCAAAAATTGATGTAAACTTGTTCAACAAAATCAAAGTATCTTCTGGATATTTTTTCTTTCTGAGCATGCGCCGCAGCCTGTAATATCAACGTCAATTCTAAAAAGTGAAGCGAATCAGTTTTTGATAACTTTAGTAAAAGGTAAAGAAGGGTGCCTTGCTTGTACTGCGTTTTTGTCTGAAGTGCGAAAAATGGTTTTATCGTTTGTTGTAGCAGTGCTTGTTTTATTACGGTTATCAGATCACCAGAATGAAACAGTGCAGGGATGGGCAAACTTGTTCAACAAAAGAGTCATTGGGAGAAAAGCAAAAACACCAACGAGCCGCAAAATCAGTTTGTAGTGTCAAATACAGTTCGATAAACAATGCAAGTTTTACATAAAATTACCTGCATCAAATCGCGTAGACTCTTTGGCAGCTAACCTTATGAATTCGTGTAAATACGTTGATAAATGAAACAAAACAAACATTAAATATGAGGCGACAAATCGGTATCAATTTGAGATGTTGCTAGTCAGCTAGAAGAGCCACCCCAAACATGTCGGCGAGTCGCAGTTTTCCCACCATTGAAATAGTGCTTCAGTGGAGCACTACTCAAAAAAGTTGACTGAAAATTCTTTGCCATTTTTACGCTACGCAATTTAGCAGTTTGTTTTTAATTTTCAGAGAAAATTATTTTTTATCAAACGCGCCAATTCGCTGTAGAAATCTTGATTTTACTTCACGATTGTTGGTTTTGTCGTTTTTTTTACAGGCGTATAGGTAGAAACATTGATTTCTTTTTCCGTCAAACAGTACCGTAAAGAACTTTGCAGCGCATCTCAAACCCCGTAGTCGCACGTTTCCATCATGGTGCACTGGCTTGTCACATCGCTACAGCGANAAGACCTCGCTGGTGAACTTTGTGCTACTTTTGTGCTCAAACGTGGCTAAAATTTTCCACTGTTTTCAGTGGCTCGTGACGCTTGCGAAGCTTTTCAACGGAACCATTTGTGGTTGCGCTTGCTAAGCGCTGCAAGTTTACTTTAACGTTTTATTTGTGAAGCGAATCGATGCCCGGGACTGGCTTTCAGTCCGATCGGTTTACCGAGTCAGAAGTGTTGGCAGTGCAAACTTGGCCCGCTTGCTTGCGACGGCGTATGACGAAAATTTCCTTAGTTTGAACTTTATTTGACCTTCGGCTCGCGGCGAATGCAGTTTTGAATTGATGAGAAGCGGAGAGTTTTTGTTGAAACAAGACTTAAACTAACGCCGCAGCTTAACTGGTGTTTGACGAAATTGATTGTCCTGTTTGCGCGCTTCCGGCTCCTTAGCCGAGTGTTTGGATATAGAAAATTAGATGTTTGTTGCATAATGCTCGGCCAATAATGCTGCGTATTTTATTATCCCACATTCTGCAGTGGGGCGGACCAAGCGCACTAACGAAAAAAATGCCCTGTTGATAGGTTAGGTTGCTCTGGGTGTCAAGCTCCACTCCAATAACCTGCTGCGTGTTTATTACCAACGTTTGTCTCGAAGCAATCTCAACTGGTTTTAGTGCCGCGGTTTTGGACAGTGTCGATTGCCAGTGGAGATCCAAAAGCAAAAATATAGATTGGTAGGTTTGCGAAACTTGTTTTCTCACAGTATTCAGTGGAAACACACCCATAAACCTATTTTTCTGAACCGAGTTTTTTCCCATGCGCGCGGCGTCTGTCTTATTGGTAACTCTTCTGAGCATTTTCATACAGTCAAAAACAAGCGGGGCGGCGTCAAGCGCACAGTTTTGATTTTTTATGAAAAAACAGTGTAGAAAGGCGAAGAGGCGCAGCTAAATTGGCTTTTGTGGCGATCAAACCCATGACAACTCTGGGCNTTTTGGCTTCATCAGTGATTGCACTGATGATGGATTGAGCTTGGTGCGCAACTTACGCAGAGTAGCTGTGAAGTGCACAGTATACCCTTGAAAATCGTTTCACGCTGAGCCCTATGAAGTACCAACATTTTGTTCAAAGAGATTAGTTTGAAAGCAGAGTTGAGTGACAATTTAAGGGTTCAGCGAAGTTTTTACAAATTGGTTAGCATTTATCCTTCAATACGATTTCAAGTTTTTTGCACGTGCGCCCAGATTTTTCCGTCATTGTCGAAATCACGTGCTAATGCAGGTTGGGCCAATGTCACTTTTGTGTTGGGTTATTATCAGAAATATTGGCCGGGTTGCCTGGCGAGAGAGACCTGCCCATGCCACGGCCCCACGTAAGATGTTATTATGGCACAGCTTTTTCTCTTTTATGGCCAGTTTATTGCAACGTACTGTTAGCTACCTAAACTTTTTGCGGAGACCTGCAAGTCAACAATCATAATACCTTTATAAAGAATTCATTTAGTGCGGCCTGATTGAGGTGGAGGAAAGATTGCAATTATGAGACTAGTCTCGGTTGTGCTGTGCAGTGGCTTAACACCAGCTCAGACGCCCACCGTGAGTATTTTTTTCAGTTACGTTTTTTCCTCTCTACTACGAGTTCCGACCCTTTGCCGCTACACTCTGATTAATTATTCTCTTGCTCTTTAAAATTGAACCGAAGTGATTTTCAAGTTCGAGATAAACAATTAAGTTGTAATCATGGTCGTTTTGTGGTCATTATTGTCTTGAGGATTTTGATCAATATGACTTTATGTCGGAGAACCCTGCCTGAATTTATCATTGTTCTGGCAGTTCCTTCTGCAATGTCAATATGTTTGTACCCGCTGCTGCATTTGCTGTTACTCTGTAAGTTTTATAAAAAATCTGAAAATGCTTTCCTTGCTAACAAAATCCTGAAGTGTTCATACCTCTTTTTCCCATGTAGTTGTGGAAAAACTTTGAACTGTTTGCTAAATTTAACTAATTGATTTTACATATTGATTAAGAAGTTTTTTTCTGAAATATTGTGCGCCCAAATAATCAGCATTTTAGGTATAAAGTTTTGTAACATGCCCTTAATGACCTGAGTCCAGATGGATCAAAAGTATGCAATCGAGAAATGTGCTGCTCCGGAAATGATTTGAGTTTAGCTGTAGATGATTCAAGTCGGTGTAATGTCTGTGTTCAAAATTCGGATGTTGGTGAAACGGCATAAAATGCGTTTGAACAAGATGTAGCGACAAAATTTGCGAAACGCATGTGCAACGTGCGAGGTTTGAAATGCCAATATTGGGATCTATGATAATCTAGATTCAGATTGAATTGCGAACTTAGATCGAATGAGGTAATGGCGGAGTCGGCTTAACCGCTGCAAAGCGTCCAACGTGAAGGAGTTGCAGTTTGCAACGTTCCCTGCTTTGCGAGCAAAACTGTAGTAATGAAAGTAGTCACGACTGAGAATCTCCAGCGCCGCAGGCCACCAATGAAACCGCGTAGCGCAAAATGCTTTGTGTGATGTCACAGTGCTTTAGCTGTGCCTGAAGCCGGCTCTTGACCCGCACTGGTGCCATTGTAAGTGGCTTAGTCCTGTTATCTCGTGTTTTTATCTTAACTTCTCGGCGTTGCGCATCGTCGCTGTCAGATTCCGCTGAGCGACCCGCCGTCACATCAACCCTTGCACGTCGACGATTATATTTTAACCAAACGTATCCCGTGCTTACAAACACATTTCGATCCGTTGTTGCTTACGATGTCTTGCGTTATAAAATACGTAGACAATGTGTGTGACGATTTTTATGTTTTATGAATTTTTTCAATTGTTGTGCATGACAGCTTGTAGAAAAACTGCTGTTGTGAGATCTTTCGTCACGACTTTTGTACACATAAACATCTATATACATTCTTATAAAAAAACAGTTTCCGTTTGGGTGGTATTTGCGTTATATTTTTCATTAGTCGTTACTAAGGCATTCTTTTTGTTACCTGACCGCTGACAATTTTCGTCGAAACGCAAATTTTCANAAAACAGAAAACTACGGGAACGGCCGAAAAACAGTGTGCAGNACTGGTAAATGCTTGATTTAGGGCAGGAGATCTAAAATCGGCGAAGTNGTTTGCTGATAGGTTTAAATGTTTGGCTTGGTTGGTTGTAATAAAAGTGTTGCGACCTGATCCGTTCATATAAGGATCGGCGTTTTCAAAAAACTTGTAAACCCGGTTTTTGCACTGTTAAGAAAAAATTCATCTAAATATGCTCCTAAACACACACATCAGAACAATGAGTTGTTTCGTTCTGCCTGAACACGGAAGCTCTCCCACCAAATTATCCATTTTCTTCAATGCTGTTGTCGCCAGAAAAACCCAACTGCGAAAGACTTTTCACCTGTTCCTGCGAAGCTTCATCGATGTTTAAGCTGAATGTTATTTTTGTCTTTGCTTGGCGTGCCAGAGTGAATTATATTTTTTTTCAGACGAACGTGTGCGGCTCGTTTTGCGACAAAAAAACAAGTTGTTGGAAGCAATTAACGAGCGCAGCTTCTAGTATATACACGTTTGTAGAGTGCCTTGTGATCTCAGCACAAGTTAACGCATGGTGTCGATACACATGTAAAAAGGAGCCTCAAGAGTGAGACAACAGTTTAGTTGCGGTCGTCATTTGGCGGATAAAATTGGCAAACACCAGGATGTTGTTGCTATCTTGCATGGAACACCTCATTTGACCGGAAGCGCGTAGATTTTGAGGAAAATGTGGTCGGAGAAAGGTATTTGTAGCGATTACCTCATCATTGGGTTAATCTGACTCTCATGTCAGTTTTCATTAAAACATGATAAAATTCGGTTCACCTTGCCGCTGTTGATTCGGATGCATCTTGTGAGAAAGTTCCTGTAACTTCTTGCGCAACCATTGCGTGGAGTTTTTCGGCATCAAAACGCTGACAAGCAGCTGTTCGTCTTTTTTTCAAACTCATATCCGAATGCTATCATCAGAAACGGTGGCTGGGACGTGTGGGTCACACTACGTGACACTATCGTATCTTGACCCCGGAATTTGAATGTAATCTCCGCTTTCGTGGCCTTGTTTCGTAATTCAAGGTAAATCGCAAGACAGCGTCAGTACAAGCCTTCGCTTTGCTGAGATTTTTGAATGAGCTAAGTAGAAAAAAGCCAATGGGAGCAACACCGGAAGTTATCACACAAGATTTCCCCCACCCCTACGTCCTTTGTTTCAGATCGCAATTTCTCGTAATGGGTTGCATCATACCTGCTTTTTGTGTCGTAGAACCGTGTCATTAATCTTAATACCCTTCAAGAGGAAAACGTTTTTATGTTTTAATGACGGAGCTTGTTATTAAATAGAAAAACTTGCAACAAGCCTTAAAAGACCGATGTCTAATAGCACGATCAGCTAAAGTTGCACGACCAAGATTCAAAAGCACCCTTAAATTTTCAAAACGTGGTTTAATATTTTTTGTTATATCAGTCAGATATTTAAACATCGAATGCAGTTAGAGACTACATGATCGCATCGGTATTTTTGCAATAAATTTCATTCTTGCTCGTAAACAGGTATATTTAACTTAAATCATATTATGGATGTCGGCACCGTATTGAGTAACGGCTGCTACGTTGGTGAACCTTGAAAAACGTTTTTATCCCAAAATAACTTTTCTTTTGTTGCTTCGTAAATTCCGTATTTTTGAAAAAACAAATATATCATTTTATTAAGCAGTGTATCTGTAAAAAAGACAGAAGTTGATAATAGACTTGCCAAATAATAATCATGACCTCTTTCGTGAAGTTTACGGCGTGCTGACATACTCTCAAAAACACGGCGTTTTCTTGTTTTGTAACAGAAGGCAACCAACTATGTTTTTCTNATTACACANTTAAGGTACCGAAGGTATTTTTGGAACACATTTTGCGGTGAGGTTAAGCTACGNCATGCCATCGCTTTTCGATTACAAAAGACTCCCGAAATTGTCGGAAGCTAATGCGAATCGGCTGTGGTCTGCGAACACGAAGTTGCGTCAAGTGGAAGAAATTCTATGACACTCTAGTGCCCTCCTAGGAGAGGTTTCATTATAACGTTGGCCTTCCACTGGTGACAGCGGCTCTACCCAAGGGCCGCATTGCTGGAAATCGCTACAAACTTGCACATAAATGTTTTTTCCATTCAGTTTCACACGTTTGTCTATAGCTGGTCTTGTGCCCAACAGAATAATCAACGTTAGTTGCGACTAGCAAGTGATGTGGAGGCCACCGTGATCATCTTTAGGTGGCCTCGGTGATATTCCTCTTACGTAACGTCGCGAACATTCCATGCTGCGTGACCTGCTCATGTGACTTGTCGCATGACTGGCTTCAATTTCGCACAGTCACTTCGTTGAGTCTGTAAGCTGTGTCAGAATGTGCTGCCGGAGTTCAGTTTGGTGAGAGTTCAGTAGATTCCTGCAAATAAAGTTTAACATGCCCTACTGTCCATAATATAGCAGACTTTAAGTTGACGTACAAAAGTTATGGTGCTTGTGGTTGGTAAGTGACTTTTGTCGTAGGTTCGCAGCAGCGACATGATACACTACAGTAGTAAGCTAAGGCTTACGCTTCTTTCGGTCAACTTCGGTGCACATATTCATTGTGCAGTGACTGTATTGCAGTGCAAGCATACAATAGTTGGAGTGCCAGATGTTTAAGTAATAATTCAGGTTAGTTACTTGCTTTTTTGTGATTTCATTTTCGTAGGACTAAAAACAGATGAAAGGCAGCCGACTGGCTAAATTAAATCGCTGTGAATATGCTATCCACGACTTTGTTACGGTGTTTCGAAGATTAATGTTACTAGACACTAGAAAAAGCTTGGATTTAAATTTTTAACTGAGCCGCAAGCGATATAAAGTGAGTCACATATGTAAAGTTTCATCTTGAATGACAAACCCTTGGCTTGAAGTTGGGCTACAGTTCTGTGGTTCGTGCTGTGTGTTGCTCTGTTCATCGGAAGTAACCGTTACGCAAGCGGTTCAACTAAACCGAAGTGGTGCAATCCTACTATGCAACGAAGAGTTATGTGCGTATCTGCGTTGAACAAATTGACGTATAGGGAGCTCTTCGGCCAGGACCAACACTTTAAAAGATTGTTGAAAACCATTTTGACACACTTGAAAAACGTTTTGACGTGGTTACTGATGAGGCTATTAGTTTTCACTGAAGATGTGTTCGACACTGTTATTCAGACAAAAGCTACACAGTACTGTAGATCCAACGTATAATTCTTTCTTACAGTTACAGTCAGTTTTTTAAGATATGATCATCATAATGTGGACTATGTGCAGTAGCGAGAACAGTGCTATGAACTACAGTTATTCAGAATTGTGCTCTTGCGTATGGTTGATTTTTGTGAGAGAAACAGGACCTTTGGTCAGTGTTACTGTTAGCAACATATGGCCCTTGTGCAACATGATTCTCTTCTTATATGCAACAGTTATGGCTTATTAAAACTGAAGCTGTGGTTTCATGCAGACTAGCTGTTGTGTAATTTTTGAAATTACTGTGACGGTTGGAAAACCTATAAAATTCAGTATGGCATTTAGCAATGTCCCAGTTTTTCTTTTGAATGTATTTTTAGGTTCTAATATGAACGAACTTGCAGAACATACATTTTATCATCAGACTTACATGCCTTGCAAAACTTTTAACCCTGCCCTGGTGTTGAATTTAAAGAGTTTTGCTGTCTTTAGTAGTGGAGTTTTCTCCCAACTCTGTGGCTTTGCTTCTTTGACTCTGGGTAACATAGCTTCACATAAAACTTTTTAACAGTTTGTGTTTTTTGCGTGTCAACCTTCTAAACTTTGAAAACCTAATGTTAGTGTAACTTCCAAATTGGTTTCCATATTTTGAAATTGCAACTTCTCAAGTTTTTTAAAAAGTGAAATGTGTAACTGTACCCTTAAAAAGATTGAACTACCTTTTGAATTAAGTTCTTTGGGTGAAAAAAATTATGCAACCAAAAATACTTTTGAGTTTCTTATGGGACATCTAATATTGTGGTACTCTTAACCATTTTTGTGGGTTGTTCTTGAACTCTTGGAGGTAAAATAGTCTCATTGCATAATTTCTGCTATTAGTGTTGGTCATGAAATAGCTTTGCTAACCATGTATCTGCTATTCACTGCAGTTTGAGTAACTAACCTTATTTCCAACGTGTAATGCAGCATAAGATCTGAAGAATTAAACAAAGAAAATTTGCAAACAGTAATTCTTGCTGTAGACATGCTGTAATATGCACTGATGGTTACAGAGTTAAAATTGTTTGAGAATTTAAGAAAACAAAAATGAAGGTTGAAGCCACCTATGGCATTGAGTGTTAAAGAGACAAAATGCAGTACTGAGCATTGAATACACCTTCAATATATACAAGCTCAAAGAAACTGCCATGGCAAACCAAGTTCAAGGCCATCCTGATGATGGCTTTAAGAAGAATATTGCTCTGGGCCTTTTGGATATAGCTATCTTTCTTGCTTTGGCAGGCAGTACAAACTTTGGTTTGCCTCAGGTCCAGCCTATACCTCCTTGGAGCAGAGTGTCTGCTGAAGATGGACTGTTAATGACATCCTCTCTGTCAGATGCCAGCGTACATTTAAACGAGAGGTTTCGAAGTTTAAAATCAAGTGCTATTGATGACAGTTTAAGAGACTACAGAGTCATAATGGAGGATGCTAGGAGAAGGCTTCCAGTTTTTCACACTGTTTTTGCAAGTAGCAATAATTCTGTGAGAGAACAGAGTTTTCACAGCAATTTGACTACACTTATTCTAAGTGAAGGTGATACATCACCAGTTCATTTATCAATTGCCTCCACATTAACTGATTTAAGAGACGACTTCATTGCTGAAGAGCAACTAAACATTTTTGATAGCGGTAACCCTCTTGATAGAGGGCCTCTTGTGGACCTGCATGGCTCCAACATTGCCCAGGAGGAAACTTATTTTGATAATTTGGAAGATGTGCGATGGCAGGACTTCTTGACAGGCGAGGTGCTAAACAATAGTGTGGGTTACGGTTTCGACCCTGCTTCTGCCACGTCTGTTGGTTTATCGGGTTCTACACAAGCAAGTGCCCTTTGTGACGTGCTGGATGAAACTGCTCCAGTTACTTCTGAAAGCGCTGTTGGACCAGATAGCTTTCCAACGACATCTTCATCCACCGACTTGCACTTGTCGACTGAGAACCCATGCGCTAATCAGTCGTCTAACAGTGGAAACTGCAGCCGTGCCAATTCCTCGGTTAGTGAGTGTTGCCCTACTGGTGGTGGAAGTCATTCAGCTCAGCACGAAAATGTACAGCTTTTTGTTAATAGTATACTAGTGTGTGTGCATGTATGCAATTTCTGAGACCTGTGTGGTAGAACCACAATTCATATTTATTATGCAAACCAAGTTTCGCGCTCATCCGGCAAAAGTATTTCCTTTCCGTAGAAAATTTGCTGGTACGCGTCAAGCACTCCTCCGCAACACCTTTCTACGAACCAGCCAAGCACCACTTCTCTTAGTTTCTTATCATGTATCCGTAATATTTAGTTGACTTCTGCTTATCGAGCCACGTCGAAACCAGCATTCAGAGTGGGCATTGCATATGTACGAATGATGGTACCACATGCCTATATTTAGGAACTGCTGCTCTTCGAAGTTACTGTAAGTTGGCAATCCTGCAAAAAGGCTCATAGTTACGAAACATGAAACGGGGTTTCAACTCAGGCTCCTAACGGGAGCTTTCCTTTGTGACGTCTGTTTCGAGTATTATGTTTTGGATGCGCCAAGCAACCGTGGAGAATTCGGAAGACGCCAAAATTGGCGTTTTCTAAGTGACGGTGCAATGGCTGCGCTGTTAAGTCTTATTTCGCAGGATATGTGCGCAAAGTCCAACGTATAAAAGTGCACTCATAATAATTCATTCCCACGCATGCTTATTGCTTATTTGTGTGCAGGACGCAGATTTGATGCAACAAATGTACCTTCAAGATATCGATCTTGGATTTAACTGGCAAGCATCAGAACCAACGAAACAACTTAAAGATGTTGACGATATTTTTGTTGAAAAGCCAGTGGTATGTATTTGTTGTCTGTTGGTCGGCATGCATAAACTGCTTCTACATTCCTGTTGTTGACACAATAGTGGTATCTTTTCGATGTTTGGCAACGGCTGCGCAAAATCTTCAAGAACGTCGTACCGATTTCATTCCGGTCATCCCCCCATAGTTAAAATCTTCTTGTTTTGAACAGGAGTCGATCTCCTACGTGGTCGATGGAGAGACCGGCGAACACATACCTGTCGCGAGCCCAGCGGCTCCTCCACAACAGGTGCGTTTGTTTCAACTGGCCTGACCGATTTGACTGTGCGCGGCACATTACATGTGTTTAACCGGGTTGATCACAATGAATAGTTCATTTTCCGGCGTCCAAATGCACCGTCAAGAACGATGTTCTGCTGCAGGCTCAGCGAACCGTCACAAGTCAACCCATTGATCCAGATTCGCAGCCGAACTTTTTCAACATCGATGAGTATCTGGACATGTTTGGCACCGCGTCAGAGGGAATGCAGTCACAAATGCAGGAGGTATCGAAAAGTTTTGAACAGGTTGTTCGTGCGAACAGTTACACCGTATTTACCTTTGATAAAAATGTTACCAGCAGAAAAGTGGCTTCGTTCCTTGAACCGGAGCACGCAAAGCGCGTGTCGTGTTCGCTTTGCCAACTTGGCGATACTTGAGTACACTCGATAAGCTTACTACGCGTCGTGTTTTTTTTGCAGAACGTCGAACAAGGTGTCCTGAACGTGCACAACCTGACGTCGTTGTTGGATCCGGGCGAGAATGGAACTGCCATAGCTGAGCCTGTACGTAGTCGCCCGGACGGCCTCCTGTTGCATTTCAAGCTTTTCAAACTGTGCAGTCAACTGACTTCTTGCTTCGTGCCAACATACTTATTTTCGCCCAAAATCAGTTCCACGATCGTGCAGTTATTCGATAAGATCGTCGTTACAGGTGTGTCTTATTTTTTGACGCAGAACGAAAGCTTATGGGACGACATTGCGAACTTGTCAGCGCTCACCGGCTTGAATTTCGCCGCCGGTCCCCGGATCGCTGCGCAAGTTCCCGAAAGCAGTGCGAGGTATTCACTTTTTCAAGCATTTACTTCAAATCATTTCTTAACACCGATCCTGTGTCTAATTTGCTGGGATTTGTAGACGTTACTTGGCTGGGTGTCGCAAACAGCATCTAACGTGAGAAGAAGTCTTATCAGCAGCAGTAAATCAAGTGTTTTGCGCCATTGCGGTTGTCGCATGACGATTTACCGACTGACAGAGCCTTACAGAAATTCTCTGCAGCTAAATTTCGGTTTGCAAACCATGACCATTAGCAAAATCTCAGTGACCTTACGTGGAACTGCGCTGATTAGACTTCTTCTTACCTTCAGTTTTACAGATGCTGTAGCTGGTTAAAACCAGATGTACAGTCCTGACACTTAATCTTCATGTTGTGCCCTACTTTTGTACGCCCAAGATCACTTTCGACCTGTTTTTCTGGTTTCGCAGATTACCCTGCACACCTCTTCCGAATAATCCGAATTCAAGTGCGTTAGATCAAGCGGGAACCTACAAAAATCCGATTGCTTTCAACGAAACAGATCCAGTTTTCTCAGACAGCGGTAAGGGTTAAAATGAAACAGAGCTTTCGTGTAAATTTACTTCTATTCCTCGTTTATTTCACTGAGAACCCCGTTTTTTGTCGGTTGTGAGCACCGAACTGCTGACTTGTTCATGCAGAAGCTTTTTTGCTCATTCTCAGATACAGTTTACGAAACTCAGCCAAGCAACGTCTACGGATCCCGGCCCCTGAGCAGATACAGCGCTCCCAGTTCCGAGCCCGTGCAGTCCTATCCGGCCCTCTCCCCCTGCTTGAACAGTTCGTCGGTACTGTCTGAGATGGGGGACACGGTGGATAGCCCCAACAGTCACGGCAGCAGCCCGCTACAAACCAACAACCTCCTACCGCGGAACTTCCCCGCACACCAGTTCAATAACGTTCACGTTGCCATGGATACCTGCGAGCCATCCTTGCCTGTCGACAGCGGACAGCAGACGACGCCACCTGGAGTCACGATGGAGCCTGGCCAGCTGTTTTTCAGCCATGGCCAAGTACAGAACTTCACCACGGCGTTGGGCGATCTCATGGCCGTCGATGCTAGTGTTGTGCCGCTGCAGAACATCGTGGTAAGCATGGGTTGATTTACTGACGATTAGCAAAAATGCGACGCTGTACCCTGATATGTAATTTTCTTTGTGGTCGAATACGTTTTGCCGGTGTCAAAGACATTTTGTCAATAATCAAAAGAATAATGTATTTACGGAAAATTTGTTGATTTGGTATAATGGAACATATCCCGAAACAATCACATCGCGTAAATGGTCCGGTTCTCGACTGTTGTGTAATAGCTTATGTGGCTCTCTGACAAAAACGTTTTGAGACCCATGGTTAAAGGGATGCTGGTTGCACAGTAGAACTGAAAGTGAATGAAGCTTTTGTTGCTACTGTTCTGCGCCAAAGTCGTATTTCGAACGTCCCATTGCCGGCTGCGATTTTCTACCCGCGACTGTGCTTCGCCTGTTACAAATCCTCCGAGCTTCGTCGCCACGTTACGAATAACAATCGTTGCAGACAGTGAAGGAACTGATTTCAGATTGTTTCTTACTTTTTCTTTAAGAACAACTCGTACTTGAATCCACCCAGCACCTCCTTCCATCGACCCCCGCTACAAAATTCCTCCCCCGTCCCCATCTTGGGTTTCCAGGACAAGCAAGAAACCCCTTTGCAAACCCTCGACTCGGGCGCGATTTCCGAGTCGTACGAGTCGGACTCGGGTGTCTCGATGGGTCACAGCCCACAGAGTGAGTAGATTACTCCTATCCTTTAGCTTCTTTTCAGAAATTGTTTGTGGTTGCAGACATGATCAGGCTTTCTGTGTCTTGTGCGTACATTAAGCTTGGAACCCGTCTGCTACATCATCAGCGTAAATGACTTGTGCATAGCCATTGCGCAACGCGTGGCCTCAACGGCAGGTCTTTGCCACATGTTTTCCGAAGCTGTTTGGTGAAATTTTGAAATTTTGTCGATGAACTGGCTGCTCCCACCAGCGCTAAGAACGACACTAACTTGACTTCTGGCTTGGTGCAGAAATGAGGGACAATTTAGGGTCTACAGTAAACGAACTGTGATTGAAATCCTCAAGTTGCAAATGAGGTCTTTTAAAATTAAAACAGTTGCAATAAAATTAAAATTGGAGGAGTTGTAATAGTTATATTGCCGTGTTTTATCCAAAGTTGGAACTGATAAAAGCAACTTTATGGTTAAAATCTGTCAGTGCAGCCATAGTTTTTACTGAAGATTTTCAACAATAAGTGTTCTTATCGCATTGCAGGCTTCGAATGTGTGACGGCTCTAGTGGGTGACGACGGCATATCTCTGGGCGCAGGTGTGTACCTCTTCTTTTCATTCGCATTCCCCGCTTCACTGCAGTTCCTTGCGCCGTTGAGCGAGATTCGCGCCCAGTGTTTCGGCTGACTTGTTTTCTGAAACTCGCTTGTTCAGTTCTTCACCGTTTCAGTTTGGTATTCGCGGTGTCAACTCACGCTTGCGTTCGTAGTTGCCGACGACCAATCAGAACACTTTGCCGAAGATGACGAAAGCGCGAACGTCGGAGCTATGGACACGATCAATCACAACCACACGTACAACGGCACGGTCGGTAAAGCGAGGACCAAAAAGTAAGTTTTACTTCTCGGAGTAAAGGAATAAACTTTNACGATAAATTTTTTTATGTCTGTTGCGAAAATAAAAACTTTTGGTTAGAAGTCGGATTACCGCTGTTTTGCTTGCAAACAAAACAAGCATAGTTTCTAAACTTGTTAAGTGGTAACCGGAGTTCCGTTGTGCGCAGCAACACGTTGCTGTCCAGTTTGGTCGATGCAATTTTTGCCCGCGCGACTCCAACTCAGCCTATCGCTAACCTCGTTCGTGTTGCTAGGAAACTGGAGAGGTTGTTGGCGCCGCGCGAGTCACGTGACGTTCGCAAGGCGCGCGAACTAAACATCCCGTTCACCATGGAAGAGATCATCATGTCGCAGGTGGAGGAGTACAACGAGATGCTGGTGCGGACCCCCCTCTCCCAGGCCCAGCAGGCCCTGATCAAGGACATTAGACGTCGCGGAAAGAACAAGGTTTGTCGCTGGGGTTCGAGGTGTCAGCTTTTTAAAGAATGATATGAGAAGGATCTAACTGAAACTACCAGAAGAATTATGCTGGAAAATATGATCTGTTTGGGGTTCCTAGAGTTAATTATCATTTTTGTGACAGAGAAGCCTGGGCTTTTTTTATATTTCTTGCTTTGACAACATAAAAGTTGCAGAATGGCAGAGATGACAAGTTGGAACTTTTCGCTTTTAACGTAACCAGAGAACGCAAGCAACCTTAATATCGGTGAAAAGTATCTTGTTATTATTGTGAATTCACGTCCCACCATAGCAAGCGCACGCGCCCAAAATCACTTTTCCTGGCCGTGCGTTCGATCGTGTTTCATGCATTCCCTGCCTCCAGCGATTTATGCCCCCCCCGCGAAGACCTTTTTGGTGTCTCGTCGTGAACAAAGCCTTCGTCTCGCGCAGGTCGCCGCGCAAAACTGTCGCAAGCGCAAGATCGAGACGATCACCCACATGGAGGAGGACGTCGAGGCGCTACGCACGAAAAAGGAATCGTTGCTCGACGAGCAGCGGAGTCTGGAAACGTCCAAAGAAGAAATTCAGTCGAANTACAACGCGCTCTATCGCCAGGTGACTTAACACGCTTTCTCCACTNGACACTGCGTCGGTCCATCAGCGGATAATCTGGACAGCAGGGCCTTTGTGGGGTCTGGTAGTTCTCGCAGCTGGAGAGCAATGTGTAGGTGGCCCAAAAGTAGGTAGACAGTTTGAAAATTAACTTTTCAATGCTCNTCACGTTACCTATTAAGTGCCAAAGCAAACCTGACTTTGATGAGCTGCTCTGTCGGCAAGAAGTCCATTTTTGGCGAAAAACAATTTATTGACTATATATCTGCTTTTGGGTGTATATACGGCGCAGTGCCGCGAAGTCATTTGAGGTCAAAATTAGCGACTCTTTGTGTTAAAGCTTTCAGGGGAAATGTAACGTCATTTTTATGATCGGAAGTTGGCTTTGATCTGGAAATTTTCGTTCGTGCTTCATTTAATCACTTGTCATGACTTTTCAACAGATCTTCAGCTCGTTGCGTGACGAGTCTGGCCGACCTTACGACGCCGGCCGCTTCAGCCTGGAGCAGGTCGAAGGCGCTGTTATCCTCATGCCGCGCGTTGCTCATGGCAACCGTAACCAGGACAGCGAGCAAGCGATGGAGCACGAAGTGTCGGAAGTCGATTTGGTCAAGGTCAAAATGGAGAAGGAGTGAGCTGCAGCAGAAAACGCGTGACGTACAAGACTAACACTCGCGCGACAATGAAGTTTTTCACGCGGAGCTTTCGTTTCGGCGAGTTGTGCTTCTGTTCCGATGACTATTTCTGTTTTTTTCTACGCTTTGCTTTCTCGACAAGCTTTTATCGATCCCCGCACCGTTCGTGACTCTTGGAACGGTTGTCGGGTTTGTGTTTCCTCGGAGGAGAGTCGTTGGTTGGTATAGTGCTTCTGGATTCACTCCCATCCATCGATTGCGGAAAGTTATCATCAGATTTTTCAATTTCAGAAAAATGACGTGACTCCGCAGAAACGCTACCTTCCTCTAAGATTCTGTTTTCGCAAGTCTTTTTTTCCTCTTCTTACTGAATCGTGAACTTAAAGCAACTCTTGTGGTTGTGTTCTTTTTTTTCATCTCAGTTGCATCACTATCAGGAGGAATTCTCCGTAGACGTTGCTTAACTAATTTTTTATTGCGAACGAAGACTAACTGTGGAGTTTTTTTTTAAGGTTTTCGTTTTTCTTGGCTTGTGGTTTTTACTGAAACTGCCTTCGCGAACATGTTCGCCCCATCACTCTATCGTGAATGGAACAGGAATGATGGGTTCGTTTTGCGTTGATATAGCGCTTGGTAATAACGTCTGATGAAAATCTGCCAAATTACTGTTTCAAGGCTGCTTTGCATGACTATACGCGCGGACTTGGCAATCCCGAGTACCTGTGCCTTCGGAGGGTAAACGTCCGGAGGAACTTACCAGCACAGTCCATCTGTTCAACTCATTGTCAGTCTGTGTGTCTCGGTGGCACTGCACAGAGACATACTTCGGTGCCATTTTTTCGTTTTCACTCTTTTGTTTCAGAAACAAAAAGTTAAGACGGTAAATTAATCGTGACTTAAAGGTAGACGCTTTACTTGCTATTAGCTGCGGTGTTGGTACTGTCCGTTTAAGTATTTTCTATGGATTCGTTTTTTTAAGGTGTAACCATTTTTACTGCTCCAAGTTCGAAACCAGTCACCATCATCCCGATTTTTCCGCTGACAAAAGACATTTTGCGTCACTGCATCCTTCATCGTCCTTAACCTAGCGTCACTTTGCGGCTAGAATTTTATTCAAAACATCCGTCAGCTGACGCTCTTTCCGCTTCGAGGCTGTCAGGAATATATTGCGTTGCAAAGTGTAGATAAGGTTGTGGTTTTGTAAAGTGCGTTGTGAGCAATACAAGTGTCATAGTCGAGCAACATTTCCATCATGCGTTTCGCTTTAGCGTTCAGAATAGTAATCAAATCAAAGACAGCCTTCTTCAGAACAAGTTCGAAAGCGTTGGAAATAAATGAAAGCATTGGCAAGATTTGAGCAGCTTGTGCCGTAGATTCAATGCATAAGTTTAAAACACTGTATTCGGTAATGATAATGAACGCGAAATACAACTACATCAAGGTAATGGCGAGTGAAAGCAACAATGTGATATTACAGTTCTTTCCTGGCACACATGTGGTAATCGCATAAATAGGAACTGAATCTGTTTTGTTTTTATGTCAAGACTGCGTAAAATGTGAAGGAGAGTTAAGAGCAGGGTTGCGAGTCGGAGGCAAGATGTCCGAATCTGACCTTATCTAAATTTCTAACTCCGACTGCTCAACTTAACGTGAATGAAGTTTGACGCAGAGCAAGACTTCTGTTTCAATAAAAATTTCAAAAGAATTTTTTTTATTCAATGAAAAATTTCAAAATAAATTTTATGAATTTCTTTCAAAAGAAATTTTTATTGGGCGTGAGTTAGGATTCTTAACTTGAAAGTGCAATGTAAAAAATGATTCAATTGAACTTCTGGAGTCGTATAAAAAATCCGTCTCCAACTCTCAATGTTCTTTAGAATCCCACTCCGCAACCCTTAAGAGTACAAAGTACGCGGTTCAACTTGGCTGGTTGTGGTTACCAATGCTCAGCGATGTCTATCTTTGAAATGACGATTCACCTTGTTATCTTTTTCTGGCATATAAAACTGCAAATAGCGCAGAGGCGACCAAAACAGATGCGGATGAATGGCAATAACATTTTGTATGTGATTTTCATGAAATTTTGCTGCGCGTGCAGGTTGTGCGGTACGGTTTGAAGGCGGTGTTACCGTGATCACGATATGCGCGTGAGTTTGTTTCATGGGTTTGACCACGTGAACCAGGCAAGTGGTGCAGTTGGTTGAGCACGCCCCACCAAAGCTGGTAGGATGGGTTCGATTCCCGGTCGGGTCATACCGAAGACTTGAAAAACGGTACTTGCGACCTGTCCAGCCTCGTGCTCGGCGTTGAAGGTTGGGTGAAAGGAAAGGTTCACGCGCGGTGCTGCCATTGACTCGCCACCAGTGCAGCATTCACTGTAAAAGTAGCCCGAGGAAGTGGGCGCCGCATACCACTCATGACACTCCGAAAGGGGTGTAAAACTAAGAAACGAAACTGATGTGAACCACGTGATCTTACCGAAATCAGTCAGGTTCCGTGATTCAAGTTGTAATACAACCAGAACATGTTTATCGCGCTTGGGAACAGAGAGATGTGGCGTACTGGATGGAAAAGTGACCGTTTTTGTGTAACCATCAGCGCCGGATTTAGGGGGGCGGGCGGGCCCAGGGCCCCCACCAAATAGGGGTCTCCCACCATTATGTGTTTAGCCATATGTACGACATATGATTGCCACTTTATGATTTTTATTAACGAGGAAATAAGTTTGTTTGAAGACGCTTTTACATTATCGGTCATCCAGACCGCAGTATCTCACTTGAATATTGTGATGAAACAACTATTACGCTTATTGTCCTGAAAGCCGGTCAGGTACCTGAATCTAGTGAATGCAAATTTAAGCCATGTTGAACGCACTAACTTACGTCTCTACTCGTTACTGGTAGATTTCGCGTCTGCCTTATTCAGATTTGCACAGGTCGCATATGAGTAACATTGTTAAGTAGGGCTACCATACGTCCTCTTTTTGGAGTACATGTGCTCTTTTTTCATGAGAAATGAAATCTCTAAGGATATTCAAAAATGTCAAAATATCTTCTTTTTTACATTTCTGATTTTACATAGCTACAATCAATGGCGTAACTAAACTTTTGAAACACGGTGGTAAACTTAGATAAAAGGGGCCCACTGGCCATTGTATGGAATCCACTAGGCAACACACAGAAAAAACTTGAGAAATGAGGTGACTCCGGATGTGGATGACTAAATTAAAATCCTAAATCACCGGAAAGTTATCCGAAAAACATACAGAAACAATAACCTACTGAAAACCAAAAGAATGCTAAAACCGAAATATAAGTTCAGTGGGAGACCGGCTTTTACATTTAACTTGCCAGGGGGGCAATTCACCCCTCTGCCTTCCGTTAGTTACACCACTTGCTATGATATATTGTATTTACATGCAGTAAGCTATCCCTATTCAACTGCAACAAGATACGAGCTTGTGGCGTAGCTTAGTTTATGGGAGGGCCTGCAAGTTGTCTAATTATTCAGTGTTTTGGTTGAGTAAATTCTCGGCTGAAAAGGCGGGAACGCTTTTACATTAATCGTTACATAACAGTGGTAAATCTTTTTTCAATATCTCAATGACATTGGCAATAGAGCGCGGACTTCTGCCACCATTATAGGTTCTGTACTAGCTTTGCTGATGAACCGTTATCAGTGCATTGTACATGGCTTGTGTAGTACTTTGTAGTAATTATAGCTAATGTGGCGGTCGGTAGATGGCGCCACATGAAAATAAATGGTCACCGCTAGATGGTACCCATGAGTAACAAGTCACTGTGATAGTCACCACAAGCGAATTATCGTAGTTCACTTATCCCTATATAACGGTAGTGCAACCTTGTAGTAGTAGAGTGAATTGGGCATGAGTTAGGATTCGCGTTGGTAGAGTGAAGTCAGTGATGGATCTCTATTGCTGCTGGTTGCTTTCTGGGTTAGTTAATGCCCCGAATTGCCATCTTTCTCTTGTGCTTGCCTCAGTAGTTCAAGGCGATGCAGTCAACTGCAACACTAATCAGTAATGCTAAAAAATGAAGAAATTGGTCAGAATTATTCATTTTTCAGAAAAGGACTAAATGATTTTGAAGCTGAGCGAATTACGTGTGGTTGCATTTACAAAGTTCGCAAAAGAGAGTGAAAAGACTATTATGGCTTTGTTAATATTGAGTACCAAAAACTTATTGCTCACAGCGTAAATAGGTGGCTATCACTTTATCCTACCTTGCCAAGGATGTGTGGCGGCCTGGAGATGGCGCCACATGAAAATAAGTGATCACCGCTAGATGGTGCGCATGAGTAACAAGTCACTTGCGAATTGTAGTTCATTTATCCCTATATAATGATAGTGCAACCTAGTAGTAGTAGAGTGAAGTCAGTGATGGATCTCTATTGCTGCTGGTTGCTTTCCGGGTTAGTTAATGCCCCGAATTGCCATCTTTCTCTTGTGCTTGCCTCAGTAGTTCAAGGCGATGCAGTCAACTGCAACAGACGCTTCAAATGGACCCCAGCTTCACATTCATACTTCATGTCCATCCACAAGCCAACTGTTGTTCTGAAACGTTCTTTTGGAAATTCTCTAAGCGAACTCTGTTTAAGACATTAAGACACTTGCAATCATTTCTGGTTGCTTTTAATGAGCAAGTTCAGAATATTGAGAAGTTCAAAATATTGTTTGTTGAGTACAGAAAATCGAAGAACATGTTGTGACATCTACGTAACGATGAAAACAGACCTAGTTTAACCTGCAGTGCAGTAGCAGACGAACGTCAAGATGTATCATCAAAAANCATGGTAGATGAGATGGCCGACGCTATCACTGGAGGCAACGGTGTGGGTCTCTGGGTCCTCTGGCCAGCCAATAGGTTCTTTTTGACATTCAGACGAAAAGTTATTTTTAAAACATTATGTTCCACAACACAGAAAAGACAGAAACTTGTCACGGAAATGTACCACAAGTCTTATTCGTCGCCAGAACCACAATGGCGAAGTGGTTGACAGAAGCTGACTTTGTTTTTCTCCTTCACAAACTTGTGTCAAATGTCTCACTTGTAGACTGATGTGCGCGGATACGACTAAATGCGCGCATTTCCTTATTAGAAAAGGAATCTGCGACTGGAAGCACGCTCTTGAGCGCCTGAGGAGCAACGAGCATTCAGTGGAACATACAGATGCCACGATTACATTTAGTCGCAGATTAATCACTACGAAGAACTGATACAGAACTAGCCAGTCAGTTCAATCAATTCGAACAATACTGGA
>JGI24159J19872_10000839_pt1 | contig 30791 bp, 19 predicted proteins | sample Ectturendosymbi4_FD_19872 | JGI IMG/M metagenome (IMG submission 19872)
GAAACGCTACTTTCCATCCTTGTAGCGTTCCACGAGAACATGAAGGCAAGAGTCCAGTTTGATAGCTCCATGTCTAAAACTTTTCCAATTTGCAGAGGCGTCAAACAATGGCGCGTCCTGGCGCCAACATTGTTTGGCATTATTTTTTCAGCCCTTCTTGCACACGCTTTCCCACAGGAGCATGCTCCACACTAGTAGCACCGGCGGGCTATTAAACCTTTCCCGGCTGCGTGCTAAAACCAATTCCAAGCGTGTACTGATTCGTGAATTGCTGTACGCCAATGACGCTGCCCTAGTTGTTCACTCTGAGATGCACTTGCAAAGCCTGTGTGAACGTTTCGTTAAGGCTTGCATTGACTTCAGTATGACCATCAACTTGAAGAAAACAGTCGTAATGTCACTCGGAACATCCATTCCATCACCCATCCTCGTCAACGTTTCACTGCTTAATGTTGTTGACAAGTTCTTTTATCTGGGATCTGTTGTCAACTGTTTGAACAATCTGGACGAAGAAATCAACCAACAAATTGGAAAGGCTTCGATTAACTTCGGGCGACTTAGTTCTCGGGTTTGGAAAAATCACCACTTCGCAATCAAACTAAAGATCAAGGTCTACACCGCTTGCATCCTGAGTGTTCTGTTATACAGCAGCGAGACATGGTGCACATACCCCCGCCAAGAAAACCGGCTCAATGCATTTCATTTCAGATGTCTTCGCTCCATTCTTGATGTCTCGTGGAGGGATCATGTCCCCAACTCCGCTATCCTGAATCTCACCGGTTCATATGACCTCACTACTATCCTACGGCAGCGACGTCTGCGCTGGCTAGGCCACGTCCATCGTATAGAAGATGGTCGCCTGCCCAAGGATATCATCTACGGCGAGTTCTATAACGCGACTCGTAGAACTGTCAGACCCAAACTGCGCTATAAAGACGTCATCAAGCGTGACATTGCGGGCTTCCACATCTCTCCACGGTCATGGGAAACATTTGCTGCCGATCGCAACAGATGGAGTGCCTCTCTGAGTTTTGGTTATTGATTGTCAGCCACAAGCTACGCAGTAAAAATGAAGAAGCGCTGAGCTCATAGTCCGCAACGACGGGATGGGCCATGATGATGATGACACGTTGTGCTGCATGTTGCGCGAAAGGGGTAATTGGCAGAATGGTGGTTGGAACGCCTATTTCCTACGAAACCTGGTCAGCACGTGCCAATGCTAGAGTTCAGACATACAGTGTCTTAAATCAACCTAAAACTGAGTTGTATTGAAACGCAAAAACAGATACGGTAACCTTGTGAATCGATGATTGCGAAAGTTTCACACTAATTCTATGCAGAAATGCAAGCACATAGTAGAACATATTCAATCGATTATACTGTACGGCAAATATTTAAGATGTTCAACCGGAAAACGTTCTCAAAAAAACAAAGCATAATTCCTCCGACGTTTCGGTCGGTAGATGACAGACCTTCATCAGTGCGTAGAACAAAACTCAGCAGTATTCATCGTTTTTTAAAAACACAACGCAGCAAAACAACCTCAGCAATGCAATCAAGAAAAGATGCCCAACGCACACCCAGGCCTGCAGGTCAAAGGTGATCACAAAGCGTAGTTGGTGCGCGGAACAAACCGGTCTTCTAGGATGCGTTAAATTGCAACCGTGTCACGTGACACCGATTAAGCCAACTGAGTTCCTTGGCGGATTATGCCATCACAGAAAAACATACCAACGACTGGCCTAAAACGTTTGAGATTGATTATAAGAAACGTCGTTTCTGCGAGTATTTCTTAATAAATGATAAGTATGAACTATAAAACTATCAACTTGTTCCCCTCTGCGTATAAATTTGCATTTGGAGTGAAACAACGTTTTACAGTAATATTGCAAATAATTGTTTGTCCCAGTAATCGGTGTATTTTCATAGTATACGGTGTACACTGCCAAAGATTTACGAACGTCTGTCAAATCACAAATACTATACACTATTGCAAATTATATTTGCCCAAATGCTGTACTTTCAACATTCTGTCAATTTTTTTATAGCCATAAACGATTTACTTCAACACTAGACCCAAGGCTGACTGTGTGGCTTAAACGTATTTACAGTAAACTGCATCTGTGCGGTAATCCGACTGCTTACAGTAGAGCGGAACACAAGCGTAGCCGGGGGGGCAGAGGGCCATGCCACCCCAAATTTTTGGCATATATGATGATTTGGTGCTTTGAGAGGCATTATCCCAAACAAAATACCATTATTCGCCTAAAATAAAACATTTTGCTTTCCACAAAATTTTTTACCGGCCATGCCACCGGGGGTAATGAATTACTAACGCACTAAACCGATGTGCATTCCACAACTCAGATTTTCAGCCTTTGCATTATCACTAAGCTCGTTATTTCGAATTGCGGAATTTGGAGTATACACTAAATACCCGGAAACGTCACTAACGGCAAATAGAGCGGTGATGTCATGGCGCGTTGTGTACGAGGAGAAACAGGACAACCAGTCGTACAGTCATCGTTGCCGCAAACTGTGCAAATGGACACCAGGGAGTACGAATCGTCGAGCCAGGAAAGACGAAACTGTACTTCAAATGCAGTCAAATCCAGTTCTGATTCAAAACTGCACTAAATCCAACGAAAACGTTTGACCCTGGAAAGGGCACGTGTCAATTCGGTTCATCGTCGCAGCGCAACTTGAATAACTGATACACGTCACAGGAATTGTATCTATGCATGGTACCCAGCAGTATGGGACGTAAGCACAGAGCAATAGAGCACATCCCCATTTCATTTTCAACCCGATGTATTTTTGCTTATCATAAAATCCAGTTGTGAGGTTGGGATGTTTTACGAAAGCACAAGTTACGAAAAGTCGCCTACATCTAGGCTGGAACACTAAACTATAGTCGAAGCTAGGTCTTATGAGATGAAGAATTTAATACTGTATCCCCTATTTGGATTACATGTAACATTTCCTAAAATGCCAAAACAAATATGAAAAATTTGTAGATCAGTTACTTCAAAATTTTCATCACTTAGTTGATGAAAGTTAAGGGAATGACTTTAAAATTGCGAAAATAATTGTTTGATTCAAACTTGAGATCAACAAATTTAAAAGTTTCCTCCATCCGTGGCAGGGCACAGATAGAATGCGTAAGAACGCCGTTTTTTTCTTCATGAGAACAACCGCTTTTATCCGGAAATTACGACTGCGCAGATACGTGGTTGCAAGATACGAAAAGTTGCCTACTTCTGGGCTGGAACACCACTGAACTATTGTTTAAGGTATGTCTTATGAGGTGAAGAATTTAATACGTATTCCATTATTAGGATTGCATGCAACATTTCCTAAAAAGTCCAAAGGAAATAGGAGGAATTTTTAGACCTGTTGCTTCAAACTTTTCATCAATGCGGTGATGAAAGTTGAGGAAATATTTTCAAAATTGCGAAAAAGGTTCTTTGATTTAACGCTGACATAAGCAAATTCGTAAGTATAATCCAACTGAGGCATAACGCAGGTAGAATGCGTATAAGAACGTTTTTTTGTAACAACTCCAGTTTTGACCTGAAAATTGGAGTGCGACTGTGGGGATAAATGGTTGCTAACTTTATTAAGCCACAGGTTTTTAAGATTTGACCTTGCTGACGACAAAAATATTTTGGGAGAATACAACAATTTTATCTGAATGCCGAAATGGTCACAAAGCAAGGTTTTAGTGCAGTTGGATTGTGGTATAGCAAAGCGAGTTTATACGGTGTTTTGAGATCTTTGGAAAAATTTGAAACCGTTTCGGTCTCTCAAAACACCTTCAAAACACTGGTCAGCCACACAGTGTTTACAATGAGATGGCAAAAGACTTCCCACAGGTGACATGTTTTGGCCAACTTGAATTACTTAAAGAGCAGTGGAAAGTCCTCAAAAAGTAAAAAACAGGTCTTGCTGGGAGTTTGCGTTGTGTTTCTCAGCATTCCTATCATGCTTTCTTTGTAATAGGGAGATACATGAAAGCAACATTCGTTTCTAACTCTGTTACTAACAACAAAAAAGTCAAAATCGAATGTATGGTCCGAATCTCCCAGTTATTCGTGGCGCTCAATTACACAGAAGCAGTTATTGTGAATGTGAATCAATCGACTCAAGCGTTTTGCATTCACAAATTACTATGTAGTAATCGTGCACGTGGCATCTGTCCTGGATCCGCCCCAATTAACTGACTGCATCTGATCTTACTCATATTCGAATTTCACAAAGAACCTGTTTGGTTTGCATGCGAACTTTTCTAAACATGGAGAAGAAAATCGGATATGATATTTTGCAAATGAAAAACAGTGGCATTTCCCGGTGTTTCTTTCCTGAAAATGTCTCGGTTTCGTCAAAATGTACCATGACGATCATGATATTATCTTGTCCTAATAATAAAATGTTGACATGTTGTGAAATTTACACGTGACTCTCACTGGATCTCACCTGCACAGATTAATGCATAACTACTAGAGAAATAATGCTCGTAGAACCCCTTCGCTTCTTATCTCCAGCATTTTCCAAAAACACTTTTGCCCAGTACATTTAGCAATTTGCAACATACATATTTTGAAGAATACCAGACATTTTAAGATTTTGCCAGGTGACTTGTTTTATGGAAATAAAAACACGTAAGTACAAATTGTATGTTTCACTGAAATGCAGTTTTGATGAAATCTAGTACAACATTCATTATCTAAACACACTACGGTAACAGCAAAATAGTTGTATAATATATCTCTTGCCTGGTTTTTATTAGTTGAAGCAAACAAACAACTTAATTTTAATATGCCGAAAATAAAGCAGTAATGTACTTTTAATTACAGTGTTCTTTGAAGATAAAACATAAAGCTTTTGATATTTAAAATCAGATTTAACGCGATGACAGGTTTATCAACGATAGATGTTTTACTCTACCATTACTTCAAATCGTTTTTTAACTTGGTTGCAGCACCACTCACTTGGAAACAAGCGAAGAAATTTAACCACGGAAGAAATATTTAGAAACGCTTCGGTAATAACTATAATCATAAAAGTGAGTCAACTTGATAAATTTTGACGAAATAATGCCTTATAGGACGGAACGGTGAAAGTAATTATTGTTGCAACAATAATTATGCAGAGAATTTCGTGTTAATTCCAATAAACAATGATCATTGTTTCCTAGAAACAGTTCTTAATGAGCCATCAGCACTAAGCAAGCCGACATCTTACTATAAACTCGGCTGGGGATCAAAACATATGACAAGCAGTGTGTGAAAAACTAATCATCATTCAAAAGCTGGCAAATTTATTTCATCACATTCTTATCAGAGTTAATCGCAAGTATAGTTATTTTACACTTTTGAGGTGCTGCTTTTCAGCAAAAGTTTGTAGCACCTTAGGCTTATTATTTCGTATATAAATCAAAGACAAGGGTTGAACCAACAACTTGGGAGCACGAGTTCGAGGTCTTCACCACCACACCATCATATTGCTCAGTGTACATTGAACTTTACACGTAACTCTCATTGGATCTCACCCGCACAAATTAATGCATAACTAATTGAGAGCAACCACAGAGATATATCATTCGATACTTCAGGCTAGCTACTATACGAAAAGGCGGACGATTACGGGCTAATTTTATCATTTATCAAAAAAGTCATCATTTTGTTATATTATAAGATCTCTTCTTTTATTATAAGATCTTTCAATCTCAGATGAGAAACGTAATTTTTTATAGAGAAGTTGTACAAGTCAGTAAGAACCTATATTTGTGGCTAGAAATCGCTGTAGCTGAAACAATTTATGATTATTAAACAATTTATGATGATTGTTCAATTTAAACCCAGCTAATGTTCCAATAAGTCCAGTCGTTGAAGTGTATTTTCTAACCTTCTGTAGGAAACTTAAGTTACTTTGTTTATCAACTACTGTAAATGCTACAAATGATTAAGAACATTTCCAGGTAGTGCAGATCTTTGTACTAAGCGTTGTATCGTCGAGATATTGACTGATTCAAGTTGGCGTTAATTGGTAAATTTGCTTTTGTCAAATGTCAACTCAAATTATTATCTTGATAAGCAAAGTTTTCTTTAAAAGTTTTAAACTTGGATGTTATGCACATCGTTTAGAAACAAAAGCACAACTGCTAATATTTAGAAGATCAAGCCCGATATTTTCTGACCCAACGTTTTCATTCTTTCCAAACGAACATAGTTTAAAACTTTGTGGCATCATTAAGGGAGCACAGAACAGAACCCCAACTTCCGGTCATTAGCAAAGTGTTTTAACTGTCAGAAATAAGTGGACGCATGGTAGTTTGATCAATAAATGGTGTTATTGTCCATACGTTCGAATTTCCAGTAAATAAAAAATAGAGTTTTTTGAAAAGACTAACTTATGAAAAACGGCCCAGGTATTAAAGACAAAATCATTCTGGAACTTCGCAAAAAATGATTGCTATACATGCTTCAAACATGTTATTGAAAATACCTGTTTGCTGCAGGCAATACACTGAACACTTGATTTCCGGCGTGAATTTCTTGAGTACATCCGTTTACGTGCCTTGTGAAGTCGCAAAAATGTGGATGATAGATCACATACCATTCGCAAAACCCCTTCGATTAAATGAATACTTACCTAAACGATTCTGCAGGAACGCAGTTGCTGATCACTGAGAGTGCAATTTAACGGACGCATCACTATGCAGCTACAATAATCAGGAAATGAGAGGCTTTATGGGCATAATTTCAATTTCTGCCCAGAACATTGGTGGCCATCCTTGTGATGACGCAAAACAGTTTGCTGTATATTGTGTGGAACATGTGATTGCAAGAAAATGATCATTGCTTAATACTATTTATTACTAACTGAAATACGTCGCATCGGTTTTGATTTCACCTTCGAAATCACTCCTTTTGTTTGAAATGACGTACATACCAGATTATCCCTTGGAAATATATACTGTTCACACATATGTTCAGGATTTTCAATATTTCATCCTCTTATTTTGTTTGACTTTGCTGACGAAAACATGAAATCGTAAATCCACCTGAAAGAGTTTGGAAAATCGTACATGGATTAGAAAAATACCTCCTGTGCAGTATGCACCAGAAGAATGGGAAGCGGAATTTTGCAACTTATATATTCTCCTCTTGCATTGAGTTTAAAACTTACAAACGTTTCAAACCCAGAGCTCTTAATCTTATTTCAAAAATTGAGTTTCTTCACAACTGCTTGATTATGCGTTGTGATGCTAAAGTTTCATGTGATGAATTTTGAACTTTCGCTGGTTAGACGCAAGAGTTACAATGCTAATAACAGAAACATGGTCAAAAACGAGGCATCACTGGATTACGGCAAAGACCCACTGCATCTTCCTGCGTTGCTAGCTTAATTATTTTCAATGCCTGAACTACTGGATGCTCCCATGGTTTGTCTTATGATCAGATGATTTCCTTTCTTGATCATGTAAATCGTTTTGTGAGTAATAAATTGTCACTCAGAAAAGGAACATAGTAAACATATTTGTCAGGAACACGCAATTCGAAGTTGGACTGCTNCCAAGGTTTCACACGTATGGGTTTGTCAGGTGCCTGATGACTGCTGAATTAAAACNCAGGATGTGTGATGTATATATGTGTAAGTAACTCCGCTGACAAGAGTCAAGTGCTCTCTACGACAATTGTTTTGAAGAAATGAAATAATTTCGGTGGTTTCTGAAAACATATGAAGATCTTACGTTGCAATAACTTAACAAACCTCTTGAATTGAATTGTTTTTCCTGATAGTTTCTTTTAGAACTGTTGAAAAAAATTTAAGTTATATATTTCAACAACAATTTCTACAGGAAACCTAAGTTTCTTCGCAGCTTTGCAAGTAGTATTCTCAATTTGCCCTATACCATACAAACTCCGAGAATGCGCTGCTTGAAATTCAGTTCTCACTAAATCGTTCACGATTTTATTTACTGCGAAACTGCAAGTGAAATTACAATAAAAAATGTTCCGTTCAGCTGTTTGTTTAAAATGCTACAATCGGTGTGAGATGTAGATGTGTTTTATGCATTTTTATTAGATATTTGTTTCCATTTCCTGACCATCCGTGCTTTTGCTTATTGCTATTTTCCGTAGATCAAGTGAGTGTGCAATAGAGCTTTTAGAGCTCTTCCGATTTGTCAGGAAAATAATCGTCTTGCAAACTTTGCAAAATTTCTTTTCCAAATTGAAAAAAAACGAGAAGACTAGTGAAAGTGATCCATCCGTGTATTTCGGATTTGAAAGATATGTATTGTGGGTAGGCCGCTGAAGCACGATACTGCCTTGGCAACTTGTGAAAACGATCGCCTTTTAGAAGTGGCAGTCCCAGAATCTTCAGCGTCCGGTGGTGTGATGCATACCGATTGATCAGATGGTTGGGGGCTCATGCATCAAGCAGGTAGAGTGACGTTGAGCTCTGTCGAGGTTATCAGTTAATTCAAAGGCTTGGTTCAGAGTGCATTCTTCTTTTTCTAGTTAACGTTGACGAACAGCAGAGGAAGCGAGTGCATTCACTGAGGCATCACAAGNGAGATCCTCGCGNTACACGTCAACGGTCCCATCGGAAAAGCACAGTCTTTGGCAAAACCTTTACGGATGCGCAAAAACTCTGAAATCGACTCACAGCCAGCTTACCGACGGCTGACCAGTAGATGCGGAGCAAAGTCATTGTTCCTCCTGCTAACATGCAGAGATTTCAGAATTTGAACGGTCCTATCATAGGTGTCGCTTTTTCGGTATAAAGGCCAATCAACACTGAGGATGTGCCAAGAGTTGCCAGGCGTAATCCTTTGTTTTTTTGTTGCGTCGGGTAATTCTGCGCTCGTGCACGGCTCGGCATGGCAACTCCTGGCCGCAATAAAACAAACAAAGAACCATGCGCGGCTCCTCCTGGCAACTTCTCCATGTAGCTTGGCCTTAAGGATAAACAGCAGCATAAAGGCAGTTAATTATTTTACACGTTTTGTTGACTACGGGATCGCTGTCTCTCTGAGATGAAATCTTCGACAGTTCGCAATCAAACGTAAAGCGCGCTAACAACATCAGGTTGTTCAAGTTCAATGCGTAACTATTGAGGTCGGAGCAATTCCTTACATTTTCGCTAGTTAAGTTGTAACACATGAAACCTATCATGCGACTCCATTACCCCAGGAATTAACTAGCAAACTTCGCAACTACCCTCTGCAGAACGAAGCAAAGTGGGTTCAGGCAACAAGAACAACATTTTACCGTAATCAGGGTACTGGACTGAGGACGACACGTTCGTTCCTAGCTACAATATGCGCGCCAACTATCTCAGGCTGTCGCACGAGTTCTTTGTGTTTCAACAACTAAGGTGGCGAGACAACAACACGAACACACAAATCAACACACCGCTTGCAGATCTCGATATTACTTTGTGGGTTTAATATTCAGCTTGCACGACGTCAAAATTCACAGAAACTGTCCTTTTGATCATTCGCACGACCTTCATCGTGACAGACTGAAAGAAGTCAACCTCTTCAAGCAACGTTTACATCAGCAGCACTACGTACCTATCTGCACAAACTTGTGCTATTGATGTGCAACTGATAGTAATATTTTGAATATTCAGCAGCGCTCGACATTCCTCGTGGCTAAAAGGGTCTCGGAGATATTTTGGTCTAAAACATGCTCTGGCGTGAAGCGGAAATTTGGGCAGCAGCGTAATTCTATTTTACCCTTACAGCAATACCAAAGAACTACTACAGCTGGCTTGCAATTATTATATAGCGCATGCACAACTGAAACGTCAAATCCCAAAATGCTCCGTTGGTGTTTTGGCGCGTCAATGAGGACAGGACCCTGTCCATATCAAAAGTTTCATTATTGTATCTGGAATATTTTTTCAATAACTATCAATGTTGCCATCATTTTTGTCCAAGTTTTGAATTTTGACTCACTTCATCTTGGAGTGTATCACTCCTGGTGCAAAATATCAGAAAAACCATATCGTCTTTGGAAAGCTAGAAAATTAACTCCATCAGGCGAGCACGCGTTTTTAGCATATAGCCTGCGTTGCAATTCTGCTCTTTTCTAATGTTACAACCATCATCACTGAAATCTTCATTTCAATGCAATCAAATGAAGCCATCTTTGTTTATTCACGAAGCCATCTCCCTTTATTCACAAGAATTACAACTTGACAGGAATGGTTCATACAGGTTGTTGCAAGTTGGGACTTACGTTAGGGTCGCGCTACGAAATCAGCCGCCCTTACTACCGGAATCAGATAGATTATTCATAGAATTAATTAGATCGTAGAATTTACTTTCCGTTCCGCTTGGACAGCGCCGGATGCGGATTTTTTCGTGCATTGGTTACCGAAGCAAAATCGTGGGGTGACTTGAGGTATAAGAGGGAGTTCTAAAAACAACTGCCAAAATAGATGTGGGGTGATACACCGTGCAACAGCGAAACTTCTAGGAGCAACCTGGAATTTGATGCATTGCAGCCTTACGTTTGGTGCGCAGTTGTCACAATTTCGATGTATTACAGTCTTAAGTTTGATGCATTGCAGTTGTCATTGTTGACGTTATTTTGGCGATCAACGAAACGACAAAATATTGAAATGCTTTTACGTCGCAACAAACTACAGTGTTTGCAGCTGCAAGTTTCATTGTCAGCACATAAGCAGCGAACGTACTCGACGGACGCTGATAAGCGTTTATTTGTGAAGCGCACTGTGCTTGCCACACATCAGGATATTTGGAGCAGAGCGTTCATCAACGTGGTTACGAGAAGTCGGTGAAGAGTTTTTCGTTCTTGTTTGAAACCATTTGAAGAAAATGCAGTTTCAGCGGCAAAGTGAGTAATCTGACCCGCTGATATTGGCGTAACGAACAGTGTGCATTAAAACGTTTCTCAGAAAATACATCTTCTAAATGTAAACTTAACTGGACTCGAGTTACTCACCCTATAGAAAACACGAGAGAAGCACATCACATAATTTGATAGTGTTTGTCAACACAACAATGACAATGTTTTGAATTCTAAATGTGTAGAATATTTTCTCCGCTACTATCGGTTTTCGTTTGCCGTTTAGGTGATGATATATCCCAGCCGTTTGTATTTTTTGTCCAAGTCTGCCATAGATATTTGTCTGATTCTGGCTGTACCTTTCATTGGTAACAATTGGTTGATCTCCTCCGTAAAAATCCCAAATTGCATTCAAAAGAAACTTGAAAACTGCGAAACCATCGTAGAAAGCGTTCAATATGCTGTAGCATATGGCATCAGTTTTGAGATAGATTTCTTAATCTTTACTTTTATCGTAAGCATGAAAGATTTGTATTACATATGCAAACTGCTTTTAGCGGATTTTAAATATTTGGTCATGTCTGACTTTTTTGTGCAGAACTAGTTTTTCTCATGTGATTAATTCTCTCTTCACAGGTCTTTGAACAAAACCACTGCTTTTCGTTTTTCTTTCGGCCTGACGTCACAAATGAGCCATCAAGACATTGAAGGATGCGCCGCCACAAAATCTTTCCTGCAATCCCTTACTTGTCGGCGTAGTTTCAGTGTTTCGCTAGTTATCGCCAAACTGGCGCCGAAAAGCCGACATATCGGCTTCTGCGGTCAAAGGTTTCGAAAGGAGTTTCCTGTTTTATTCCAATGTTTTTCACGTTTCACAATTCATTGTTTTTATCAAAGCTTTATACATAATTTCCAATTGCGTCAAACAATTGTCTGTACATTTTTCATTTCACGCCTTGTCATATTCAATTTATCACTTGCTGCATAAACACCAACAGTGTTATGTATTTTTCACGATGGGAAGTTATAAAAATTTTTATCCACTGAGATTACATTGCGCATTGATGTGCAGCATGTTTCCCTAAAACTACAAGTATTTGAATCCTATTTAAAGATGTCAAAATCAAATCCACAAATATTTGATAACGTGAGCATGTTGTATTCATATTTTGTGTGCACGTTAGTAACGAAATAGAGGGTTAGGAAAATGAAATAGCGTGGAATAAGACGAGACAATGTAAGCAACGCGGAAATATCCAAAACCAATGAACTTACTCATTAAAAACGTTTAACAAAACTACTTTTTGCAAAACCGGAATTAAGTATTGGAGATGCAGTTGAATTCTTATCACTGCATGTACCGTGCTTTAAGTTTCCTTTTCAACTGCTGTATCGTGATGCTCACTTAAGTATATATTGGAGAGTTTATTTACTTAACAAGTTTACTGGGTTGGGCGTCTGAATTAACAGCGCCATGGACAACAAAATCGGACTCGAAAATCTTTGCATTCTTGCCCGATATTTTTGCACAGCAAGCCATTGACATGGTCAAAAGTATCTAGCGAGTTTCCACTCTGCCAAAATGGTGACCATCCAACACCGTTCTTGAACTCGGCATCGATCGCAATAGGTGTAGTAGATGAAAGGAAGTTTGCATAAAGACATCTGCAGACTTTTCGGCTCGAAATCCTTTCATCGTCTCCATCCGGGTAAAGAGCATTGAAAGGATCGTCGAAATCCATCCACGACGTCCAATAATATTCACGCCCCACCGGACAGTAAAAATTCGCTGCAAATAGACAAACGTGAGTGGGAGTGGAACCAAGACTCCTGAAAAAATTTCATTTCACACGAAAGCGACATGCACATCAGGATGAATCAATTCCTCAAACCATGTCTGTTGTCCTTCAGACTGAAAAAAATTGCTATTTTGACGTTCTTTGTCACTGCACAAAACAATCAACAAAAACTACGACCTATAAATAGCGCAAATTTCTTCAAAGCAAATTTGAAGTGAAGATCGCATTTTGACATTCTTTAGAGTGAATCAATGAAGAATGAACAGATTAAAAATTCAAAGTAATGTAAAGAAATTACCTCCCAGAACAAATTCTAAAGATTTTGTTTCTGCGGAGATAAAAAAGTGGCTAGATTGATTCACTGTGGTTTAATATCAATGTAACATATGTCAAACAACGTATTCATTTAGAATAAACACTTTGCTGGCAACTAACGTCACAACTGTGCTATCACTTTATCATACGTAACAGTCTTTTAAGAGTAACGTTAATATCATCAAAGGAGCTTTATCTTCCAAAAGGTCATGAAAGTATCGCGTTGGTACAATTCAATTGCAAAATGCCTAAATTTCAAAAACGTTTTCGAACACAACGTTCATCCATTAATTTGTTTGCACCAAAATCACAATTTTGAAATTATAGACGACATGAAACAAAACATGAATAAACGCTTCTGCGGACAATGGTTCCATCAGCCTTACAAATGTTTGTACAAGCGACAATCTCATGAGAGCTGCAAGAAACCCAAGTTTCGTTTCTTTCAATTTGCTTTTTCAACTCAGGTTGGATTTTTCCTTAAAGTATTACGTTTGTTGCTTTCCAGTGTACTCACGTTTCACTTTATTTCCAGGAAGAGGTGCACCAATAAAGTTGTTCGGTGTAGGTCCTTGAGCGAAGATCAAACTTGCGCAACAAACTACCAGAAAACAGAGCAGAGTGATGTGCTTCATATCCCAGTCTGAAGGCTTCTTGTATTCTCACTTCTTCAATATTATTTTCAAAGTGGTGCAAGGACCAGACAGCACGCTCTTTTATAAGGGTAGTTCGAACATGAAACCACTGCGGACCGTCGCATCATAGACCCTGGAAATACCCTGTGGTTTTGACGAGCGCACAATATCCGGTAGTTGGCTCGTACGTGCTGCTTTGGAAACATCCAATTTAGATATAATTTTCGATCTGATATCAGTAGATTTGAGGCAAATCTTCAACAATTCACGTCACAGGAAACTCCGCTCCAATTATTTCACCATTACTGCAAACACTTTCCCCTAATAAGTCTTTAACCGATTTGTTTGGTTTTATCGATGTTTGCGCTGTTTAAAGCAAAGGTTGGACATGAATTTTTGCAACTTCGGCAAGTTTTGCATTTCTGAACAAATTAGTGAATGACAATATTTCGCATTTCTGCATAACAATCTCTGGCATCTATGCCGTTTCTGCTTTTTACACTCAGAACATTCTGATAGGAATTGAATTGCTAACTGCAGTCAAGTCAGCCTAACGTTGGGAGAACGTGTCTCATGAAACATTTAATGATGAAAATGCAGCTAAACCATCTGGGTGAAGCAACCACGAAGCAAGGTTAACGTTGATCAAACACTACTGCTTTTTGTGGATGGTGGCAAGCAGCTGCCTGCAAGAAGCACTCTGGGGTCTTTTGCGCCTCAGGCGTTTACAAAGTTTTCTTATCTCGGATGCGTTAACGGGACCACCCTGTGATAAATTTCGTGCATTGTCAAATCGTCGTTTCTTATCTGATGTCTGTGCGTAGAAATGCAGTAGAATGATTTACTATTTTGTGATTGTACACCTTGATTGAGAACTTGTAGTCATAGGAAGGATCTCCAAAAAGTTTCCCACTCTTCACGAATTAGCACTGCAAATTCTTACTATGTTTAGATCCAGGGCCTTCGAGACGATATTTACCAGGGGGTACAAACACCGATACCGGGCCCCCTAGCTTCTGGAGCCTATTTCGAAACTTGTATAGCTTATTGGTGTAGTATGATCATAATATAGATAAAACGGTTACCATTCTAAGATTTGCAAATAGACACGTTGTTATAGTGGCAACCAGGCTCTTAACTATGGGGGAGTATTCGGGGTCAGTGCCACTCCAAGTTTTGTTGTTAATTTGTTTGAAACATAATGAAAACAGTAAAAATTTATTTTGTCCCCGCAACCTTAAAACCTGGCTGCGGGCCTGATGGCAACTGATCTATACTTGTAGCACATTGCAAATTATTAGCTTTGTATGTTTCAAGAAACTCTTACTCAGAAAAATATCTTCCTAGTATGAAGTGATAATCACAGCTTTTTAATGTATGTATTCTGTTATCAACAACAAAAAAAGTCCTCGAAACACGTTCAGTTTGGCTCAGTACAGAACAAGTAAAAAAGTTTCTCGTCGAGATTTTTGAAAAAAGAGGGAAGCAGGGACATCTGTTGCAAGATGTACACCAGGGGTGGCAGACTTGTCTTCAACTGGGATCGACAAGAACAGTGGTTCTCAAAGTTTTTTTTGTTTTTTCTTATATTCCCCCATTACAAACCCAATACCCAAACACTGTCAATTCCTCCTTATCAAATATCACAAACGATGCTGGCAAAAATATACCACTACCCATTGTGAAGAAACAAGAGAGGATTATGAACCAAACAGACCTTTTATAACATCAGACATTACAGTTAAAGCATCTTGTACCTGCAAGTTATTGCGATTGCTACCTGACATGGTCCGCTTGATCATGGAGCTGGATGGTAATTGCAGCTTCACCCTTACCACCGCTAACGGCGGAAAAATGAGCAGGTTACCACGCCTCAAGGCTGCCGTCTCACAGGGATCCGGGCTCACACCCCTTCTCGTCAACATCTACACCTCTTACATCCTCACAGGCATCAAACCTGCTGAGCTTCGCTCGCAAACGAACCGCATTGTTTCTAGCACGCTGGGTCATGGAGTATGGACACCTGCTCCACTCAGCGCTCATGTTCACCGAGTGCAAATGCACGGCGTCTCAAATTGAAACACCCATTTGTCCTCGCCGCACAACAACTAATAATTTCAACTGACAATAATAATATACGGGCGGCCCACTGAGCGGATCACCGTTGTAATGGGTAGTGTTGGACAAGTACAACCCTACAAGAGTACAACCCGCACTTCCATCCCCGACATCGACACCCATCCTCCTGGAACGACCTTTCCAAGAATAGCGTGGGTCCGGCTTAACTGCCTCCGCACTGGTGTCGGACCTTTCCACTCCTACTTCCACAAATGGGGTATGGCCTCCTCTGCGGCCTGTGAGTGTGGCGCAGAAGAATAAACCGTCGACCATGTTGTCCTCCAATGTCCAATCCATCGACCTCCCTACGGAGTGCACGGCCTGACGGTTCTGGATGATGAGACAATCAAATCGCTGCTCAACAACTGTTCCCATGATCTAGTGCAGCCAAGCAGTGGATTGTAACAACTCGCTCAAACGAAGAAAAGAAGAAAAACCTCTGACTTGCCAACCGCCGTCTCCAGAAAGTGTGCATACCCCAACGACTTACCAATCGTGCATGCTGATGGAAACTGACAAACAATGGAAGGGGTTTTAAACAAGGATATGGCAATCGTAGGTGAATAACTCCAGACCTGAAAGTTAAAGCTCAGTACTACAAGAGCAATGTTGGAAGTCTTCCACCTCAACAACAAGGGAGCTAAACGTGAGGTGAAAGTCAAACACAAGAACGACACCCTGTCTTTCCTCTCCGAGCTCACATACCTCGGAGTAACGTCGGACAGGGCATTCACATACGGCCGACACCTCGAGTCATTTCGCAAAGAGTTGACATCACGCTTTGCACTCCAGAGGCAGTTTGCTGTCTCAGACTGGATGCTGGAGCAACAACGTTGCGCAAAGTCACCTTAGCCTTGGTCCACTGTACTATACGCTCCTGTCTAGTGCTGCAGTGCTCACACCTGCCTTACTGACCCTGTCATAAACAGCTGGCTGCAACGCCTTACGAACTTTGACTGGATGCCTGCGTCCTACACCAGCGGACAATCTTCCTTTCCTCGCATGTATCCAACCTGCTGAGCTTCGTCGCAATGGAGCCACACTGTGTCTAGTACACCGTGCCATGGAGCCTGGACGTCTGCTCCACTTAGCGTTCTCTTGTCCGTCGAGTGGGAATGCACGGCATCTCAAATCGAGACAACCATTTGTACCTGCTACATAACAACTTATAAGTTCATCTGATGACAATAGCAAAAGTGCCGCGCACTGGGCGGATCAGCGATGGAATGCAGAAAAGCGGAGAGCACTACGAGACTCCGTACTGTCATCTCCGTCCCGCCCTCCTGGAATGACCTTGCCAAGAATAGCGTGGATCCGGCTCAATCGCCTCCGCTCCGGTGTCAGACGTTTCCCGCTCCTGTTTGCACAAATGGGGTATGGCCTCCTCTACGGCTTGTGAGTGTGGCACAAAAGATCAAACCGTTGACGATTGTTGCTTTCCAAAGTCCAATCCATCGACCTCCCATGGAGCACGGCCTGACGGTTCTGGACGACGAGACAATTGATTGGCTGCTCAGCACCTGCCCTTAGATCTAGTGCGCCCAAGCAGTGGACTGAAAGAACTGGCTCAAACGATTATGATTAAGCAGCTTGTGCTTGCGTGCTGTAGACATTCCCATCTGAACCAACCTTGTTGTGCAGTTTTTTGTGTTGAGTAAACTACTGTAAAAACAAAAACAAAGTTTGTCATCCACAGCTTTTCCTCTCTGATTTCTCCTTGGAACAAATTTCCACACAGAGATTAAAAATTCCTACCCTAATGAGCCAAGTGGCTCCCATTTGAGATCCACGGGACAAGATAATTTCTTGCTAACTCGCGAACGACCGGTTGGTAATAAAGTCACAAGTACAAAATGTCTGTTACACCTAAATCATGATTGTCACGCAATAATAGGAAAACACATTACAATACCTTCGCGGCATCTGCGTACTAGCCTATGGTCAGCCATCGCAAGAGGCACCAAACAATACATGTGACCAACCAATTTGTAAATAAATTTTTCTGTACATTTTTCAGAATATTGATTACAAAGTGTTCTTTTCAGGTATCTTGTCAATTCAATGCAAAATCAGGCGCGATTGACCAACAGACACTAGGCGATCGACCGGTCGATGGCGATCGACTTGCTGGCCACCCCTCACGTACCCCATGTGGAATTTGTTAACGGATTCTGGTCTTATTCATGCGTCAGACATTTCTCGGATACTCAGTTGCATTTCGATTCTTAAAATCGTCGAACTAGAACCTGCCAAGTTCAGTCTGAAATAATGCGCAATTTAAATTTTTAGAAATATGTCACGATTGTTTCAAAAACACTTTTCGTGCCTTCTTTTCAGCAACGGTTTTGATAATATTATCATGTTATAGTTCTTGTGCAAGCTTGAATCCAATATTCAATCTGGCAAGATACACCACACGAGATTGACCGCTGGTTACTCTCAAATAATTTTTGATAAGTTTAAGCTTGCTGAATGATCTCTCTGCAGATGGTACAGTGGCTAGAATTGTGAGCAAACTTGTTGGGCAAATACATACATTTGGAAAAAGTTATTGAAGCTTGAAATTGTAAATTTTATTTAGCAGGTCTAGTGGAAGCAATTTCGTATTTCCAAAATTAGCTGAATGCACGAAGAGCAAATTCTGCATCTCAGTAACCAAATTTTCTTCATTCACATCTCTACCATATTGTCCGGCTGAGATTCTCGCTTTTTGGTCAGTTACTGTAGAAGAGAGATCCAAGTAATTCCAGAGTCCGTCAAAGAGTTCTTTAATGCGTTTCACAACAATAAAACGCACTGTTAGCCCTGCTATCACATTATCAATAATAGCAAAGAATATGAAAGTTCTATAATATGCTCCTTGAAAGCTTTTCTTTACCTTTTCAAATGATACACACCTTCGTAGAGCTGAACTTCCTCCAGGAGGAAGCTTAATCTCAATGCCAAGGTTGGACGCAACTGTAGTTACTTTATTCCAAACAGCTTGACAATTGTTTCGCAATTCAGCTAAATCCTTCAGAAGTTATTGAATGTAACTTTTCTATCCAATGTTGCTTGCCTGGCTTGTACAGCTTTCATACAGATGTCTATGCTGCACATAATTTCGAACCACACAACTGGCACAAATACACAAACAAATATCTTCAAATAAGAAATGAGCCATTTCCATCATGCTTGGATTTAGCGGGTAGCTTCATCGTCAGTAACTCTTCAATGGCAGTTTTTGTGCCAGGAAATTGTGTAGAAAATGGCTTTATAAGTTCAATTCGATCCGACCATCTCGTCCCGGATATACTGTGGAGCGGGCAACCAATGTGTTTTCGTAAAATTTCCCAACGTTTAGGACTGCAACTAAACATATTTTAAATATCTTGAACAGTACCAACAAAACTTACTGCATGTGTGATGCATTCAGCAGAATCAGCACCACAAAAATTAAGCGTGTGACAGCCATATGGAGAAGACATTGCCGAAGGACACTGTTCTAAAAAATTTGGCTTGGGTTCCATGATACTTTCCTGACAAATTTGAACCGTTATCGTAGCCTTGGACTCTGCACCCTTCTAGTGGAATTTCTTATGCTGCAAGCAGCTTCACATTTAAGTTTGCAATTTTCTCACCTGTTTTTGCATTGCAGTAATTTAATTGAGGAAACCTTTCTTCATCTTCGAAAGTATCATTTTTCAACAGAACATATCATAAGAAAAATGTTGTTCGTTCCTTATGAGAAGCACCAAGAGTTGCATCTACAGCGTAGTATTTTGCAGACTTCCTTTCTTGTGAGATACGCTGCATCACTAGAGTAGAGCATGCAGCAATAACTTCATTTTTTGATTCTGGCGATAAGTAATGGGCTTGCATCCAATGCTGTTGTGCTTGAGACTTTTGAACACATGAAACATGCTCACGAACAAGTGGATTTATCTTAGCCAAAATTTTGGCTAAGTGGCTTGACGCTCCATTATCCCCAAAAAGTTTCCGTTGTTTGGATCCCCAATTTTCTGAGTAGTGCCAGTAAATGCAAGGCCACGAGTAACCAAAAAAAGGACAACATCAATGATGCGTTTAAATGTAGAAAGCTTGTTTTAAAAATTCCAAATCATGAAAAAAGTACAACACAACCATATAGCACAAGACAGTGCTATATGGTTTGGCGAGAATTGGAGAGAAGACTGAGTAGTGACAGAGGAATTGAATGTACAGTATGTGGAATCTGCAATTCAATCTGAAGCCGAAAAATAGTCTGGAATACTTAAGCTCTTCAGTCCAACCGCCACAAGAGGCAACAGTTAACCTTTGCGAAGACCCTTGCATTGACACATTGTAGAAAAACAACCTGCAAGAAAAACAAAATACAACTTCGCAATGTTCACTCCAAACTAGCCAATCTCTGATGTGTTGTTCACCATTGTTGCTGCGATATTTAAAAATATGTTCCGGAAATCTTTGGTTGTACGCATGTTTAGGAAAGGATGAAAGTAATTCGCAGCGATGGGTTGTGACATATTTTTCAATCACATTTTGTGATGGTGATTCAGCTAAAATATTTCCAATATCATGACAAACATTTTCAACTTCATCGGTATTGGGATTTCCATGATTGTCTGAATGACTTTCAAGTAAGCTACTGGTAGTACAATGTCAGTGGTATCGGTCACTAAGCTTTCTCGATTAGGATCACTCATGTTTTCCAATTGTGATTCTGCAATCGCACTGATATTAGCACCATATTGCTAGCTAAAAATCCGATCATCGTGCGACTCTTCTACTAACGGTGTAACTGGATTATTACGAGAGTGGCGGGTTCGTTTAGATCAGGGATGGGCAAACTAGGCCCGCGGGCCGCATGCGGCCCGCCGGGAGTTGAAGAAACTCCTACGCATGTAGAAGTTTATGAAACATTCACTATTTTCATAAAAACGTGGAATTTTATGAAAATAGTTTATGTTTCAGTTCTAACTATAACTGTGTGAATAGCATTAAACGTACCGAGTGTGAAATATGAAAATGGTTTGTAATATGAATATGTGGTTATTTACACACTGAATAAATGTTCCTACTTTGTAAGGAGAGTGTGCGGTCCTCGGCTGCAAGATTTTTAAAAAATGTGGCCCTCCGTCGCAAAACGTTTGCCCACCCCTGGTTTAGATTGACGTCAAAGGTATATGGGTAAACTGCAGATGGTCTGTTTTGTTTTGGGAAGCGTGGTGCCATGAAAGAGCTGATGTCTGGTTGACCCCTTTTTACATGCTATTCTCATTTTTTTCCTTTTCTTTTTTCTTTTCTTTTTTGTGCACCAGATTTATAAATATGCATTTTGTGTAGTTTGTTCGAAATACCGGACCAACATGTTCAGGCTGCAACTGTAGGTTTTTCTAAAAACAGAGGCTACTGTTAATGAACAGCAAAAAGGAAATTCTAATGCAGTTAAACCACCAAAAATTAGACGATTTGTTTTTTTGTTAGGCAATCGATAGATTATATAACGCGTAAAATTTATATATAATCTTTACATATAAAATTAGATAGATATAACGGTGCATTGCAGGAATATTTTGTTGCGCTGATGTCGCTGGTCCTGATTCCAAAACTACTTGTTGTCGCTCATGTTAACCGGAAATGCTGGGTTTGATCTAATTCATTAGTCACGAAACGTGGTGCTTTTGGATCAATTCCTTNATGTCACTCAACGAGGATCAGTACCAAAATTGACAATTTCCTTGTCCTACGTACGAAAGGCAGTGAACAACTGTCTCTGTACAATTTTGACTTGAGAGTGAATAGCTTTGAACACATGAAAAATCATTGAAGGTAAATCCACATAAAAAGAAGGCAAAGTTTCCAAAAATGAAACTTGTTCCAATATCCCATTACTATCTGTCTCCGACATTCCTGACTCGTCGTCTTTCGCGTTACAGAATATTATGTTTCTCAACGACAAGAATCAACACATCGGCAAGCATTTTTGCAGCTTAGCTGCGTGTTTCACAACCCCTAAAAATACAGTGTGCAGCTCATGAAATGCTTAATCAGGGTCTTTCTATCTGTGAAAACGTAGTCATGCATTCCATTATGTTGGAACAAAGACTTTGGACAAAGCGTTTGTTTAAAAAAATAATCATTTTTCCACAATAGTTTACCGTTTTTCACTGATCTCTTGAAGTTTAGTCAAGCATGTTTTACGTTCCAGCAACATAAACATCGCTAGAAATGTCACATCTCGTTTTTTGATCATCCCTGCTACACACTTTATAGCGGAAAATTCATGATGATGCAAGAATTTAGTAGGTATGCCTTAAACTACACAACGACAAAAATATCTTATTGAATTTTCAGAAGCAGGCAATAAGCGAAAAGTTTTGAAAATTCCCAATGTGCAACTGGTTTGATCAATGTCTTGCAATTCAATATTTAATTTTCTATTATTGAGTTTTGGCGATACAGAAGAATTTTTCTTTTCCGACATGCGATGGTGGCGTTATATTTTGGCATAATTGTCGCTATGATGTATGGTGAAGTGTTTGTTATTTCTCTGCACTAGGACAGAAAAGATGCCTGGTGTTTGAGGTTTTGGGAAACCGAATCGTACAAGTTGATCGTGCCAGGAGTAAATCATTCTGCTCTATTTCTATGCACAGACATCAGATAAGAAGTGATGAATTGACATTGCATGAAATCAATCATAGGGCGGTCGCGCTAACGTATGTGAGATAAGAAAACTCCATAAATGCCTGAAGCGCAAAAGACCCCGGAGTGCTTCTTGGAGGCAGCTGCTTGCCACCATCAACGTAAAGTAATAGTGTTTGATTAACGTCAACCTTGCTTCATTGTTGCTTCACTCTGATGGTTCAGCTTCATTTCCATAAATGTTACATGAGAATTATTGGGAATTTTTGTAGTGATAGTGAAATAATTGGAGCAGAGTTTCTTGTGACGTGAATTATTATTGACATTGTGCCTCAAATCTACTGATATCAGATCGAAAATTATATCTAATTAGATGTTGCCAAATCAGCACATACAAACCAACTACCGGGCATTGTGCGCTCGTCAAAACCACAGGGTATTTCCAGGGTCTATGATGCGACGGTCCGCAGTGGTTTCATGTTCGAACTACCCTTACAAAAGCGCGTGCTGTCTTGTCCTTGCACTACTGAAAATTATATTGAAGAAGTGAGAATAGAAGTCTGCAGACTGGGATGTGAAGCACATCACTCTGCTCTGTTTCCTGGTGGTGTGTTGCGCAAGTTTGATCTTCGCTCAAGCACCTACACCGAACAACTTTATTGGTGCACCTCTTCCTGAAATAAAGTGAAACGTGAACATACTTCAAAGCAACAAACACAGTACTTTAAGGAAAATGCAACCTGCATTGAAAAAGCAAATTGAAAGAAACGAAGCTTGGGTTTCTTGCAGCCCTCATGAGATTGACGTATGTACAAATATTTGTAGGGATGATTGAGCCATTGCTCGCAGAATCTTTTATTTTTTTTCAATCCATAACTTCAAACGTGTGATGATCGTGTAAGTATATTAATGGATGAACGTTATGCTCGAAAACATTTTTGAAATTTAGGGATTTTGCAATTAAATTGCACAAGCATGATATTTTTTTTACTTTTTGGAGGAGAAAGCTCTTTGGATGATATTAACGTTACTCTTAAAAGACTGTAATGCTTGATAAAGTGACAGCACTGTAATTTAGCTTTGACGATAATTGCCAGCAAAGTGAATAATGTAAATGTATAGGTCGTTTGACATTTGTTACATTGAGATTAAAACAACCTGAAAGAATCTAGGATTTGTTGTCTATCTCCGCGAAAAACAAAAATTTTAGCTTTTCTGCTGGATGGGAATTGCTTTACTTTGCTTTTTCCACATGTTAATTTTTAATTGATTTCATGTAATGAGTTTCAAATTGTGACCTTCATTTAAAAAATGCACCTTTAAGAAATTTATACTATTTACAGATTGCATTTTTTGCTGACTGGTCTGTGCAGTGACAAGGAACCTCAAAAAAATAATTTTTTTCTGCCTCTGCGACAACAGACATGAGTTGCGTAGATTATTCAATCCTGATGTGCATGTAGCTTTCTTAGAAAAGTAAATTTTTGAAGGAGCCTTGGTTTCAACCCTGCACTCACGTTTGTTGATGTGCAGAGAACTTCTGCTGTCCAGTGGCACGTGAATATTATTGGACTTCGTGGATGGATTTCGACGATCCTTTCAATACTCTTCACAATAATCAAGACAATGAGTTGATTTTGCACTGAAAAGTCTGCAAATGTTCTTATGCAACCTTCCCCATTCTAAACCGCTACACCCATTGCGATCGATGCCGAGTTTAAGAACGGCGGTGTGTGGTCACCGTGGTGGAACAGTGGAAACTCGCTATCTTATTTTGACCATGTCAATGGCTCACTGGGCAAAATTGATGGGAAAAAATGCAAAGATTTTCGAGTCCGCTTTTGTTGTCCATGGAGATGATAATTCAGAAGCCCAACCCAGCCTACGGGTTACGCAAATAAACCCTCCAATAAAAACATAAGTGAGCATTGCAATATTATAACTGCAAAGGAAACCCAAAGAGCGGTGCATGCAATGATAAGCATTTGACTGCGTTTTCGATGCTTCATCCCGATTTTTCCAAATCCAGTTTTCTCAAATGGTTTTGGTGAGTGCGTTTGTGGATTCTGCCCTTGGATCGTACCGTGTTGCTTACATTTTCTCGTCTTATTTCACGCTCGTTCATTTCCCTAACCCTACATTGCATTACGTACTTGCACACAAAATATGAATAAAATTTACTCACGTGATCAAACAGGGTCAAGTGGAATTATATACTTGTAGTTTTAGGGAAACATGCTGCACCTGAGCAATGTAATCTCAGTGGACGAAAATGTTTATAATTATCGTGAAAAATACATAACGTTCTTAGTGTTACGCAGCAAATGATAAATTACATACGACAAGGCGAGAAACGAAAAATGTACAGACAATTGTTTGACGCATTTGGAAATAATGTATAAAGCTTTGATAAAAACAATGAATTGTGAAACGTGAAAAACACTGGAAAAAAAAACAGGAAACTCCTTTCGAAACCTTTGACCGCAGAAGTCGATATGTCGGCTTTTTCGGCGCGATTTTGGCGATAACTTGCGAAACCCTGAAACTACAAGTAAGGCATTGCAGGAAAGATTTTGTGGCGGCGCATCTTGTGAAGTCTTGATGGTGCATTTGTGACGTCAGGTCGAAAAAAAAAACGATTTTGGCGTGACCAAAATAGCAGTGGTTTTGTTCAAAGCCCTGTGAAGACAACATGAATCACGTTATGTCTTACAAATATAATATGTAATACAAATCGTCTATGCTTACGATAAAATTAAATATTAAGGAATCTATCTCAAAACTGATGCCTTTGGCTACACGTGTTATACGATGCTGTCGCAGTTTTCATATTTCATTTGAATTGATTTTTGGGATCGTTCGGGAAGGGATGAAACCAATTGTTACCAATGAAAGATACAGCCTGAAACAGACAAACATCTGTTGGCAGATTTGGAAAAAAGAAACAAACGGCTGGGAAATATCATTATATAAACGGCAAATGGAAACCGATAATAATGCGGAAAATGTTATAAACATTTTAAAGGCAAAACAATGTCATTGTTATGTTGACAAACACTATCAAGTAATGTGATGCGTTGCCCTCGTGTCTTCTACGGTTTCGGTAAGTCGAGCCCAGTTGATTGAGAAAATGGAATGTCTGAGAATTGTTTTAATGCAACGTGTTGATTGGGCTAATACCAGTGGGTCTCCTTGCTCATTTTTCCGCTAAAACTGGAGTTTCTTCAAACGGTTTCAAACAAGAACCACAAACGCGTTATCGATTTCTTGTAAACACGTTGCTGAACGCTCTGCTCCAAATATCCTGAGGTGTGATAAGCACAGCGCGCAAATAAACGCTTATCAGCGTCGTTCCAGCACGTTCGTTGCTTACGTGCTGGCAACGAAACTTGTAGCTGCCAACACTGCAGTTTGTTGTGACGTAAAAGCATTTCAAAATTTTGTCGTTTCGATGATCGCCAAAATAATGTCAACAGTGGCAACTGCAATGCATCGAACTTGAGACTGCAAAGCCTCGAAATGGTGGCAACTGCAATGCATCAAACATAAATTGTAATGCAACTTCAGACTGAAATGCAACTGCAATGCATCAAACTCCAGGTTACCCCTAGATGTTTGGCCGTTGCACGGTGCGTGAGCCTAGTTCCGTTTAGGCAGATGTTTCTAGAACTCCTTAGTATACCGCATGTAACCCCACGCATTTTCTTCGGAACCAAATGTACGAGAACAAATTCGCGTCGGGCCCTGTCCAAGCGGAAAGGAAAGTAAATTATCTGACTTAATTAATTCTACAATTAATCTATCTTATTCCGATAGTAGGGGCGACTGATTTCGTAGCGAGACCCTAATGTGAGCCCCAACTTGCAACAACGCATATCAACCGTTTCTGCCAAATTGAACATTTTGTGAAAGAGAGCGATGGTTTCATTTGATTGCATTGAAATGAACATTTCAGTGACGATGGTTGTAACATTAGAAGAGACCAGAATTGCAAAGCAGGCTATATGCTGAAAACGCATGTGCATTTGTTGGAGTTAGTTTTGTAGCTTTCCAAACAGGTATGTTTTTTTCTGATATTTTGCACCACGGGTGTTAAACTTTAACCCCGCTCAGGTAACCTCTTCCCAGTTTAGGCAAACGGTTCGTGAAGTTAAATTTGAAATTGTTTAAAGTGTTCGCAAGGAATTTTCTGTTTTTGCAAATGTTTTTCACGTTTAACAATTCATTGTTTTCACCAAAGCTTTATCTATCGATTTTATTCGGGTCAAAAGTTTGTAAATCTTAGTTGTGCGTCTTGTCGTATACAATTTATCATTTATTGGATAAGCATTAACAATATTAAGTATTTTCACGATAAGAATTTATGCAAACTTTCATCTAAAGTACTGAGATTGCATTGATCATTGAGGTGCAGGATGTTTCCCTTACATTAAAAACATTTGAATTTTGAACCTGTTTTAAACCTGTCAAAATCAAATCCACAAACATTTGATAACGTGAGCATGTTGTATTAACATTTTGTGTACACGTTAGTAACGAATAAAAGGGTGAAGTAACTGAACGAGCATGGAACAAGGTCAGACAATGTAAGCAACGCGGTGAGATCCAAGGGCAGAATCCACCAACTTACTCATCAAAACCATTTGACAAAACTAGTTTTTGCAAAACCGGAATTAAGCATCAAAGACACAGTTGAATGCTTATCACGGCATTTACCGTGCCTTAAGTTTTTTTCAACTGTTATATCGTGACGCATATTTTTGTTTATATTGGAGAGTTTGTTTTCTTAACTTCTGGATACGGTTGGGCTTCTGATTTATCATCTCCATGGACAACAAAACCGGACTCGAAAATCTTTGCATTCTTGCCGGTCATTTTCGCACAGCAAGCCATTGACGTGGTCAAAATAAGATAGCCGATTTCCACTGCTCCACCACGGTAACCACGCACCACCGTTCTTGAACTCGGCATTGATCGCTATGGGTGTAGCGGTTTGGAAGGGGAAGGTTGCATAAGGACATATGCATACGGTTCGGTGCCAAATCAACTCATTGTCTTGATTATTGGGAAGAGTATTGAAAGGATCGTCGAAATCCATCCATGACGTCCAATAATATTCACACCCCATCGGACAGTAGAAGTTCGCTGCAAATGCACAAACGTGGGTGGGGGGTTGAAACCAAGGATCCTTCAAAAATTCGCTTTTACATGAAAGCTACATGCACATCAGGATTGAATAAACTCCGCAACACATCTCTGTCGCCGTTCAAGCAGAACAAATTACTTTTTTGACATTCTTTATCGCTGCACAAAGCAATCAACAAAATCTACGAACTATGAAAAGTATAAAATATTCTAGAGCAATTTTGGAATGAAGGTAAAAATTTGGAATTCTTTACAGTAAATCAATGACGTTTTCACAGATGGATAATGCAAAACAAAGTGGAGAAATTGCCTTCAGTAATAAAGCTAAAGTTTCTACTTTCCGTGGAGATAGAAAACAGTTGCTAGTTTGCATCACTTTCGTTATCAATGTAACATATGTCAAACGACGTATTTATTTACGATATGCACTTTGCTAGCAATTATCGTCACAATTGTGCTATCGCTTTTTCAAACATCACTGTCTTTTGTGAGTAAAGTTAATCTAATAAGTAATTTTCTCTGAAAAGTAATAAATGTATCGCGTTTGTACAATTTAATTGCAAAATTCCTAAATTTCAAAAACGTTTTCGAGCATAACGTCAATCCATTAATTTATTTGCACCATCATCACAACTTTGAAGTTATAGATTTAAGGGATATGAAATAAAACATATATAAAAGTTTCTGCGGGCAGTGAACTCAACATCCCTACAAAGGTTTGTACATACGACAATCGCATGAGCGCTGCAAGAAACCCTAGCTTTTTTTTCCAATGCAGGTTGGATCTTACCTCGAAGTAATACGCTTGTTGTTTTCAAGTACACTTACGTTTCACTTTTTTTCTAAGAGTAGGTCTGCGAACACCGTTGTTAGGTAGAAGTGTTTGAACAGAGTGACGTTGTTAGGTAGAAGAAACAGAGCAGAGTGATGTGCTTCATCTCCGAGTCTGCTGGCTTCTTCTGTTCTCACTTCTTCGATATTATTTTCAAAGTGGTGCAAAGACTAGACAGCACGTAAGGGTAGTTCGAACATGAAAACACTGTCACTTCGTTGACGCTGGAAATTCACGATATCCGCTGGTTGGATGCTATGTGCTGGTTTGGAAACATCTAATTAGATATAATTATCCGATCTGATATCAGTAGACTTGAGGCAAATAGCAGACTTGAGGTACGCTTTTGTCCCAACATATTGGAAAGCATGACCGCGTTTTGACAGATGGAAAGACACTGATTGAGCATTTCATGCGCTGCACATTATTTTCTATAAGGAGTTGTGAAACACGTAGCTAAGCTGCAAATTGGCCTGCCGATGTGTTGATGCTTGTCGTTCAGTAACAGAATATTCTGTAACGCGAACGACGATGGGTCGGAAATGTCGGAGACGTATTATGGAGATTTGGGTTTTTCCGCGCTGCCACCAGATGTTAAGCTAGTTATAATTTCAACATTACAATTGCTAGGGGATCTTTACTGACAATTGTGACATCGTAAAAGCCGCACAATAATTTTGGTGCGATGTAGCTGATGGACTTGCTTGTTGTTTGTTCGATTTGTTTAGCCCTCATTAGGTTCCCATGGAGACTTTGACAGAACGGTACAACACAAGAGATGGATCACGTTATTCTGTTTTGTCTTGTGTCATTGACATACACAGCAGTGGCACAAATGTCTAATATACAGCAGATATTGTACGTAGTCTGGTAAGGAAAGTGTCCGCGGACAAACAACGACGTGGGTCTTTTCAGTTCATAAATTGCTCAGCATTTCATCAAAATGTTTATTTGAAATGTTTAGTCACTTTGAAAACACTTGATGTAATTTATGAAATGAAACATGAAAAACTTAAAGAATAGCGAGACGTTCAGTTCTTTTCATTATGCATGGGAGTGAAACATTTCTCTGTATAAACATTTCTTGTGGAGCCGTTATGATGGGGTGAATTTACTGATGAAGTTCAAGTTATAGTGCTTTGTACAAGTAAAAGCACTTCCTAAACTACTTTTTTCAATGTAAACAATAAAAATATATTACGCAACCATGATCTGCAGGTACGGCAAAAGAAACAATTGTCGAAATAAATCGATGCAGTAATAATGCGCAAAAACTTTCCAATCTTACAGTTAAATTTTTGTTTGACACTTTCGGCGTGCATCTCTCATTAGCATAAAAACTGAAAAATATAGTATCGCCACAGTTTACTCTGTTGTGTACATTTTTTTAAAGGATAACTGTGAACTACAGAATAACGTGAACTATCTGGTATATTGTACCGTTCTGGCATCTCGTCAAAGTCTTCGTGGGAAACTGTTGAGGGCTAAACAGCCCGAGGAAACAACAAAATAGTCCATCATTTCCGTGGCACCGATATTATTGTGAGGTTTTGACGATGGCACAATTGTCAGTGAAGACCCCTTGACAAATTGTGATGTTGACTTGAAAATTTGCTTAACATCCGGTGGCAGCGCGAAAAAACCCAAATCTCCAAATTATACGTCTCCGACATTTCTGACACGTCGTCGTTCTTGTTACAGAATATTCTGTTACTGAACGACAAGAATCAACACACCGGCAAGCAGTTTTGCAGCTTAGCTACGTGCTTCACAACCCCTTATGAAAAATAATGTGCAGCGCATGAAATGCTCAATTAGTGTCTTTTCCTCTGTGAAAACGTAGTCATGCTTTCCAAAGTCTTGAAAAAAAAATTTGGACCAAACGTTCGTTTAAAAAAACAATCAATTTTTACACTAGTTTACCGCTTTCTACTGATCTCCTGAAGTTATAACAAGTATGTTTTGCATTCCGGCATCATACAAGTAAACCTCGATTGAAATGTCACATTTCGTCTTTTAACCATCTCTTCTGCACTTTTTATAGCAGTAAACTCATGTTGCAAGAATTTAGTAGGTATGCCTTAAACTACACCACGACAAAAATATCTTATTGAGATTTCAGAAGCAGGCAATAAGTGAAGTGTTTAAAACTTGGCAGATTTTTTCTCTTCCGACATTCGACTACATCTTTATATTCCCGCATTATGATGGTTACATGCATGGATGTATGATAAAGTGTTTGTTGTTTTTTGCACTAGGACCGAAAGAATATTTCCTGTTTGAGGCTTTGGGAAACGACATGGCAAGCTGATCATGCCAGGAGTAAATCATTCTGCTCTATTTCTATGCACAGAGTTGAGTTGAGTTGATTTTATTTGGCGATAATTAATATTTAGCTAGAAAAAACACAAATCAGTGCAAGGACGCCAGGGCATTGAAGGAACCGGAAGGTTGTCGAGTCGATGCCCCTCAGCAGTTAAATTAGCTTTGT
>JGI24159J19872_10000840_pt1 | contig 30758 bp, 16 predicted proteins | sample Ectturendosymbi4_FD_19872 | JGI IMG/M metagenome (IMG submission 19872)
TTCATGGCTGAATTTCTTAGTTTTTGTACACAAGTTTTTGTACACAAGACTTGTTTTCTTAGTTTCATAGTCTACCTCAAACAGCGTAGTTTTGTCGTAGTGCAAGAAATTATGTTGCAGTTTTTCCACCAGCTTCGTCTCTCAATAGTCCAGGCTTTATTATTAAACCCTGTTACTAACTGAACTCATGTTTTTCAAAGTAATTGCTTGTACCGAATTTACTTTTAGCATCTTTTGAAATTTCTTTGTAAAAGTTTCCATTCAATTATATACATCAAAGAGCCAGTAACAGTCAACAGCAATTCATCTTTTCATCATTATTTGGTTTGATGTGACCAAAATGATAATCATATTTCAACGTTTGTGAAAACTAGGAATGGTTCATTTATTATAAGTTGTGGTTTTCATGAGTATAGCTACACAATGTTGAAACGTTTATTAAAAATTGAACAATATTTTAGGTTTGGTTTTGAAGACGGTTTCACGGCTCTGAGTTTGTCGTTAACAATTTGAATACCCACCCGTTTCCGCATATTTGCCATTGTCTTTCGAAATACAGAATTATTCATCAATTTTGATAAGTCCTTTTTGAAGTCCTTTTCGGAAAACTGCTTTTCTTCGGTATTAAAGTCAATATTCGGTTTTACCCATGCCTATTCTTGAAAGGTTACTCTGCTGCGGATTTTTCAATTTCTAAGCGCTCTTTTTCAGTTTGTAGAATGTAAAAGGAAGTTTGTTTCATTGCGCAAATTTGGATTAAGTTTTTTAATTTAATTGGGTCCAACTTCGGTGTGTTGAGGATCTAATGAATATTGGTCATTTAATTCATGTCATTCTTGATGGTATTCAATATCTACTTCCACATAATGAGGCACGTCATTCCACTTTTTAACTTCTTCAGGGGTCATCCATTTAAAACCGTGCGTCGATAAATTTTGCGACATAGTCCTCCGCAAAGGCGATTCAGAGAAATTACTGAGCAAATTATTTTTAATAGGAAATCGATGTGAAATAAGTGTACTCATTCTCATTCCTGAAATCTTATTTCCAAAGAATCTATTCGAACGTATCAAAATTACTTTTTATAAGAATGCGTTTAAAATCTATTTGATAGAATAAAATCTGTTTGAACAAGATGAAGCTGGTAAAATTACCTGTATTTCGAGTATTTTTCTTCATTATTCGAAAGATAAACAATGTTTCCTTAACACTTACCAAGATTCCTAAAACTGTAAACAAATGGGCATCGCAAGCTTGGTAACACCATTTTAAAAAATCGTCGTCGCTATTTTGCATATATATCTGTATTTTGCATATATAAAATTTCCTTTTTTTGACCTAATCCATTTTAGAAGTACAATGAACTATGACGCTGAAATCGAGTTGTACCCTAGGAAGTTTACGCCTGAATTAATGCTGCTGTTAAATCGGAGTCCGCTGCCTGTTGATTAGAAATGTGCTACATTTTCAAGAATCGTTTCAGTCATTCCTTCATACTGTAAAAATCCCCAAAATCAGTGCTTTCCAATTCATTTAGTGTCAAAACCAAATCCTGCATTTTTCTATTGCTTCTTCCTCTGTTACTTCACAAACTTTAATCATTTCACGGTTAGTTTCATTTACCTGTCACAAATTTGATAATTACATCTGTGTCTGAGTCATTGACATACACAAGTTAATTGAGTCTTTCCACACGCAGGTGAAGAGTTTGAATCAATCAGCAAATTTTTAATAGGAAATCGATTTCACGTAACACTGCGCATCGTCTTGGAATTGCTGTTACTGCAGTCTTTACTACTTTTAATTTTCTTCACGATTAATACAGTTATATATAGTAACGTCACGACTTGGTTCTCGCATTAAAGTTTCTTTTACAAACACTTGCGTGTCAACTCCAATCGTTAAACAGTCATCTTTCGTTTTGCTTTCAGCAAGCTTTTGTTTCACCAGAAGATCAACAATTTTTAGTTTCTGCTCATACTGATGCGAATATTGTCGTATTTTATATTTTTTAACGAGGGTTTTAGTGCTGTTCTATCTATCAAACTAATAAGGACAATTTTCATGCTTTCCATTTCTGTAATAACAGGACATATCGTTGATGCCTTTTTTCTATAGCACGTTTAAATACGAAAATTTTATGGAAAACGACAGACATTCTATTTCTATCTGAATTGTATTAAAGTCGTTTACAGCATATAACGACTGTCTACGCAAAAGTATTTCCTGGAACGTTTTCAACAAATAGTGCTGGGACTTGTTTGTCATTAGCATAATACTTCAATTTACTACTTTGATTGTTAACTTTAAAACGAACAGCGAAAAATTTTTTTGTAGTTATCTGGTGTAATATTCTGATTACTTATTAAATCATCCAAACGGCTAAGTCAGTGGTTCTTAACCATTTCTGCATCAAGCCCCCTCAAGTAATTTTTCTTTGTTTCGCGCCCCCCTGACTTTAGATAGGTTGTAAAATGAAATGTATTTCTTGGTAAACTTATTTATTGTTTTTAATTTTAAGTTTTTGTAACAGACACAAAGTCCGTAGAGTACAAAAACACACGCAGTCTCAACAATGTAGATTGATAAAAACAGACACAACAAAACGATTAATAGCGATTTTGGAGGTATCACAACGGGGGTTACAGACACTTTTGTAACATTATTGTTCGCTAACCCGCAACACTTGGTACAACACTACATCCAGAGTAGAACACTGCTTGAGTCCAGCCGTGGTCAGGCCAGGTAAAGTTCGAAAGTACTGTGGCATGCACACGCCCTCAAACAAACACTGTAAAGTCCGAGCACTCGGTCNCAACTCGTAAAANGCGGTTGTAGTGTTCTAAGAATAAGGACGAATATAAACATGACTGCATCAAAGCGCGCAACCAGACATTGTTAGAATTTCTGCACCGTTCAAGAAAAAGGTAAACTACATATTTTTTCACGATAAGGCCTCAAAGGTAAGAATGTTACATTGAACCTGATGACTACCAACACTCGCTCGCGACGGCAGGATGTTTAAAGCCCTGCACCCAAAATTATAGGCCACTGATTACATGACAATTTTTGGCCAATATTTGGTGCAACATTATTTTGCAGCACTAAATGGAAAACGCTTTNTATTAAGCGACTTTGCGCAAGATTTACCGGTACTCACAGATATGCACGTTCCCACTGTAGCACGCATGCTTAATGTGTTGCAGTTGCTTNCTTTAGGCTTATGCAAACTTTTGCAAATTCTTTGTTTGCTTTATTCACTCTTCACAGCTTTGCGACCGCACACAGCTTCGCAGAGTGATGCAGATTACTCCGACTAATTGTATATTGATTAACACTATAACCGCGTTTTCGCATAGGATTCCAGAATCTCAAACCAAAACCATTCATAGCTGAAAAACATGGTGCGGTCAATCGCATAAACCGAATATTCCAGTAGAAATGTTATTTTTATTTGCAGACTTAAACACTTACTCCGCGCCACTTACTGTGAGTGAAAGACACGGTTCCGAGATTGACCAGCTGAGTGTCGCCATTGGGATGGCCAGAAAGCAAAGTTACTATATTTCTTTTGCGGAGAAGTTGACATCGTATGGTGGCCTGTAGCTGCCAAGCCGCATCTAACATCACATTCAACAAGAGTGTGGCTCAAATGCAGTTGAATCGCCATATATATGCATCGTTGCATCGCAGAACATTGGGGAGTACGGTAGACAATTAGCATCATGCAGGTGTATGGCCACATTGCAGAAAACACGTCGATTTACAAAAAGTCATAGCAGTATGCCCAGAACCGTCGCCATAAAATTTTCAATAGGGGGCTTTGCGTTTGTGCGGGGGGGCTTGACATTCCAACAATTGACAAAAACTTCACTAATCTATAGTGTTTCATGTTTCAATTTGGGAGGCGTGAAGCTTTGTTTTGGGGGGCTAAGCCCACCAAAGCCTTTCCGTGGCGACGAGACTATGTATCCCACGCTGCGTGGAGCTGTGCAAAATGTATGCATTCACGTTTATCTGGAATCAGGCGAGCCGCTCTGCCATGCAGCCGGCTACCTTGAAATTTTGTGTGCACCATGCTGTTCTGAAATGCGAGAACGGCACAGATGTTATTGTTGAAGGGACTTGGCAATGCCGACTAAACAGTTCACCTAGGTGCGCCCTGAATGTTTATATGCAGGCTCGATATCGGTCTGCTAAATTTCAAGAAACTTAACCCCGACTTCCATCTCTGTCGGAACTACACCAAATAACATGTAGCAGCGTAAAATTAGCACTGGCATAACGTTTGGAAAGGACAAATTCCCGTTCAAAAACTTTCCATGCTGTAGAACATGTAAGGTTTCGCGCCCACCTGAGAATTTCTTGACGACCCCCTGGGGCTGAGCGCCCCCCGGTTTGGAACCACTGGGCTAAAGGGTACAGTTGGTTGAGCACGCGCCATCAAAGCTGGGTTCGATTCCCGGTCGGGTCGTTTTTTGCTGAGACATCTGAGAAGTACACGTGGAAATATATTCGCGAATTCGATATGGTGCAAATGCTTTTAAATTTCTGTCATCGCACACTGCAGGGTTTGTCCTTGATTACTAGACTTTGACAACCGGCTATGAGAAACCTGGGTGTCAGTTTGACAACCGGCTTTGAGAAACCTGGGTGTATCAGATGATCTTTTGAGTGACAATCTTCAAGTACAGATTGTTGACTGTTTTGCTGCAATAGTATCACATTGCCTACTTCGGTACATTACCGCAAATTCTGATTTTGATTTGATATTTTGTACTGCGCGTATTTGTGTTGGCACGATGGTCACATGTGGCCTAATCCGCAGCATCGTGTCTGTTGCAGTCTTGCCAGCGACTGCAGTATTGTTCCTGCGAATAAAAAAAGCGACGAAAGTTTCGTCGCTGGTTTTAGGGATAAGCGTAAGTTGGTGCTTTATGTCGTAAACAATGTTATTGTAATCGTCACAAAATCCAAAATTACGTTTCAGCGGAATGTGAATACTAAATGTCGCTTTATCATCGTGCGCGGTTGGTTTTTCGTCTATGTGCTTTTTGACTGATTTCAAAACCACTGTTATCTAAATCAGCAGCTGTTGATTAGTTTTTTTGACCACAATTCATTGCGACCGCGCGATTAACTGAAATCTTCTGGCCACCAATGTGGCATCTATGGGTCTCCAGGCGCAAGCACGCTGCGATGGGTACCACAGACCACTTGTGACACTCCGGAGGGAGTACAAAGCGAGTATGATGAAATTGAACCTGACAGGATTTTCCCTTCACACTTTCCATTATAGCGACAGACATTGGATCAACAACAATCCTTGTAGACGTTGAAAAACTTTAGTTGAGGACATTTCATAGGGTTTTGTACTGAGAGGCTAACTGACTTTTCTCATTATTTTTACGCTTTGAGTTGTTTGTTTCTTCCTTATGTATCTCGGTATACTGTCAAAAACTCGAGCAACAGAAAAAAACAAAAAAAAAACAAACGAAGTACAGTGTAGCTGTTTTTGAACACTTCTCATTTATAGTTTTACCGATTACCGATTTTATAGCTCAGGAATAACGTTCAATTATAAGAAAAAATCTCAAATTTGTGATTTAAGAATAAATCTCAGTAAGCGCTTGATTCAAGAAAAATTCTAACTTTTAAAATAATCGTTTTGAACGTTTCTGCTGTTGCAAGCTATTAAATCATTTTTATTACATTTTCTATCTTCAGTTAGCAATTGAAAATTAACTTTACAACAATAAGTGCATCCTTAAACCTAATTTTGAAAAATTCGCAGTGCTTTGACCAGTGATTATATCCATAGGCGCAACCACTTTCAGGAGTGTGTGATCAGCACGACCAAACGGTATGCAATGCTGGCTATAGCGCTCATTTAGAATCTCCTGTCCAGAATTTCCCTTACCAGAACGAGCAGTCATCGCTTATTTTTGCTCCTGAGTGCAATTTTCCAAATAAATACCCGCGTAAGTTCCTTTCAGTTCTGGAATTTCGCGACTGTTTAATTCGGGATAAAGCACTTGGGTTTTTCCGCTCACGCTCAAACAATCACACCGCGACGCATCACAAGAAGGATATTCAATCCACCCGCTTTAAATGAATACGTGCGCACGGCATCTTAGTCACGTGGGTTTGACGCGGGCGCTTCAAACATTTGCATTGCCGTCATATGCGACTTAGTTTTACCTTTTGATGCTGCTGCAGCTATGCAGCTGCACGTAGCTGTCACTGCCGCTGGCTGTGCTAGATCCGCCGCTGCGTAGCGTGCAGCTCATGCTTGTGCATTTCTGCACATAAAATGCGTTTCAAATTGGATACGATCAAAATAACCAAAAACATAGCTTCGTTTCCCGGAACCGGTTACCCGGACACGAAACCGCTCTTGCGGCGCAGTTTCCAGAGTGAGTCGACGGAGATGGCGATCGGAATCAGTTAAATATTCGCGTACGAGCAAATGTTAAAACTAGCGCTGTTTCGAATCGCTTAGGGAAATAGCAATTGTACCTTACGTTCTAAGAATTGTTCATGCCGGGAAATTTAGAATTAATCCACCGTATCGTGAATAAAGGGAGCTTTATTTTTCATGCCAGCTGCATAGTCATGATTTAGTGTCACAATCCGTCCAGTACATATAAGCGTAAGATGAGAACATTCAGGCAGATCTTAATCTACAAGTTACTTCTACATAGAACAAGGCAGCGTTATTGTTGGAAAGTCATTACGTGCGTTAGACCTTTAAGAATATGTTCGTATAAGCTCCTTTTGCACTAGATTTCGACTTTCGAGTATCTATAACTGTGCAATGTGTATTTTACAAAATATTGCTTTTGCTCAGAAGTACTATCAAACTTACGTTGAGGCCATCTGACCAACCGCTAAAAAACGCCATCACAAGTTATGTTTCACATTCCTGAAAAGCACTGTTCAATACACTTTTGGCCTTGTTTACTGAGACAACACTAAAAATGAGGCAAAGATACTGGCATTTTTCGTTCATAATGTTGCAAGATACACGCATGTGCTAGTATTTGGACCTGACGCCGGTTTTCTTGAAACTGTAAGATGATGATCTGACTAACAGTTTTCAGTTTTCTGAATGTACTTTGCCAATAATTGAGGAATTAAGAGCACTATTTTGCTCATAACTGGTTCTTTTTTCTTGTGTAGTGCTTTTTGAGTCCTGCGTAGTGCTTGCATGAGCATAGAAACAATGTCCTTTAGCGAAGACGAAACTGATGCTGTTTGTAAGCCTCTAATGGGCTCTCATGATCAAGAAAAATGCCCATCATCATACGGAGCGACTGACGAAGAGTTAGATCTCAGAGAATGCCGGCAAGTTTCTTTGTTAGCTGCTATAATGTATACAGTGACACTTCTGATAAAACATCGCCTGCATATAGGAATGTTTGAACTTTTGAAAAAAACTACCCATTTACTGGGACAGTCGTCTTGTACGTAGTATGATATTAACAAATTTGTTCATAGACATGTCTGCTTTTTATGTAGTTTTATTATTTCACTTATTAAGGGTATGCGATACCAGAAATGCTGAAATTGGAATAAATGTGGAATGGCATGATTCTTCAAGTGTTTTCACCACGGGTTTTGAAGTACAATTAGAACCTGCAGTCAACAAAGAAGGGATATGAAAGTGCTTGGATTCACGGGATATTGCACTTTTACGCTTGCGTTACATTTTTGTAAACCTCCCGTGTGTAAATGATTTTTACCACAAAAAATACACGGCGTTGCTTTTCGCATTAGAATGAAACAAATTACACCAAAAAGACATTTTGGAAGGCTTTTAATCCGAGGTAGTTACAGATCTTTGTGAAATCCTTTGTGAAAAATACAAAAAAAAACTGGGGATTCAATTTGGGGTGTTTTTTATTACTTCGTGAAGAAAACTTTACCTGAGGAAAGTAAAGAGCTTGGTCGTGGCTGGATAAAGTGCATAAAACAAGATCTCGACCACAATCAAAAATTTTACGTAACCAGCCGCTGCTGTGTGTGACTTTGTGTGCAGAAAAAGGGAACTGTCTTTTTAAATCCTTTCAATCGACCATAGAGCAATAATGTAATTAAAGCAGAGTAAAGAATCAACAATTTCAAAAACTGCGAGACAATCTTGACTGAAACAGCTGTCTTGACGAAGCTAAAAAATAATCCTATTTTGTTGAGACTGGGATGTCAAAAGCGCCAAATCAAAATGGCTGGTTTGAAATAGCAATTTATTTTAAAGCAACAAATCATGGAATTTTGTTAGTCGTTTAACCCAGCATTTATAAAAATAGATGATCAACACATTTGTATTGGCAGGCCAAGTACTTGGTCATTGTCACGTTCACCTTCCATTTTTTCGCTCTCAGTAAAAGCCTTTGCAAATTTTTCTGCTTTGGTTATTGATACCCTGACACGAAATATGACCACTCTGTCGAGGAATAACAGCTGCTGCAGATGGGCCAAGGGTGTCCAAACTGTTTTTTTGACGAGGGCCAAATTTGATCACGTGATATGTCCCTTTGCAACGGCTTTTGTGCTTATAGTCGCTTGGGAGACACCTTAAGCTGCGAGAAACCGTCATTGTTCCGCAACAGAAGCATAATCCAGGCTTTGGCGGGCCGTATATATCGCAGTCTGAAAAAAAGCGGTGAAATAGTGGAATGTGCCCGCGGGGCACACTTCAGACACCACGGGCTAGACCTTGGCGGCAAAATAACTTGCTTGCGCTAAAAATCCTGCTGAGACCCACAACGTTGTCATAAAATATTTTTGTTATAAAACTTAATGACATAGATGTTGGGCCGCAGCCTAACTACATTGGAAACAAAATGATTTTTTCAACTATTTTTTGTCAAATAACACGTTACGTTGTCTCAACAACTTCCAGTATTTTCCAATATTTTGTGAATGAATCTGATACTGGACAAAATTCAATCGTAACTTTGCTGCATAAATTTCTGGGATTCTGTGCACGAGTTTCGTTCTGTCGTTGGACCACTTCAAAACTATTTCTTACAAATGTCCGAACTATTGCTGCAGATCAAGGTTTTCTCAGACCTTCTCTGTTTTTCACTGACTTGTAGATTGCAAACCGTCAACTGCCTTTGTACATGGTGACTATTTTTGCACTGCATGTGAGCGTTGTAGTGCTTTGGCTTGTTTGCTGTAAACGAAACGGCTGTCGGCCAGCAAACCAAAACACTTCAGTTTTAAAACTTGGCCGTAGGTTGGAGAACTTACTCGGACCGAATAGTTGAACTACATTTCCAGTATGTTGCCAAAACAGGTTCCGGGTGATTTATAGCTTGGCAAAAATGAATTCTTCAGGGAGTGGCTGCCTTGGCGTCACGCACTTGTGCTTCACATTGCCATGTTATAATTCGCTTTGCACTTCTAAAAGAAATGATGGTGGAGGAGCGAAACGTTTGATGGAGGCAGTTGCCTGGAAATTTCCCAGATACTGCTGGTCTGCGTGGTTCCCATCACGGTTATTTGAATTCAGGAAAAACACGGTTGGGGCAATTTTGTTTGGTTTTGCCACAACGCAGGGAATAGTCACGAAATGCCTACGAAACCCTTTGTAGTCTAAAATCAAAATGTCATTTGAATGCTACACATTGTAACCTACGCTTATCTTCTCTATTAAGTCATCAACCATAAAGCACAACTAGGATTTAGGTAATTTCTCACAAACTTAAACTCACCTGTTCAAATAACAAACAAAGCAAAACTTCTCAACTTTGATTTTTCGAACAAACATCAACACATTCAGGATTCGTAGATTTGCTTTGAGCAGGCAGTTTGCCAACACTCGTGACGTTTTTATCAAATCAGGCTTTGCTTCAATTCTTGCGCTTCTGGATGAGAAATGTATAAAGGACGAGTAACTAAATCCTTCTTACATGCTGATGCTAAAAGTGGATCGTTGTTCAGCCAATCTGCAAGTATAGTCGCAGCGGACAGTGTGGAGACGAATGATGGTGATGAAATCTTTCGTCAAGCAGCGAAAAGCTTATGCTACTAGTTGCCTATCGACTGCCATTCAGCTGAGGAGCCCAATCCGCTTGAAAGTTTAGCACAGGCGCTTCTAGGCTGAGTGGTGGTTAGTTTCGAAAAATGCGATACCACGCGCGGAGATGAGAAAAAACATCGTTTGTGTGTTTTACAGTACATCGCAACATAGTTTGCGCAGAAGTTGTTTTGGTGCTTTATAGGTTAGAGATTGTAGTGGAACTAGTGAGGCTTTGATTTTCAGGTTTCTTGCTTTAGGAAAAATTTTCAAACTGCTAAACGTGTGGCAATCATTACTTTTAAAGCCCTACATTGCGTTCCAGCCAGATCAGCAACTTCAGTTTTGTGAGTCAGAAGACGTATGTCACAATCACAAAGAGATCAGACGTTTTTACAGGTACGGTTCTCATTCCAAGTTGGCTATCCAGGGTAAAATCTCAACAAACTTTTGCAAACACGGGAATCTTACTCCCAAGATTGCCAACATTGTTTACTGATAGTGCAATGATTTTTGCGATGATGGCGATAATTCGATTATTTCCGGGTTTATTCGCAGAAGTTATAGATTAGATAGATTAGATAGAGTTTATTGGCGCAAACACTGAAGAATTGTACGCAAATTAAAATTAAGGCGCTGGGACACCGAAAAAAACTGTTAAGCAGGTTGTCTCGTGGGGCACGTCTCGACAGTTTCATAAATTATATTATATGTGTAGTTGATGGTCAAATTCTTGCGAATTTAATGAGGTTATATTGTTTGAAGAGGTTGCAGTCTGCTGGATGATCAACACAGTTGCTCGGGAGTGCTGGTTCGCAACCGGTATCTATCGTGATTTACCCAGTTTCGCAAGGAGCTGAGCATATAGTTTAGGATTACACTTGTATTTTATCGAAAGTGTTCACGATTCCTTGCCTACCTTCACCAGTTTTACAACTTTGTCAGCAGCATTTGTTTTCGTTTTTTCAAGTTGAATTTGTGCAATTTGTGTGTTGCGCAAGTCATTGCAAATAAGTTCACAGGAAATAGGTGCAAGCTCATCGGTTGACTAAATAGATGCTTTTGCATAGAACTATGGTTTCAGGATAAAAACGTCTTTTGAGAGGTGTAACAATTTAGGGCTATAGATCTATACGACTTGAGCTAACACAGTATAAACCTGTTACTTACGCGGAGTATCTGACCTTTGACAAACCAAGGCCTCCTAGATAGTTCTCTAGGTCTCCTACAAACCAAGGCCTCCTAGATAGTTCTCTCCTCCTAGATAGTTCTCTTGCAAAAGTGAGTTGCCTCTTCTTTCAGTGTTGATAGGATTTTAAAAATTTTAAAAAGGCAAGTAATGAATCACGTGTCCTTGAAGGGCAAATGTAGGTCACTCAATGAGAATATTGAACGAACAGCAAGGTTTGCAGGGATTGCGAATATGACGTGAAATTAAGTTTCGTCAATACAGTGTGCTTCCTATGAAACTGGGAAAATCTTCTACTTGAATTATTTGACGAAAACCTTTTGGCGGGTTTGCTAATTTCTAACTATAAACTTCGACGTTTGCTCCATTCACATTTAAAGTGAAGTATTTAAAGCTCATTGGCTGGACACTTGACCATGGTCTATTATTGAACACACGAGACCAGTGGTTTTTAGACTCTCATTTTCTTTAATGAACGTTATGGCTTTTAGAATTAGGTTCTACGTAATTTTAACTTTTAACGAAGTTAAAGTTAAAATCTTTCCTTGTTCATTCTTAGAATTAAAATCATTTAAATATTTTTTGCAACTAGCGTTGCCTGAATTACAGGTCAGAATGAAGTCATGTTAGACAATTTTCTTTAAAAGCAATTGCTTTCTAAACTTCAAATGAGTTTATACCTATAATTGTTGTTTTGCGTTCTCGTTTCTAATCTGTTCTGGAGTTCAACAGAAAAGACGACCCGGATGATAATAACGTTTTCGTAAATCTGTGCCGTGGTCGTTGAAGACTTTCTGTACTTATGTGTCACGGTCTGAACATACCAGATACTCTTATAATCTTAATTATGTCTGTTCTAATAACCCCAAAGAAGCTAGGAAATAATTAAATTGCAAAGACTATAACTTGACTGATTTATTGTAAACTTTAAATAATACACCACCAAGGCTATGACTTAGCAACTGGCCGGAATGCAGTGTTGTCTGAGCTACTTGATACATTGTTTTAATGTGTTACAACGAAAAGGTTTGAAACGATCCTAAGCCACCAGATCTGTTATGGAACATCGAAACCTCCCAATAATAACCATGCAAATTACCATGGGAAGGACCAACTTGATTAGTTTTTTTGTGCCGTTGTTGAACGCAGATGTCGCACGTTATTTGTGAGTGACGACGTTCGATTGCCATCTCTGATTTCTTTCGTTATAAATACACGCGCAACATTCGCGTTACTTGTTTTCGGCGCAAAGGGAAATATTTGTTATCGCTCCGCGCACTGCCTAATTGCTGCAAATATTGAGACCAAATATTACAACTGTCCCTTGGGGACAGGACGTATTTCTTGATCCTGCACGGACATGTGTCATCAGGATCGTAACAAAGGGGGGGGGGCTAGAAGGACACAATGCCCCGGGCGCCAAATCACTGGAGGCTGCCAGATCACTGGGGGGCGCAGAAAATTCCCAACAATTTCGCAGGTACTTCCTTCAATACAGCACATTTGCTTCCGAAAGATCTTAAGTTTGAACATGGGGGCATCAAACTTGCTTCTTGCCCCGTGCCCCATCTAACCTCGGTACGCCGCTGGTGTCTTGTTAAATCTTTGTAGCTGTGTGCAGACGCAGCGTGGGATGGTTAAACCCACTCTTGTCACTACCTAGGGGGTGAAGGTAGCGGATTTTGGATATTTTGAATACGCGACCTTGTCAAAAGTAGAACCAAGTTACGTAAACGTACAGCAACATGCAAAACTTTACATTTTTTATTTCGTATACCTTTGTGCAACTTACATGAAAAATATAAGTTAAGATTAGTATCGGTACAAAAACTATGTTTTAAAAACAAACTGCATTTATACAACAAAAAAATTTGCAGCTACTGCGCTTGCTTTCAGAGCAGCGATGAAATTTAACAGCATGTTGTTATGACAACAGATCTGATGTTTAGGAAATTTTTGAGCTTTGATGGTTAGACAAACTTCATGTTGAATTGGACTTGATGTAGTTTTGCAGCTAGTTGTGGTGATATTTATTTTTGAGACATTTAAATAAATGCTGACTATTTCTCCAAGATTCTGATTGCAAATGGGAAACAGCGTTGAGTAGGCCTATATAAGTTGATTGTGAACTTTTCACTTACTGCCACATGTGTTTTAGTAACTTTGCATATAAACTGAGCATTTCCATGAACGTAATTCTTGAAATTCAGGCACAAAATTGCTAACCTAGAACTTCTCGTTACGCGTCACTGGCTTTGGATATTGCGCAGTTTAATACGTGTGACACATTATATCAGTTTTCTGACAAATTAATCGATAAATGTGCAGCAGCAAAGGCAAGAAAACTTTGTCTTTGAAGTTAAGTAAAGCTTTACATTGCAGTATTTCTTTTACTTCCTGATAATGTTTCAGGGAATTAAATCCAAAGAAATGTTTTAGGACTTTTCAAGTTTATATTTGTCTGGTGATTTTGTATAAAATTACTTGCCTTCAGTTTTTCACATGCATTCTTCTGTTTATCCTTCTCTGTAATGTCTTCGTGAATCTGCTCTCAGTCAGACTTTGATAGCATGCTAACTCACAACTCTGGGAGTACATGCTCTAGAACCCTCTACAGCTCGCACCAGCATTGATTGTGGCCAGACCCGACGAGAGAGGGGCACAAACGTGTTCGCTGCATTCGTAACCACCAGAAGGATCTGGCGAACTCTTGCTTTACAAAACAAGGTGCAACTCTGGCCACTTTTACCCTGTGTTATCAGAAGTTTGTGCCCATAAGTAAAACTAATACATAGTTATACAGATGGTCAGGGAACTTTTTGCCTAGTTTCTGCATTTTATTCACTAGTTGCTACAAATTGAATTTATTACCGAATTTGGAATGTCGCACTGTAACAGCTTGAATGCTCAATCGAAATTTCAAAGCGGGGACAGCTTCACGCGAAACGATTAGATCCAACTGTACGCTAGTTAATGGTTTCCAAGATTCAAAGGTCCTTGACATCACAGTCACACCAAGTTACGAGACCTATCTACGAACAACCACAGTAAATGCAGGACCCGAGTCAGCTTCTGACACCCCTATACTCCCAACTCATTCGTCGTGCCTATGCTGTCACGAATAGGCTTTGTGGGGTTGCCTAAACTGACTTTGTCCACGGGCGCGGGAAACTCTAGTACGCCACTGGACCCTGGCAGTGGCAAACAACGAACTTACCTACACTTGCAATGCTAAGATAAAAGCAAGTGTCTTACGCAAGCTCAAAAATCTTGTTGGTCCACAGCGTAGCTGATACACCTCTAAATTCTGATTTTATGCAATTACAAAAACTAACTATTTATATTCTATCAACAGAACAAAATTTTTGTTTTTGATAAAATTAAGTAGTGTGTAGAGACTTGAGCACGACTATTGGGCACTTGCCCAAACTCTTGCTAATTTTGATCAAACAATTTGATTTTAGGCGCTGTGGCAGTACTGGATAATCTTTGTATCGCAGTAGAATACGTAAAAGCTAACCACGAAGGGCTAAATTTTGAGTAAAACGTAACAAAATTGACATCATTTTGGAAATGCCATGCGTGATATTTGAAATTCAGGTAAGCAGGCCTTGCAGAGGTGTTGGTCAAATTAAAACATTCACATCGTTTAACTGTGAACCTACAGTAAATACAAACAGCTTACGATTTGCAGCTTCTAATAAACATGTGTTTGCTACAGTGCGTTATTATGCTCATATGGTGTGCCTCTAACGCTGCTATAAACAAACTTTTCGATTAATTGTACCCGAAAAAGTTAACTTTTGTACAGCTAATCAAGGGCACAACGTAATTTTTACATATGCTATGATGTGACTGCATGCATGCTAATTTTCTGAAAAATCTCGTTCAGTTATGATTTGCATCTTTGCATCTTAAGCATGAACTGACGAATGTCACAGGCATTGTTGAAAAAATAGTTGTTTACCCGATAATTATTTTCTCTTGTTCTTAGGTTTGACCAACTTTTATGGTATGTATTATCAAACACGTTTGGATTAACACTCCACTGTTCTCAGGTGTACAGCGCGGTTGCGTGATGGTATTATGATGCGAACGCTTGCTGAGACGCGTAGACGCGTGTATGGCCTACATCAGTGTTCTTCAACAGGGGTTCCGCGGAACCCTAGTGTTCCGCAAAACATGTAGTGGGGTTCCGTGAGGGTTCCTTGTTTTTTAGGGGAATGATTTCTTGCTTCAGTACGTTGATGCGTCAATATGAAATATATTAGATCACCGTGCCGCATTCAGACTTCAAGTAGGCCAGTTAGTTATACAGTAGGTTGAGGGCAGTTGACCGATTAAGAAATATTGAAAATTGTTGCGTCACTTGTTCATTGTTGTACAATTAAGAAGAACATTATTGTTGCATTACAGTGATACGATGTTGCGGATGTACAGTTCACAGTAGAGTAGACTGAGTACAGAGTACTACAGATTAGAGCTGCTGTTCAGCCTTTGTGGGAATAAAGTAAAAACAGTGTGAAAGCCAACTTTTTACTATTTAGTTAAGCCAGATGAAGCAAAATAGCATATTTTCTTATGTGAAGCGAAATAATAACAACAGCGAAGGTGTGGACGGTAACGAGCAGTGTAGTTCATATGAAAAAGGGGCACCTGATCCGAAGCGGACCAAATGTGATTCAATTGCCAAAGTTAGAAAATGGGACGACATATATTTGAGATAGGGGTTCTTTTTGTCGGATGACCACATCCTGAATGTAACAGCTACACTCAAGAAATGCAAAAACAACCGAGTCATCAAATTTCTTGCTTTTTAACTTCTGTAATAACTGTTTCTTTGTTGAAGTGTCTAATAACGAAATATCTGATTTTCTTACAAGTAATTCGTGTTTTTAAAATTTTTGTTGATGGGGGTTCTATGAGAAACGCGAAAGTATATCGGGGGTTCCACGATGACAAAAAGGTTTAAGAGCACTGGCCTACATGCACCACTCTCAGTCAGGACTAGGAGCACGTTCTTATTTAGAATCGGCAAATGCTTGGCAAGCTTTTTTGAATTCCATGCAGATGACATCATCCTGATTTATTCATCTTAAAGACTCTAGCCCATGATACGTTTCCTGTGCCAGCTTGCTGACTTGCTTCTCTGGAAGTTCTGAGATCAATACTTCTGATGAGTAACTGGGCTGTTCGGTGAACAAAGATTGCGTCAGGGTGGTCAGTAGGCTTGCCAGCCCAGCTTCTGGCGCGAGATTGCTTCAAACACGAGTAAAGCTATCGTTGCATGGGCACGATTTTACTGGTTCTCAACGACGTAAATGCAGTAGAAAATGAAAGCCATGGCATTTTAGCTTCAGTTTGTTGTTCATAGTCATGAGAAAGGTAACAGATGGCGGGATAAGTTTTGAAGATTTTCTTCACTTTTCTCTTAATTGAACAACTACTATAATAGCAGTTTGTTACGTGTAGATGGCTTACGTAATGCATGCACAAGAACAGGTAGTAGCGTAAAAACAAGCTTCACGTTCTTTTTTTATATGTAATAAAAAGTGTTCTTTGAAGTAATTTTTACAAGGTTTGTAGTGACTTTCTTTCAAAAGATAAGCTTTCCAACAATTGTATTTTTGTCATACTGTAGGTAGCAACAGGGCCGGATTTAGACTTGTAGAAGCCCTAGGGTAGCCTTTGTGTGGAGGCCCTCAGTACCCCTCTAAATTAATTTTTATATTTTTGATTAGGGACCCGTAAAGTTCACTTTTGCCCAAATAATGCTTTCATTCCGTTGGTTGCAGTTTTCCGTCAGTAAAAAAAGAAAAAATGACAGTAATTTCAATGAATATAAACTTTTCTCTGTTTCCTAATACTGTTGTTATTAACTATTTTTATGATTATTCACATTCAATATGTTATATCAACCTTAACCAGGGGGCTCACGGCTGATGACTGTGAAGGTCCCCAGTTTGTGGAGGACCCTGGTCAGGTGCCCACTTTGTCCTCCCCTAAGTCCGACCTCGGTAGTGATGATTTCTGCCTGGACATTTGATTTCAGGCCATGCTATAGATGCTTTCATTACGAAATGCTAGATTAACTTTTTTAAAGGGTGATGTGGGCATTCGTGTTATTTTAGTATAATGCAATGATCAGCTTGCCATACTGTATACAAGTGGTTTCTGACCTTTTCTCAAATTTAACCAAATTGAAAAAGAATTTTAGTAAATTTTTGTGAACCCCAGCATTTGCTAAAAACTAAAAAAACATGCAGTGAAACCTTTTGTGACGACATAATTGAATTACTAATGCGAAAGGGACAGAATAACTTTTACTCAATATTTTATCACCATTTTTTTGTACCAAATTAACGATAAAAACTTAACAGTGAACGCCGTTTAAAAAAGCAACACCGGGCTGTCAAAACCTGCTCTAAAGAGCGGTGGTTGTATTATCCAATGAAAAGTGTTTCCACTAGAAAATTGGGAAACGTACAGTGTCTGAGCTGGGAGAGTTGGTCCTGTCACCTGTCGCATCGATCTTGTCGAGACATATCTTCCACTTTCTTCATCTTTCGCTTTTTTCGAATGCTGGGCACTGCTTCTGATTTTCAAATCACCTCAGCGCAGCTAACTCGCTGGCACAATCATATCGTAGTAATGACGAAATGGAGTTTTTTGACAAGAAAAAGTTCGTGGTCCGCGGAAGTGCGTTCAATTGAACTAATGCTCAAGGTGGCCAATTTGGTTTTTCTGAAGCCAGATTTTGAAATTCTGGCTTTTTTTAACGCACTTTTTTGTGAAAATCAAAGAAAACAGACAAAATCTGGCTTTTTCTGACTTTTTTCTGTCGGAAAGGCTTGGCTCTGACAAAGCATTGTCTATCTATGTCTGACCATGCAGGATCCAAAGAATGTTGCAAAGATTTTGCTTTTGCCCTAAAAGTATTCGATGTATTTAATAAGAAACAAATGTACGTCAATGTAATCACGGGGAAAGAAAATGCTTCTGAAGATCAGAATTGTATTACGTCGATGTTTCAAGCGACTTTTTATAATTTGTGCTTAGTTATGCTTAGGTATGTTCTATGTGTATGCTTTATGACTGCTATGTAGCTTTTTCTGGCTTTTTTGGGACTAGATCTGGCGTTTCTTGGTGAAAACAGGTATGCTTAGCCTGAATGAACATATGGGAGCGACTGCACCAACAAATCAGGGTTGCCAGGTAGTCTTAAGCAAAAAAGGCCAGATCAACCCTTAAAACAAGCCAAATAGCATCAAAAAAAGCCAAATACAAGATAAATACACAACGACATCTTCAAAACACCCAAACACTCTTTCAAAAGGCAATATATACATATTTTAAACATAAAAAGGAATACATCTCACTCCGTTAATCAACTTATCGAAACTTTTGGTCTTGCTCAAGAGTAACCAGCAGCTGCAAACCTAAAAGCATGAAGCAACAAAACAAAAAATTATGGATTTCTCGTGCAGAGTTTCCAATATAAATTTAGCATTCTGCGTCCAGAAACAGTGTCTAGAAATCTGCCAGTGCCCAAAAATCTGCCAAAATCAACTTTAAATCGGCTAAATCCACATACAAAATCTAATTGACCGAAAAAGGCCAAAAAAAGCCAAAATTCATTTGGCCTTTTTTCAAAAGTATACAAAGGCCAGAGGAGTTGAAGAAATGCCAAAAATTACAAATTTGGCCTCAAAAAAGCCAACTGGCAACCCTGCAACAAATGGCGTATTGCAAAGTGACATGAAGGGAATGGTTGTGCATTAATAACACAGTTGATCGCTGTCTTTGTCGTTCAGCCGCGCAGATTGTTTGTTTTAATTAAGTCAAGGGTTCTTGTCTTCTAGGGCTTCGCCTCCCTTGACATGATAAATCCACCTAACAAAACGCCACACGCCAACTCGCTGCAATCCACCGCGTAGTCACGGGCCATTTTACTCTATCAAACGGCGTGCCTGCTCTTATAAGCGGCAAATTTATTGTGCGAAAATCATCGTAAGTCTGTTTCAGCCAACGTTGCTGCAATAACTAACTTGCTGCATAAAACTGGAGCTCAATCAAGCGACGTTTACTGTACTAGAAACAAATGAATAACTTGATACTTTTCTTCCAAAACAAGGTGACCCACACATGGGTCGCGACCTAAATGTTGAGAAACACTGCATTAGCCGGCACTCTAGCTCAGGGTTTCCAGATGCTAGACTGAGAATATGGCAAGTTTTGTCAAGTTAATGGCAAAATTTTGGCAGAAAAATTATGACAATAGCAATGTTATTGGCAATATTGATTTTTCGATGTTTAATGCTTTTTACTATTCATGTTTTTTCCATACTTTTCTATTTTTGAAGTTTTCCAATTAATAAATAATTGTTTTAATAGGATCACGACGCCTACTCAGTAGGCAAAATATATCCTATGTTAGATTGTAGTATCTGATTCTTGGCTATGAAATGGTTTCTTTTGATTCACGGACCTAGTTAAAAACTGGAAGTTATATTTCAGTTGCATAATTATTTACAGAATCATACTTTGAACGCACACAAACCTAAGCATCGCAAGACCCGAAGCACAGTAACAGCAAGTCTATTTTAAAATAGATAGGCTGAGAATGAAAGATAACACTGCAGTGGTTACAGCAATTCTTCAAGTAATACGCCTATTCATATTCAGACGTATATCATCTGGTACAGTTGCAGAAGATTCATATTATCTGGTGGACTGGTACACATGTGAAAGATGTTGAGCTGTATTTTCTTGCAAAACTTTGGGTATTCATTTAGTGATTAATCCAAAATGGATTGTTTTGCCACTACTGGCAGTTGATATTTCAAAAAATGGCAAAATGTTGGCAATAAAAATATTGCCAAAAAACTTGGCAAATTTTTTTAAAAACGGTGATTTTTGGTAACATTTGCCAAATTTGGTACCATCTCCTTGTTGTAGCTTGTAGCGAACGAGCTTAACATCACAAGTTACTCTGTTCTCTTGATAAAACAGTGCTTAGAAGCGCATGAGTGCTCACGTGCGTAGTTATGACTATACGCTATCGCTGCTTCAACCTTCTATCTACGTAGGACAACGACTGCTCGCTTTACTTTAAAGTTTCGTGCTAGCAAAGAGCAGCAGCTTTGGAACCTTTTTCTTAGTGTTCACTCTATCTCTGCATTGTCGATTATATTACGTCAGTATCGTGTGGTGGTTTGCATTAGACAGTCGTTGCGTGCAGAAACCCTTCTTACTACCGTTCGGAGAAGGTGAACGACGTCCATTAGCTACATTGGAACACGGCAATCTGCAAAGTTCACCCCTATAACTTTGTTAGGTGAACCAGAGAGGGACTAGCTTACTAAATTAGCAAAACCAATCATAACATTTCGGCAGGAAGCTGCTGAATAACCACGAAACAGCCAAAAACAATTTTACAGGTTCAAATGTTGGATTCTCTTTTATGCTAGATCCCAACAACCGGAGAGTGAATCGAGAGTCGACATGAAGAGGACTGTGGGTTGTGCAGAAGGTACGGCGATCGTCGCAGGCATTATCGTAGGATCGGGAATATTCATATCGCCGGCAGGAGTTGCTGTCAACTGTGGATCAGTTGGCCTGAGCCTGATAATGTGGACACTGTGCGGCGTCTTGTCGACGTTGGGGTCGTTGTCGTTCGCCGAGTTGGGAACCACGATTCCGAAATCAGGAGGAGATTATTTGTACATTTTAGAAGTTTTCGGACCTTTTATGGCATTCGTCAGGTAATCGAGGGATTTTGCATCGGCGTGATCGTCATGTTTTGTGTGTATAAAAGACTACAATGATATTAGTTTGCTCATTGGTTTTTAGGTTCGTATAAGATAAGCTGTTATAGAGTTGAACACTGTTTTGAAAAACGTGATATGCGTTACGTGATAACTTGAATATAACATTGAGCAGAAGATTTCGTTGATTTATCGAGGTTGACTGCACTTACCAAATGTCATACCACGAGAACTCTTTATCAGACTATACGTTTGACTACCGTGGACCTTTGGGAAGTGAATTGCATCACTTCGGCCACCTTGCACACGCGACGCGAGAATTTCAAAAAAAGTCACTGGCATGCATACGGTAGCTAGTGCAAACAGCTAGTCGACCCTTGCTTTGCGCGACCGCAGAAGCGTCATTTCCGATCAAGTGAACGTTTGTTGACGGTAGACACACTGTGGGAACCTATGGGCCGATCGGAGTTCAAATTTCTACAACTCTTTCAAACGCGCGTTCTGTTGCTCTGAAGTTCATTTTGCAGCTGCTTTTCTGCCACCTATTTAGTCACTTTTGTCAGGATGTGAGGGAAGCACTCCTAAAAGCATTATAAGCCTTTTGTACGACGTATGTTGGCAGTTGAGAGTTAGAGCGTTGGGTCAGATGCCAATACTGCGTCTGTTTCTGCAGGCTGTGGATCGAGCTTTTGGTCATTCGTCCTGCATCGCATGCAATCGTCTCTCTCACCCTCGCATCATATCTTGTTAAGGTTGTCTGCGCTGAAGTTTCTCCGGGTGGAATAAAACTTGTCGCATTGTTGTCAATAGGTGCGTATTAGCGTGGTTCTACAAAGCTTAACTTTTAATAAAGGAAGACATTCTAAAAATCGTAAGTATTACAATTGATGATGCCTCCTAGTGGGCGAAATATGTAATTTGTTAAAAACTTAGTGTGTGATTCTTAGGTTTCCTTTCGATAGACACTAAGGAAAAAGAGCTTATGAAATGAAAACGTCGAAATAAGCCCACTATAGATTACAGAAAAAGGGGGAACTTGTGAATATTTGTTTGACCTTCGAAATCCGCACGAAGATTTATGACATCATCGCGCATTTTCTTCAGTTACCAGCTAGAATGAATCCGCTGAAAAGCAGTATGGTCTTGACATAGTTGGCGGAATAGGGGTTCGCTTTCGGACCTCCCACTATATTTAATGGGGCTGGAGACAAAAGGGACCAATTATTTTGCTGCATTTTTAGTTTTCGTTATAAAATACATCATCTTCAAAAATTTTGCTGAGTGCCTGATCCTGTTTGCACATCAAGCTTATTTTCATCTCAACCTCGTTTTATCGTAATACCACACACCCGTCACTCCATATTTCACTGATGGCCCGATACAAAAAACATTCCCGTAATACACTGAGAAAAGTGTATGCGGAACGTTGGAGTAACGCCGTAATATTCAACAGAGGGAAGAAAAAGTGTTCGCTGTGCTAACAACGGCTTTTGTTATGTGCACTTCATAGCTTTAAATAGTATTTTCATTGCAAAGAAAAACTACTTGAAAGTTATAAACACTTAAGGAATTAAAATCGTAAAACCGGAAGCTGTTCTTCGAAATAAAAACCGGAAGCTGTTCTTCAAAATTCGGTGCCTGTCGTGCTTGCGCGAATTGCGTTTTCTATTATCGCATGTTCGCTTTTTTTGGAACTATTGACATGGGCGTCAGGAACGGGGGTGGGGGGAGGGGCCTTGTCCCTGGATTTTCAAGTCTGACATTTTCTTATTAAATTGTTAGCAAAAAGGTTGTTTTTTGGTTTTGAGTGAATAAAATGAAATTTCACCACTCTTTGTGGGTAAAATGAAATTTTGCCCCTTAAAAATCCTTTTGCCTAACCCTGGAAAAAACCGCTATTCTCCCACTGGAAAAATTCCATCTGACGCCCATGACTAGTGGTATTGAAATGTACGCGATAAAATCACAGTGAGTGTAGGTGTGCTTTCTCGATTCAAACATTTTGAAACTTGTAGCACGGGGGTGGAAAAAGGGCATTCCAAGCTTGAATGATGACCGTTAACTTCAAACAATCAATCAATTATGACGCACGTTATAGGCATGAATTGCCGCGCTGAACCCTACTATAAAATTCGTTCAGCCGCCCCATAGGCTTGTGGGCCCGTTTGTCACCAGATATTCAAGAACGCCGAAGTTTTCGGGGCATACGGCGTACAGGAACTCTCACCACTCACTGTGAAGAATTCAAAGTCTGAAGAACTGTAGGCGAGATTGAGATGCCACCGGAAAACTTCAAATTGTTTTGGATGCTGGTTATCAAGGCAATTGCACGCATTACAACAATAAACGTAGGTTAGCACTGCGCGTTTTAAACCCTTTCTCTAATTCTGGAATGAAATAACCAAATATCAATAAGATGACTTGATTCAGTTAGGCCCCTGTAATGTAGTTTTCGTCACAGCCAGGAAGCTGTAGCAGGTTCTATTGGAAATGAAGGAAGCTTACTGTATTTCCTGTGAATCCCAGGTTTTCTTACTTGGCTCAACTGCAAAAGTTCGGTTTGGTCAACCCGTGTTCAGACGGTTTTCACCGCGGCGAAAGTGGCAGCGCTTTGCATCATCATTGCAATTGGGATTGTTCAAGTAGCGAAAGGTTACCATCCTGTGAAACTTTGCGCGATGTTTTGCATAGCGTAACAGCATTTCGTTATCCTTGAATTCAGGGAATATCGAGAATTTGGTGCCGAGCACCGTGTTCGATGGAACGTCTACCGAGGTGGGAAAGTTGGTTTTTGCAATGAACGCAGGCTTGTGGGCTTTTTCCGGATGGTAAGTGCCGTGCGTTAAGCTCAGTCAGTTTGCAACCAGACTCACGGCCAAGGCAGTGTTGATGCAGGTTGATGCAGCAATCTAAATTTTTCGGAGGAAAACAAAACGCGGGCACATGGGAGAATAAAATGGAGTATGGAATGAAAAAAGCCTTTTTCCACCTGTCGCTTTATCGCCATTGAAACAAGTTTTGCTTTAAAGGCAACGGCGTTTTCAGAATTTGAGCAGGAAAGAAAAACGCGCTTGAAGCACGTTATCTGCTGGACAGGAAAATTTATGCGTTTGACTTCTATCTCTATTTTAATTCTGAGCCAACTCGAGGGTTGCGGGTCTTGAAAAGTTGTAACATGAAGGTGTTTTGTGTGTGTGATAAAACATCAATTGTACGAGTTAGTTTGTACTCCCGTTTTAGTGATCTGCGAACTCCACCTTCACATGCGAAATGTTTGTGGGACAAAGTATAGGCCTGCTCCCCAGTTGGTTCCGTTTGCTTTATAGACACAGCGCCACATACCTTTCTCATGATGTCAGTTACCAAACGTTTTGCTGCATTTTATTAAATGACAATGCTTGTTTAGAGAATTTATCATAGTCAAAGTCATACCAAAGCTGTGCAACTTTACAAAATTTAGTGTTTGCTCTTTCAACCAAACAAAAGTGCTTAAAAAAAACCGGCGAAACAACTCCGTGGAGCTGAGGAACTTCATTTTTCCTAATACCAGAAGCGTTCCATTCTCTGGAAACCTGGGTTTGCCGCTTGCCTTGCAGAATAAGCTAGCTAATAATGTTAGTAGTTTAACTCTGTAGACAACCTATCAATAATTTTATTAGCACTTTAGTCTGATGCTGCGTTGTTTGCAAATCAAAACAACTTATGCTACACTGCTGCAAGTTGCTGCATTTGCATATTGTAAAAGATCGCTTTATCACCATGGTGAATTCACAAATTAACACCAGTTAAGTATTAGAAAGGATTTGCTTTACTAATTTCGTAAGATACAATTCAAACAGGATGAAGTTCAAACTGTAAAAATGTCTCTAGGGGCAAAAATCTCCTGGGGACCGATTTTCCATATTTTTCACCTATCATGGCAACGGGTGTTTGCAGCAAAATCGAGCATTTAATGTCTTTCTGCCACTGAGCAAAGCGGTACAGTTTACTAGCTCATTACTGTGTATTAATTGAGTCATTGCTGTTCAGGAACGAGCTAAACTACATCACTGATGAAATCAAGAATCCTGCGCGGTGAGTAATAAAGAAATAAAACGACTTGCAAAGCTGCAAGGGTGAATCGTACAATTTGCTGCTTGGGTTTCTTTCAGTTGCATCCGGACTGTAAAAAGCTAGTTGCGCCCACTGGGTGGTGTTCGTTTATTAAAATGTCAAATAACCATCTTGCTTTTCGGTACGTCACACGTGGAATATTTATGCAGCGATAACGTTGTCTGCCGGTGGTTGGCGCAGCTTGGTGTGCGTCAGTGCACGTCCTTTTCCACTTTACAAGCTTCAAAAGCTTTTCGTGAATGTACAGGAATCTTCCTTTGGCCATCGTGTCGTCCCTGGTTTTAACCACAGTTTTGTACGTGTGCATCAACCTTGCATACTTCACGCTCCTGACGCCGCAGATGATGGTCGGGTCCGAAGCAACTGCAGTGGTAAATTATTTTACCATTGGCCTTGTTTATCCCGTTTTTTTCCTTATTGTTTGCCATTGGCCACTATTCACTCATCCAATGTGTCAAGTAAAGAACACGTCCCAACTTAGTGCATCCGAATAAGCGTGCAGTGTTCGATCTTTCAATGGTTTATCCGCAAGGTTACCCCAACTTTTTTCACCAAGTCTAAAAATTGCTAAAACATTTTGTTATAACATTGGAAAGCCAGATTAATTTGTATGTTCCTCATAAGGTTAACCTCATGGGAACTGCGGCAAAAAGTTTCATGTTCGTGTAAGTTTTGGAACTGAAACCCGTGCTCACATACAGCCGAAATTCTTTAGCATTTTTTAACATGGTTAGGTACACTGTCTACCTGTACAATTGATAATAGTGTATAAAACATGGGTCTCAAACTCAAATTGCACCGAGGACTGAATGAGGACTTATGGTGTAACCGACGGCCGCATTATGATGACGCAACTATGGCTATGCCTGAATCTTAATAGACACAGCTTTTGCATCTTATTTCCTGCGAAAGGTATCCTGAGTTAAAGGCAAATCATTATAGCCGTCTCTACTTTCGTTTAAAAGGAACTTGTTCCCTCGTTGACCGAGCACTTTTAAACAATGGTGAATAAACTTAATAACTTAAATTATAATTATTTTAAAATTCCCGAAAAGTATTGTGGGCCACACAAAATGCCGTCGTGGGCCACATGTGGCCCGCGGGCCGCGTGTTTGAGACCTCTGGTATAAAACGTGCGAGGTGGTTAATGTTTTCATGATTTTACGTAAACACCAGCATAACAAACCGCTGCATTTAGCAATGTACTTTCCGCGTGTTGACGACTACACGCAAAGTTTAACATTACGCTTCGCAAGTTTTATGAATTCGTTTCAAGTATACTTTCCAATAATTTTGTTAGTTTCTTTCAGGTACTTTGCCTCTCTTAAGTAATTGTCCTTTGTTTAAAGCCCCTCTGACTTTACATATGCTGTAAAAACAAAGTTATTTATTGGTAAATTTAACGAACAAACTTTCTATCTTTTACGGCACGTAAAGGCTCGTGCCCCCTGGAAATTTATTGACGCGCCCCTTCGGGGAGCGCGCCCTCCCTGAATTAAAGGAATTGCATTGGATTAATAATTTGCTTTTTAGACCAATTCATAAAAATCAATAATTTCCTCTTGTGCACGTGGCGATCTGTGAATAGCACTAAACGTACGTGTGTGTGCTCACACCGACCTACAGTGTTTGAAGTAAAACATCTTGTTCAGACTTTCGGCAATTTAACTATGGGTAAATGGAGTTTATGCATTCCTCTATTTGTTTCGCTATGCTGCTTCGGAGGCGTCAACGGTTCGCTCTTCACCTCGTCAAGGTAAGTTGATTTTAGCTGCTTTGTATGTGTAGATATCTCATTCGTATAACGTGGAAGGCTAATTACCGCACGTGTCACGGTAGTGTAAGTTCACAGATGTTTCGTTTGATGACGCTATGGAAATACCACACTGTTTTGATTTACTCTTAGCTTTAAAATTTTTCAAAATGTCTACTTAATGTCCCAGAAAATCTTCATAGCATATTTAAGGATCTTTATTGTGGAATTGGGAGAGCCATTTTACGCAAATAAGGCACGAAAACGGAAAAAACTGTTGGTGGTTATGTCAGTCATTCACTCTTCCCAGAAAAGACGATTGTAAATTACTTGATCTATAACGCATTTTTCCACATCTCGCGAAATAAAATTGATTGATTGATTGTAAGTTTTGTAACTTGGAAGATTTGCAAAAGTAACTCTTTCAAGTTATAAAACTTCTCAACTATCCTACTTAAAAGGGACAAGAGGCTTCACAAAGAATACTATTGGTCCTTGTCTTTGCTATTTTAACAACTAAGTGCTGGAGCTATGTCAGGCTTGACGAACAGACACCGATACAATTGATGACGACCAGCGTTTTCAGAAAATGCTGTGCAAAAAAATCAAGATCATGAAAGAAGGCTTCATCAAGGGTTGAAACCACATCTTGTAGATTTTTCAGAATCAACATTATTTTTGAGGTTATTTTTCTGCATTTCACTCGAAAATGGGTAAAAATGGTATTTCCGTGCGCTCAACCAAGATATTATGCATTTTGTCGGTCACTGTATGTTTTATATAATTATGAGTTGCACCGCAATGACTTGGCAAAGGATTGGGTAAAAGTCATATATCTGTAAGTCGAGTCCGAGTCATCGCACCTACGAGTCCAAATCGAATCGCCGTGGTTTGCGAAAAACAGTGCGTGGAAGTCAAATTAGATCATTGATAATCTCGAGTCAATATCGACTCACAACGTGCTGTCCATGGGCGTCCGCAGGAATTTTTCCAGGGCAACATCGACATTTTGCTTATCTTTTTCAAATTGCTGACGATGCAATGCAAATGGACGTTAACAGAACGCTTTACCCTTTCTACGCTCCAGAGGTAATGTCCGTCGGAAGGGGGGCTGGGAGGACCAAGCCCCCCTGGATTTTGAAATTTGACATTTTCCTATTGCATTTTTATCAAAAAAAGATTTGTTCTTTAGTTTCGAGTGGGTAAAATGAAATTTCACCAATTTTGGCCCCTTCTGGAAAAATCTATTTGACTACCCCTGGAAAAATTCCACAATTGGCCTCCCCTGAAAAAAATCTTTCCGACGCNCATATTGCGGNAACAGGTAAAATAATGCGTATTGTTGAGAGCAATAGCCAAGTATAATACGATAATTTACACCAGGGGTAGGCAAACATTTTCTACGGAGGGCTACATTGAAAACTTTATTGCTACCGGGGGTCCGCATACCTCGTATTTTACATTTGTCTGCTTCAGTTACCATACACGTTTCAAAATATGAATTAATGATAATATTGTTATAATTTTTATTGTTTTATTTCACAGTGACATTACTGTAGTACACCACATAGAGAGAATATATCTCGAGAATTCTAATCTAATCGATAAGATTGCTTTGACATAGACTCAACATATGTAATGTCTTTGTACGTGTGGCTGCCCTGCGGGCCGCGCGAAACGCTTCCCGCTAGCTGTAATTTGCCCACCCCTGCTTTACACAATAAGTCATCTGTAGATGTTCCAAGCAGGGCACTTCTCTTCAATGATGCATTGTCATGGTCGTTGACGAAACCACAAATCACGACTTTATTTTCCCTAGCAAGACTTGTCAGCCTCACTTGAAACAAGAGCTGCACACATCTGGAATCTCGTCCAAAGCGATCAAGCACCCTTTCAATAAAACCCCTGATTGTCTTTGCTGATTTTTCACGGTGAACGCTCGTCATATATAAACCGGGCAAGCGTTCATCTGACATTGCCGGTTGAAGCCACGCTTTCACTCTTTGCAAAGTACTAAACGATTATTACGTATTCCTACAAGCCCAGGGCCGGATCCAAGGGGGCGATCGCCCCTCACTAAAACCTACGAAAATAACTTTTTTCACCATGGTTTTGTAGAATTTAGAAAACAGCATTCGCGATATAAGGCTCATTTAGACGCCCATTGTTTTGTCACAGACGTGTTGTAAAGTATACTTCATGTCTCTCAGTGAACTCGTAATTTAACTTGACTGCAAAATATTACTGAAATCGTCCCCTCTAAACCTACTAGCTGGATCCGCCCCTGCACAAGCCTGCCCAGTTGTATTTTAACAAGCCACGTACTTTTATGTATTGTGTGAAAAAAGCCTGCAAAAGGGTTGTTTCACTGACGCTGTTCACTGAGGTACATTGGTCACAGTACTCACACCAGCAATTCGGACTTTTCAAACTTGTGGAACCTACAAGTTTGCTGATGCTTTTTTTCACGCAGTATAAAACTACGTGCCTTTCCGCTATCAACAGTCACTGTCTCGTTGCGTTACCTGCCAAGACGGTTGCGTTCAAGAATCACATGCGGCAAAACGCCTGCTACCGTAACTTGAAGTAAACCTTTGACGATTTGCTGCCGTGTTCTTGTTGCACAATAAAGACCAACAGTAGAACAATCTACGCAAGCTTCGCAACCTACTTTTGCCGGGAAAAGAGCGGACACAAACAAGCTCTTATCACTGCATGACACATAACAGTGAACCTGGCTCGTGTGCAGCGTGAGTGTCATACCGGTAACTACACTGTCATTGCAAGAATTAAATAAATTAGTCGCAATTAAGCTGCTGACTTCAGGTTTATTAGTTCTAAGTCCCATTTTTCAGGGGGGAAATGCCCGTTTTGTCCCTCCCCCCCGCGGACGCCCATGGTGCTGTCGATTCATGTTGAATCTTTCGTTTTTGTTGTCGAGTCATATCGATTCCTTCAGTAGCAGTGGTGTAGCAAGGGGTGCCCAGGGCCCCGGGCGGCACCTTCAGGGGGCAGAAATTTTCTGATTAAAAATTATTTTTTGAAAGTACTTTAAAAGTTCCAACTCTTCTTCATTATTTTTAAATAAAATTTTAAAAGTTGTAACTTATTTCAGTTTTTGTGTTTAGAAGACCTCGATTAGTAGGCTATCTAAAAAAACTAGGACATGTGGCTGTGGAGTGAGCAAATTGATTTAAATGTTTGCTCAAAAGTCTGGGTCAAATCCAGTGTTCGAAATACCCCAGTGCATACTTACGTTGGGGGGAATTGTCGCCCAGTCCCTATACTTTCCTCTGCAGCCAAAACTATTTCCCCCCCCAGTTAAAAGTTCTTTGAACAAAGGACAGAGATGACATTCGACCGCAGGCTAGCAAACATTACTGGTCTGATAGTTCGAAGTTTGTATTGCCCATACACTGATAAAAATTTGATAAAATTCCTGCATGAAATCACGGTAAATAGTCAAGGCCAGCTTAATCCTTATTCTTCTATCGTTCGTTCCTTAGCAACACCCCCAACGGCACATCATTACATCACCTGACACCTAGGCAATGGCGACGGACATTTCTTGACACTTCTCGTGCTAATTTTGGAAGTTCAGTGGGATATTTTCAATAAGTGCCACAAGCTGTAGCCTAGTCATTAGGTGGGCTTATCAACATTAAATTTTGGCGGTTGAAGTGAAGAATTCTGCAAAGGTAACGTTGCTCAGTTTCAATAGAATGACTGTTTTTCTGCACAGCGCAATGCCAATAGTGGCGAAAGATGAAGTTCTTGAAGCGAGACAGTGCAATCGGTGTGTTTGCGTGGGCAAGGGCGTACGCAAGGGGGGTTTGGGGGGGTTGGATTGAAACCCCCCCCTTGAGCATGATATTTTACAAAATCTTAATTACCTGCGCAAAGGAGGTT
>JGI24159J19872_10000841_pt1 | contig 30758 bp, 16 predicted proteins | sample Ectturendosymbi4_FD_19872 | JGI IMG/M metagenome (IMG submission 19872)
GTTATTTAGAACAGTTCCTCGAGAGCACTGGTTAATTTAACAGGAACGTGTCCTAGGCACGCCCAAATTTACAATTAAGAAACTTGGACCCGCCCTTTGTCATTCGACTTTGCGCTCAGTTTTAACACAAGGCAAAATTGTATTCACTCATGGTTTTATTAAGACAACTTTGAGCACTGCGCATTTATTCTCACATATGTCAGAAACTATTTCGAAATAACAGGGGTTATAAATTAAAGCACGTAACAAACGTTACTGCCAACAACAGGGGTTAACAAGATTCACTTCTTTCATAGGAGAGAGTAACCCATACTGCCATAATTTCGATAGGTCTCAGTCTAACAGACTACCTGTAGACTGTTCAAGCTTGGTTATGCCCACAACTTATTCAGCAAGTTAAGCTTGGTATACCCTCGGCTAACTTGTCGTTTCTCTTAGGATAGTCAGATGAAGACTGCCTGTCTGGCTCAGATCGTCCCGGTTTTGTTAATTCGTCGGGGATTTCCAGCTGGTAGGAAATTCACGGTCGATCTGTTTTCCTCGAATCTCATTGGCCAAAACTCGCGTCTCGAAGCGTCATCTTCGTTTTCGTCCAATCACATTCGAGAACGTTTTATGGCGGTACCGTAAGCTCCGCCTACCGTTTTTGCCGTAATCCGGATACTTTCCGTTGTGGTTTGTTTTTATCCGTTTGAATCGTGAATATCGTTTATAAATTTGTACGGTTTGTTAATGTAAACAATTTCTATAATGTTTTGGGTTACTCTCTTCCTAATTGTGACTTGCGATTACATGCGGAGTTTAAGTACACAAGGATTTAAATACACAATACAACGTCCTTGTAAACTAAGTGTTTTTAGTTGTTACTTTGTTCCAACTTCATTTTCCTGGAATTCAGTTCATTCGGTGATGCGACATTTGGTGTTCTAATGTTTCTTCTTTGTCTTTGCTATTCAATGAGATTATCGACAAACTTCCACGTTGCTTTCTAAACTTGCTTGAAATCTTGAACGGGTTGTTTGTCCGAGTCAGGAAACGTTTCAGGTTGAGGATGAAACGCGAACTCAACAATAGGCTACATTGGCAGTAGGCCTACAGTCTTAACTGACACTACTAACAACCAAGTTCCATTCGTAAGGAGTGGGACATGGTAGAGCGCAGACATAAAGCCCTAGCACGAGATTATTGAGCATGTTCGATAGCGCTCGATAAAGAGGGAAGTAATCGTTCATTCTAACGAGAGCATTGCTTACTAACAATGAGATTTGTGAGCCGCTTTGTACTGAATTCTCGAATGCGAGGAGCAGCTGGCAAAATCAACATCCTACCCAAATGCCATGGGGCGGGGTCCAGTGCAGCTACATCGGTTTGAGGCCGGCCCTGGCCACATGATACTCCAAAGACTTCCTTATGTATTTGAAATATAAATTGACTCAAATATCATATAAAAGTAAATTATGATAATTGCCTTACTGCTTCAAATCAATACTTCAGGCTTTGCCTGCCCGGGTATTCTCCTCGACATGGTTCTTTTGTTAGGGTTCAGTATCTTAATCTGACATTTGAATGTGACAGATTCCACAGCATGAAGACAACAATCTTTTGACCCTCAACAACCTGGGTTGTGGAAGGGAACTGCTAGTAACAGTGATGCTGAAGCAGTGTTTCTCAACCAGTGGGCCATAGTGACGTTTTCTAGTAGGCCGTATGCTGGAATAAATCGCTACATTAGAATAAGGTGTGTTTGTTTATGCGTATAAAAGCATAGCTTACTAACTTCGCTGAAATGGTCCAGGTGCTTTCATGCTTCGTACCATTCCTGTGCGTCTGCCCGCGCTTGCAACGACGCAATAAATTTCTTGAAGTGAATTCTGTTCATTTATCATTACCTGTTACTTTTTAACGAGATAAACATACATTGGTGTGTCTAACGAATGTAGTTGGTCTGTTGCCTTACAGTATGAAAAATTCATGATGCACCCTTCGCAGGGTGCCTGCCGGTTACAGTACTTACGGAATCATTCACGTAATGTTTTCTACTTCGTTGACTTTGGCCGTTATTTTTACTGTTAGCCTAACAGTGTTAGGCTGTTTAAAACTTCGGTTTTGCGTGTATCAAAAATAACGAATTTTTTTTCTTCTTGTTCACTTTCAAGAGGGGATGCATTTCTTCAATTCATTAATGTAAAACATTTTGGTACCGGGAAACACTGTAATGCACTTACCGTTGTTCAGGCGCGGCGACAGACCTTTGTTCAGGCCCGGTACTTGGAAAGGATAAAATCTTTGATAGTAATTCAACGCCGTATCCATCAACAATTTTTATACGGAAAGAAGTTTTGCTATAATGGATGACGTCATTTACGGTATAAAGTACCAACAACAAATCGCTTCGTAACCTTTGCATAAACCAACAACAGCAAAATGTCCATCACAGCGATTAGAGATGCGCTGACGTCAACTACAAAAGAAGGGTTCTGTGAGAAGATGTTTTGTTCTTTGGTAAGTAACTTAATAATGAGTTCTTTAAGCTTTTGCATGCGATGCTTTTTATGCTGAAAATTTTTTTGAAGTATTTATTGCAGCAACGGTAACGACTTGGTGTTGGTCGCGTTCGGTGTTATTCATATTGGGTGAAGCACACGTTTCAAATATGGTGGACAAACTCATAAAAACTAATGCTTTTTGAATGATGAAAGGTTTTGATTGCGATCTTTCCTCATCAAGACCAATCCAGCACCCTCCAAAAACGTGCCCAAACGAAGTTCTTTATGCGCATTTCCATTTGCGGCGGCAGTAAAGCATAAATAAAGCGGCAATTAGAAGAACAACGACAACAGCAACCACAATGATTCACGAAGAACACGAATACGCTCGACGCTAGTGTTTAGTTTCATAAAGCGTTGACACGATTGCTCAGCACGGTTGACGCTAGGCGTGCGCGAAGCTGAAGAACTGACAGCTGGTAACACAACGCACGGGAGTAAAAAGGACTAAGGAAAACGAAAAACAGGGTTGGTCAGGTCTCTACAGCTAAGAAAATAAAAAAAAAGAAAACCTTTTCAAGCGGTAAAAACTCACAATTTACAACGGAATGGCTACGCAGTAAAAGCGCTAATCGTCAACAGAACCAGCCGTTCTCCTGGAGAACATAAAACACCGCAACTGATTAAGCGGTAAGGATAAAGTGAAAAAAACTTTATGAATGTGAGCAAGGAATGCAGATGGCATGATGTCAACGAAGTCTTTGCGACGAAGACATAATAACAATTTAAAAAGGCATGAACGACACTGAATGTTAAGCAGGAAAAGGATCTTGTTCCAACTGTATCTGTTTCATTTTATATATGTCTGAATGGATTGGACCACAACTGCTCGGTAGATCCAATGCGTTTCATCATGGAGTCCAGCGCGACATACCCAGTGCACGTTCGAAAAGCGCTCAACTGCGTTCACGGCGCGGTCAACCAGTTCTGTCGCAAATGTGTCCAAACTTCCCTTTCCACACTTGCACATTTCTGTGCTGCAACATTCCTTGCCCGGCGAAGTTCATCTTAGTCTTAAAAGGCGTCCGTTCCGAAAATCACGAAACTTTGTTCGGGCTGTGCGGCGGCGTGTGGTAATTGTTCGACGACGAAGTGGACGACGACGACGTGGTCGACGTCGGCGACTTTTCCGTGCGAGTCGGAACGGCGCGCAAGTTGGCCGCTTTTTCGCCGGGCCTGTTCGGCCTCGCCGCCGACGCATCGTGGTTCATTGGCGACGACCGGGGCGAAGGAGTCGCGTTCCTCAGCCGAGTGTTGTAGGAGCTGGAAAGCAACGGCTGCGCGACGTTGACAGGCAGAACGTCGCGCGCACGTGGCGTGCTGGTCGCGCTTGACGCCAGGCTTCCCGCGTTGTCAGCTTTCAGCGTGGAGTCGCTGTCCGTGTCGGTCGCCAGTTTGCCGAAGGCTGGGTCCGAGCTGGCGCGGTTCAGGTCGTTCGAAGGACCCCCGCCGCTNCCGGTTAACAGAAAAGCGTCGGTTTCGTTCGCATCGCCCGACGCGTTGAAGGACGATAAGTCGAGCGGGGTCAAATTCGGCCCGCCGTCCTCCTCGATGTCGATGTCGGACGGCAGCGAAACCTCGACCACCAGCGTGCCTCGCTTCGGGTGACGCTTGATCGAGTTGCACTTGAATTTCAAGTCGTCGCCAAGGGAGACGACGACGTTGCGCGATGGTATGGACTTGGACCTCAGCGGCGGTTTTCTCAGGCGCTCGGCGTGGCTGGGTGCGCTTGCTGCCGGGTTTTCTGAGTCGTCGATGAAAGCGATCGATTCTGCGAATGTGACTGGTCATCAAAAAGGTTTTTCTTAAACCAAAGGTGAAAATCGGCCAACGCAGTTTAAGAACAAAGTAGGAAAGAAGCAGTCAACGAATTTTTGCCCATGCGCAACCGGTAAGCAACGCTCTAGCACTGCGCCCAAGGATGCCTTTTACGTGGCATGAAAACCTAATGTTGCCGGATTTCGTTTCGTTCTGTGGATGGCATCACAGCCACTAAACAACATCGCAATACGAGGTAGCGCAGGGTAAGGTTATCGATTGGTTGACTTACCGGTAGGAACTGGCATCGGAGTGACTGTGGCCACTTTACGAGAGCAATTGTTTGAGCTTTGTGGATCCGGCACCGAGTCTGAAATACAAAAGCAGCAGCTGTTTAAAGGTCGTTTTAATATTGTTTGCACGCGATGGCACGAAATTTCGCAAGCGTCACACGAGACAGCGCGAACCGCTGGGTTCGACATGCAAATAAGTGCTTGCGTCTTGGACGAACCAGTCAAGTCCTTCGGAGAAGAAGACAGAAGTGGGGTGTCGGACTTCGCTTCGGAATAGCGCAGGATCTTGTTGTTGCTGTTGTTTGTTTCGTTCGGTTGAACTTTGGTGGGTTCCATCGTCAAGTCCATTCTGAAATTTCGCGACGATAACAAACATTGAGCCGATGTTTTTCGAGAGCAAAGCTAATTAATCGCTCCCCGCGTGTCAAGTGATTGCAAAGTGCATGACTAACATTTCGTTCAAACCCGCGCGTCGTGTTCATAAAGTCAAGCGCATTTTGCAAACAGCTGCCGTCACTGCATCAGCGTCAAGGAGTTCCTGAACGTTACCTGCTGTTGGACGGCTTCTGATCGGTTGTTTTCATCCTTGCCTCACCCCAACAGTCGTGTCGTTTCCTCCACAAAAGGACGGCGCCAACGAGCAGCACCAAGACAATGACCACTATCACTGCAAACACGAACCACTTGATTGGATAACGTAAGGACAAGTGATATTATCGCGGTACTGCATGAGGTAAATTTGGAAACGTTATACAAACTTTCACTTCATTGCCACAAACGTCTTACACGATAAAAGACACGACTTCTCCATTGATTTTTCTACGTCCGACAGGAAATACACCCGTGGGTATTTACGCAGGCGGGAGAAGAAACATTTCGGATTTATATCAACCAGAATAGATTGCTTGCAAAACGTCCGTCACTTTTAAACTCCGTTTTTAGGTGAAAACAGCCGCAAGTCATTCACAATTCTCAAGCGCGACACCATTTCGCAAAACCTCATAACAAAGCGAGTGATTGAATAAGGTCGAGCAGGGATTACTTCGAGACGTGCTGTAAGGGTAAAGATGCTTCAAGTCGAGACACGCCAGGCCGTTCAGGTACCTCCCGAAAAACAATTTCGCAATTGGTTAAAAGCAGGATGCCTGAGGCGGCTGATTGTTGGCGATCGGCTTCAAAATTTTCAACAAGATCAGAATATTGTCCGAGTCAAGCTGTTTAGCGGCGCGCAGCCTCATACATAGCGCCTGCCCAAACAATTCCATTTCTCGAAGGCCTAGTTACTTTTTTTCTGTTCTGCGACGACGCTTACCAACTATAACGGTGATAGTCGTTGAGCTTCCCGCAGTGGGCTGTTGGGTGGGAACAACAGGAGGAGCAGCAGTGGCGTTTGGGTGCCCGTTGACAGACTTGTTCGTCGGTTTTTGACTGTCGCCCGGATATCCCGATGTCTGATCTGCAGACCCAGGTGTCTGGTCTTTAACTTCGAATCAACAACGGCATGGTCAGGAGGCAAAAGACAACGGATTGCCACACTAAGGTTTAACCGCTCAATGCCACGGGCGAATACATATTCACCAGCGCAGGTTGCAGCTTTGCCAAACTGCGCACAATCCTTCAGGGTTGAAAAATCGACACGATAACGCGAAGAGTTATTGGCAAACATACTGGGGCTTACACATACAGTGCACTCCACTCAGCAGGTTACGAACACACTGGGCTTAACAAAAACCAAAGCGCAGTTCCAATGTTCAGATTGCGTGGGTCGCATAGAAGCAGATGTTACAAAAACAACCCATCAAAACAATATACTTTTCACACATCAGGCAAAACGATCGTTAAACGTTCATAGTTGTACCGGTTGATTTATGCGTGTTTACGGTCACCAACGACGACGGCTGCTGCAGACTTATCAATCTCCTGGCGACCAAGACATTTTCGACGAAATGATCGCACACATAGTCGCCGAAGTCGTTCGGCGTCAGGCTGTAGAACTCGAGACGTCCGTCGGCGTTCAAGTGATAGTTCGCACCGGGTCCTGAAAAACGAGGCCGCCAACTGTTAGTCGACGCCGGGCGGCAGCGTTCTGGGTCATTCACGCCGCTTCTGCGAGCGGGCGCGAGAAAGCAACGGGTCATTTTGACCCCGGTAAACAAACCGGAGCGCGCGCGTTCTCCAGTGCAAGTATTAAATCGCTGACGCCTGGGAATGTTTTGGGGTCGGAGGAGAAAAACCATGATCCAGCACCAACGTTCAGGGTGAACGAATGCATTCGCAAAGCATACTGACCTGCGGGCTGCTTGAGCGGGATACGAGCCTTCGTCGTGTTTTTGTACCACTTCGTACTGACCGACTTGCTATCGGTATGGACACCGAGAATAACTCCATCGCCGACATCGGCTGCAAACGAAAAGCAGGGTTATTTGGACTTGTCGAACAGTAATACCTCACTCTGACATACTAAGAGCAGCGCAAGCACTTTTTCCGGAGTACTGTGTCAAGCTTCTCTTTCCCCTCCGGCGATACAGTTTGCAACGGGCAAAGGAGGTTTTGCCGCGAGGTAGAAATGCGATACAGGTCCTATATACTTACCTTGCGACGCCGATCGGCAAACGGCGAACAAAAGCCGGTATAAGCTTCAACATAACACAACGTCTCACAAACCTCACGGCAGGATGAGTGTGCTGGACACAGAACGTACCTTCTTTGCGCGAGTGCTTCAGAACAAGGTCACCGCAGCCACGGGTATTCACATTTGTGACGTTTTGCAGAAAGCCGGCAGGATCGACAGCCTTGCTCGTATCCACGCAGCGCTGTGGTACGAAATAAGCTAATTTGATTAAAGCTGAAAGAGTTCGGCACCAAATAGCGTTTGGTTAGACAAAGCAATTGCGTTCGCCGAGTGCTCCATTTCCAACACGAGTCCTTTCACGTATCCACTGACGTACAACAATTCAAAGCCGTAACATCCACTGAAAAAACTTGATTGCAATTAGTATCGAGTGAGAAGTAACCTTCGTAGCATATCACTTACATCGCAAAGCGGATTGACCCTGGTAAACTACCATTGTAAGCGAAAGCCTATGTTTTGAGCGCGAAGTTGAAAATACCAATTCATAACAACGTCCGCAACCCTTGGCAACGCGCACCTGTGTTTCGCAGACCAATCGAGCGAAAATAGGTTTGATGCGGTCAACTACAGTATAGCAGCTGGAACAGGGTTAGAGATTGCCCAACATGGAACAGGGCAAAGCACAGCACTTTTACGACTGAAAACGCCAGCCTTACAACGATCTTGTCGGGTCATAATGAAATGATTACGCAGTGGTGACAAACAAGCCGGAAATTTTCTTCACTGGGAAGTCTCAGGTATCAATGCATCGCATCCTTGCAAGCATGTTTGCTGACTGGGGGGGGGCGACGCGCGAGGTCATGGGTCGGTTAAGAAATTGCTCATTTCAGGACAATTGCATCGTGAAGTATCAAAGGTCACTCCAGCTGGGAAAAGATCCAAACAACCGACTTCACGCGTAAGCGTTTGCGCGGCTTCGCTTCCGTCCAGTACGCGTAAAATTCCTGACACGTGTCGTGACTGCACCACTTACAATGATCGCAGCAGAAACGGCAGTGTTAGGCAGGAAGGCATGACGCCGCAGAGTACGTACTGCCCTTACCTTTAGACTTTTGTTCCAGCCGCACATGGGGTCGCGCGCCAGAATGCACATGCGGCACACATCGCAAAATGTGCACGAGCTGTGATAAGCCTCGCAGTTGGCGAGTGGAAGCTGAAAAAAAACGTAGTTGTTTACTAGCAAATCAATCTCTATTTTTTTTATTCGGGGCGCCATGCTGAAACGGATCACGAAACACCGGAGCTTTTTCTGAACAGCGTACCACGCTTTCATGGTTGTACGCTGGTCTTATTTTTTCGGTCATAGACCAATTTTTTTAAATGACCGAAAAACATTAAGTCAATTCGGTCATATGTCTGAAAAGGTAGGCTGTGAATACTGTTACGGCGAGTTTTATTACTATTATGGGACAAATGACCGAAATATCTCAGCGAAAACTCGTGCGTGTCGTATCAGCTGCTCACTTAATTTTTCTTCACTTTTACACACGAAAAGACAGGAGCTGCGGAAATAGAGCGCAAAATCGTGTTTCGCGACGCCTTACCCGGCGCAAAATAACAAATTCCAGCGCTTGTGTTGAGAACGGTCGGCGGTCACCTGACTACTATCTTGGTCTTGGCCGAACGCAGCTCGAGGCGAACGCAATATTTCGAACGGCAACAAGGCGAGAGTCATCATCGACGCACGAATCACGTGATTTCGCATTTAATTTTCAGCAGGCAACATAAACAAACGAGCTCCACCACGCATGCAAAAGCAAAGCGCGTGACTGCTTTGCCCCGAGGCGCAGGTGACCTGACTGCCGTTCTCACATCGACGATGACGCGCAATTACGCACATTTTAGTACGTGACGTTGCTAACTGGCAGGTGTATATCCGGCGAGAGCGCGAAGTCAAGCGGTCCACGGTCGCCACAAGATGCTGTTTTCCAAAATTATAATGTGCACGCTGGCGACGTTTTGTTTCGGGCAGCGAGCGGAAAATGACGGATAAGAGCAAACCAGCTCGTGAAACCGGGCGGACCAGAGCGCGGTGGTCCGTTAAAACAACTGTTAATCCCGCTTCGCACACAACAGGATGTTCAGTGACTCACCTGAACTACCTCGGCGTTGGTATCAACATACATCTGTCCCAAGTTGGAAGACAGAACTAGGTCGGCGATTCTCTCGCTCGACACTTGGTACACAGCCAGCTGACGCACTTTCGAAGCAGAATCCTTAAGACACAAATCGGATTTCAAACAAAGCGGCAATCGAAACAGGTCAAGGCTGTTCTTGTTCTTGTTTCGACGCAACGGGAACCCGATGAAATTAAGCTGCGCACTTGAGGTGCACAAAGAAGTGATTAAAACCCACTTCACAGGATAGCAACTTTTCTCAACTCGTCGCTAGTGCATCAGACTGAAGCACTCGAAGGCTTGAAACATACGCGTCAGACGCAAGCCCGTTTAACAGCAGCGCTCTGGGGTTTAACGAATAAACCCATAAACTCGTCCGGACCAAATCACGACTTGCCAACAGATCTCTTGCGTTGATATAAATCTCGAAGCATCTCGAACATAAAAAAAAATTATACGAAATGTGGACTGGATCGAAATGAAGACAAAATTAGCTGCTATAACGTTATACTGCGATCGCAATAAACGAAAGTTCACCACCCAAAAAAAAACTGTTCGCTTCGATCAAGGTTGAGAAATGAAGAACACTGAACTACCGAATATCATGAAAGCAGCTGAAGACGGCATCACAAAATTATTTGAACAAAAAGCATAGCACGGACGGTTTTATTTCTAAACCACTACAATAACCAATCGATTTATTGTCTGCAGCTGAAGAGAGCGCATCTGGTAGATTGCCTGGTGAACATAAGGTGGCAGTGAGCATCACAAGGTACGTATCTTACCGTTCCGGCGTTCCTTGTTGCTTTGATCACCTTCCCACTCGCGGTCGCTATGTACATCACGTCGTATGGGTTGCCGGCCGTTGAATTTACTCTATGAACTTTAATCTGTATTAAAAACACCCCGATTAGTGTTTTGCCGCAATTTCGCAACCAGAAAAGCTTGATGAACACCACAAAATAGGCTGTCAAATTTCAAGTTGACTGACATGCGTACATTTCGTAAGCATGCACTGCTTTCTTGTTCACGCTGACAAATTCGCCGCGCTATCACTAGACAGACGCTGTACATTAAATTAATAATAAGGTCTCGGCACAGTCGGTTTACACAGGCAAGAAAAAGGTGTTAAGCCGTCGTGCCTTGACAAAAATTTCGCGCTGATTTTGCAATAGAGCTCCCGGGGTGTCTCTAGCGTCCAAAACCGATGAGATCGCTTGTTGTTTGACAGTCGTGTGCTGAAGCATGTATTCGTGGAATTGCACGTCGAAGTTGCGGCTGGTGGCGTTTGGATTGCCGTTCATGCCCGGATAGGCGCACATGCCCGGCTTGTATCCGGAAGGCAGAGTCTGGAAACAAATACGCGCGACGTTTATAGCAAGGTGTGATTAAACGAGCAGCAGAATGTGAATAAGCGGGCACGGCGAATTATGATCCTTTCAAGTAAAAGCCCTGAAAGCCATGCTTGCTCGTGAAAAATTGAAGATACCGCGAGCAAAAAAACAGGATCATTTAATAGAATTTTAAGCTGATTTGTACTGTACGAACCCACAAGAGCGGTACTTGCACCTGAATGCGCAGAAGGCTCGCTGGATGGACAAAACCTTTCTTTACATTTGTTGTTACTTAATTTGGTGAATTCCAAATAAGAGAAGCAAAAAGAGCTTTTCGACAACGAACTAATTGATTTCCAGGTGGTGACGCACAAAACGCGAAGGCTTCAAAAATTATCATTCGCCCATGACATTAGTTTTTAGCTGGAAATAGTGGAGTTGCGGTGTTTTTTTCACTTCTTACAATGGAGTCTATTTCACTATTTTGCACGACACGAATGGGTGAATGCCAAAAAAGTAATCGGGTTCGGCTCAGCTGTTGAACGACTGGCACTATTCCTTTCCCGAATACACTTTTGACGCCGTACCTTGAGCAAACACGTCAGTCAGGCGTATCTTCCAATCATCAAGTGGGGCGCCTTTTGCGTGAAAGCGCAATTATTTTCGGATTCGGTGTGAAAGCAGTTCATCAACTATTAAAGAGTTTATTAACGGAAATTGTGTGGTCGCTAATGTCGGTAATTTTACCGTCGCTGCTCGCTAACTATTATCTGTGCACGAACTATTGTTTCTAATTACTTCCTGGATCCTTTCGGTGAATGCGTCAAGACGCAGCAACACGAACAAGCCGAATGCAAGAAAACTTGATGCAGTTCTGCACCAATTAACGGAAATTGATGCAGTTCTGCAGCAAGTTCTTGGACGAGGGGAAGACGAGCTTAATCTTTTTTTCAACGAATTGTGTTTGAAGCAATCTTTCTTTACTCCGCCGTATCGTAAAGTGAAGAACGTGCTGCCCAATCGTGGTGTGCAGTGGACAAAAGTTTGATTTATGTGAAAATCATGATGCACAAAACAATATCTTCGTGCAAAAAAGCATAAACGCGCCATATCCACACTAAATAGGCAGTGTATGAGCGTGTTACGTAAAACACCTGACTGCTAAATACCCTCTCTACAAATGAACCCTTGGAAAAGTGCACCATTCATCCAACGAAAACTTTATATCATGCACGCTACCTTACGCCACCCTGCTTCCACGTCTAGTTTGCTATTCTGTCCAAGGCGGGGTCAAACAAGGGCGTGTGACGCAAACCCGTATCACTCGTTTGGACAGGTACGCCGTTGGATTTGAACGAGAGCTATTGACGTAACTCACAACTCTTTTCACTAACTTAAAAATGGATAAAAAAAACAGTGGAAACATTTGAAACTGCCATACTACGGACGATTCTGCAGGTATGTTGCCTGAAGATTCTTTAAAAGATAAGGATTACGCAACGCACGTGCGAGCTTCACTCATAGCACTGTCATAAATTATTGAAGCATCACAGACGCAACTTACTACTGCGGATGTGCCCCGGGTCGTCAGAGGGTTGGAGCTTTTAAAAACAGATTGCACAGAGGTCAACTTGAAAGCACACACCGCTGAAAGCACCAATCCTCGGAACTGCAAAGTAGCCGTACCATGATTTACAAGGCGAGCAACTGCCAAGCACCTTTGCAATGTTACAGCTGTGCGGATTGTACTCTTTCGGCGCACCACATAAAAACAATTACATAGAGAATTGTTTATAGATCGACTTCATTACTCGAATGCGAACAGAAGATTCTGAAGTCACCGCTGAGCTCATAGGATCTGCACATGTTGGCTACTATGACATCACACAGCCACAACTAGCGCGAATCACAGAAGTCCATTAAGTGCTGACTGCTAACAGCACGATTTCCCGACGCCTGGCCGCCGGGTATGACGAAATTCGTGTCGTTTTTATCGAAATCGCTGACACTTTCTAAATCCTAGTCACAAGATTCACCAAACAATGGAGTTCTTGATGCAGCTGGAACGGGTTTTAGAAACATGAAGCAAAACAGCAAGTCAGCGATTCCCGTAGGCTACTCTTAGACAGGTTGCGCCACATTTCAGCAAGAACACGAAATGCAGCTCCAGACAGACCAGAGCGCTTTCCATAAGTGAGTGCTTAAGGTTGGTTTAGTGCCTGCGCAAAATTGGAACCACTCAACCACACACTAGCGGCAAGAATCGCTAACAAGCAGCACCTACCCGTGACGTGAACGTTCCGTATATGATGCCGTCGCTGGTGAAGGTAATGCCAGTCGCTTCGTCGAAGGTGAAAGACTTGGAACCACCGTCTAGCTGGCACACAAGCTTCGTTCTAAGGAAAGACGTCCATACGTTTTGCTTCCAGGTCCCGCCCTCATCATTGGCACAAACCTGCAAAGCGAGCGAACAGTCGTGCACGTGCATTTGAAATGCAGCATCGCGAGCCACTGCGACGAAACACAACACAATCGGAAACAGCAGATCGAGTGAATGGATGAAAACCTTTTGCCTACCTGGGCAATGTTCGTAACGAATCCGTTTTTTCGATCGTATTCGGTGAAGACGAAGTAAACCTTCTTCATTGTGTATCCCATCATGTTGTCGTTTGCGGCAAAAGAAGACACGAAGTTTGACGAACCTGCAAATGATTAAGGATTTGTTTGCGTTAGCGTCGTAACAACGACACGGACGATTAACGACTTGCAACATGTACTTCCGGAAACTGATAAAGCAGCGTTTCTTGGGCGCTGTTCATCGCTGGCTCAATAATCGATGGGATCAAAACATTCGTTTGAATCGCGAAGGAACAGTCGCTAAAAGGCATTAGCAACTGCTGCGTACGCGTCTGTCACGCCTGAGGCGATCAGGTTGTCCCATTTCTCGGCGCAAAAGCTTTGTCGAATCGCAGAAAGAGAACAGGGCAAATCGAGTGCATCAAGCCGTGCATAATTGGTAGGACAATTCTGACTTACCTAAAATCTAGATCCGCAAGTCGTTGAAAATAAACTTCGTTCTTTTGACCAAATCCGATGGAACGCAAAGCACTCTTATGTTTTTCGCCTAATTTCAGGCTTAGTGTCCGATCACGACAAAAACACAGCTACTACAAATGATGTCGTTTCAAAAACAGAACCAACGCAGATCGGTCAACCGTGCATTAGAACACTGAGACTGTTGCATTTGAAGTGCTAGCAAACGCTGTTCAGCAACGACGAAATATTCATCACCAGGACAGCGACAATCGTTCTTAGGATGGAGGATATTTTAGGGACGAGTTAGGAAACATCAATAACTGAAAGTCATCCTAACAGCTTTGCACGTGAACCTAAGATGTGCCATGGTTTTCGAACGCACAGCCTGTGAGCAGTCGAATGTTACAATTCTGATTAAAAAAATCTTTAAAATATTCAATTGGGAATTGCGGCTGATCCAAACAATTCATTGAATCATATCTCGGAAGAAAGAAACGAACGACAAGCGTATACGATTTAACGAATTGATAGTTCGTTTAGATGGTCTCACTTGAAAAGCCGATGAGGGTATACAGCGAACATTGCGCTAAACTGCCAATCAATGAACATTGATCAGTGAAACTTTCGGGAGGTCTTCTTGACGTATGAATACGTTAAGTGCACATCATACAAGATAAGAAAAAAGTATTTTGCCGTTTTTCTTACCGCTAATAAAGTCGGATCCATCAGTGCGGATCGATTGAGCCGATGGAAGGTTTTTGACCAGGGCCATATCACTGACTAAGTACTTTTTGGAGGTGGCAGCAAACATGGACAAAACCCCCCCTTCGCTCACTCTCTGAGATGTGATGTTGTCGCTTGGCGACGGACTGCACAACGCAGTGCCGATAATCGTATCTTCTTCTTTCTTTGATTTCTAAGCCAAACACAGAGAAAACATGCTTGATGGATGCAGAGCTTCCTCGCAAGCTACTTATGAGCAAAAGACTAACATCGAAATGATTTCAACCACAAGGCAACATCTAAAGAACTTGACCATGGACTGCAGAACTTACCCGAATGTTTAAAAACGTATTTTTGGGATTTAGTGCCATAGTTCCACACAGCAAAAGATGAGTCTCGTTATAGGGTTGCACAAATCTGATAAAATTGAAACAGATGTCGGGAGAACCTTGAGATATATCTCGACACGAAACCTTGTCGCTGGCAGTTGCTTCCCAAGGGATAGGACTCTGCTTTTCATTCGAAATATTGACTGAAAAACAAAATATTCCTTTAAGAGCCGTTCATACGTGTACTGAAGTTGTAAAATAAACCAAGAAACGCTAATTTGAAACCTCGCGCACAAACAAACTAATAGTTCTACATTCGAATCCCCCCCAAAAAAACGATGCCATATCACACAGCTGGTTTGCAGGGTTGGCGGCGCGGAAAAGAGATGGTGTGGTGCCAGCAGAAGTCATTCACAAACAAAACTGCTAAGCTCACAGTTGCCAGTCGTGAGACCGGTCTATGCAGACCGCCAATTGAAACTGAAAAGAAACGACTGAAAATGCCCAGGCTTGGTCAACATTTATCAAGAACACATGGTTAATGAGTAAACAATGGCAAACGGTCGAGTTGCGGCGTCTACCACAGGTTTTCATTGACAGGATAAGTGATGATATACGACACAAGTTTGGCTTGGGTAAAACAGTGCTCGTCAGTCCCGATCCCATGGGCTTGAAACGGGTCAGTGCGCAAGGCCAGTGATAACAAAGCACGGTTGAAAAAAGCAACACGATCAAAGGAACATTTTTTTAAAATCGCATGCAAATCACCTGCATTCCTAAAGATAAGCTTCTCTTTTCCGCCAATGTACAAAGTATCACCGCGTGTGAATAAAGACTTGTACATGATAGCGTCAGGCGAAGAGAAAGAGTTGTGTTGCAGTCCTGTCAAAGTGAGGAAACACTGTCATATCCGTTCAAACGTACGGAAACAAAAATCGTTTGGCTGAGGTGCTAGATATTTCTTAAACAGCGAATAACAACTGGACTCGATTGTACTCGATACAAAAAGTTAGACTAGACTCGTAAATGAACAAAGGAGTGATGTTGCTGAAGAAAGACTTGTCGAAGTTTTGGCTTTTTCTGGAAATAGTTGGTATTACGTAATTGAGCTCTTATAGTTCTAATAGTAAGGAAAAATAAGCCCACTATGTACCCAATACATCATGCACTTAAACGCCAGTTTGAAAAGTACACAAACGCAGACGCTGTATTGGCTTATAACAGTTTGAGTGGTTCCGCGATGGACTTTGTGTGATGACAACGTAGGTTTAGTCACGAAACGTTTTTCGCGGCAAAGTGAGAAAGGCGCGCTGAGAAGCCGTAAAACCGTCAAGTGATCTCGACTCACAAAGAAGGGCTCAGGAACTTGAAGGGCTCTTCGTCGTGAGTCCGTACAATCACTGGACAGCATTATGTTTTCACATGGACCAGTGACTGGTGCTGTTCATAACCAAGTGAGAATTACTTTCGTGGAGTGAAATACCACCACGACGATCGTTTGAAGCCGAGTTTTAGAAATTGACGATATAGTTAAAAAACGCTTTAAAACAAATTTAAAGCTCGGTAACAAAAACTTCGTGACACAAAATAAAGCATACTATAATCCTTCAGGTTTTCAAGCAGACACCTGCGAAAATATTGCATCTGAGTTTAATTTGGTTTAACTCTGGTAAACACCAGCAAAGCGTGGAAGTTTTCTGCCTGGTTTTGTGCCTTTAACGTTCCTGTTGCAGGCTTTACTGCGTCGTAAGTACCCTTGTTTGTGACGCAATTACTATGGAAGTTCTAACATTTTATGTCACATGGCATCGCTTCTGCACAAAGGTATAGTTAAAACACATCCACGAATGAAGAATATAAAAAATTAAACAATTAGCTTCAATTGTTTCGGTACCAACTTAAGCAGAAGATATTTTATAATTCGCGTTGGTCGAACCTTGCGGTGTTGATCAACGACCTGCTGTTTCTTTCAAAACTAATGCTACTACTCAAACACGTACTTTTAGTTAAACATCGAGAACAATTTATTTCGCTTATGTTGACTTCATACCCAATAAAGTCAACTGCAGACGCGTCAGAATACAGTGCAAATTTGACCCCGAGTGCTCAAAGAATGGTCAACAGAGAAAAAAGGAAATGACCTCGACGTTTACTACCGAAAGGGGTTGATTGCTGTCAGAATATTACTCCCTGCCAAAGCATAACGCATGCTCTCCGATTCCACAAGCGTTAATTCATATCACATTTCAAGATAAGCACTGCAGTAGCTCCATTAAAAAACAAAATTTCCGGTACAAGTGCGTCAGTTTTGGTTAGGAATAAATTTGTGCGTAAAAAACGATAAGGTAAACTTCGCCACAGACATTAGACGGAGACGCCCTGAGCAGAAGCTAGACCCAACATCAAAAGCTAAAAATATGTTCCGGAACTTTGCTGAGCAAACAGACATTAGCACATTGTTGTTTTGCAATGAATGGACGTCTGCGATCGTGCCTAGCGTTAAGCGGCTCTGGTCACTATATCTCGATCGGCGATCTTGTTTGCTTGCGGACAGCGCGAGCGTTAGTTGGTAGCGTAGGGGTGACGTCGATCCATAGGTATAGCTCGCTCCTGCCGTAACACGATCTTACAGCATCAACTGTAAGAACACCGAGTATATTAAAAACGTGTCTTTCGTGCGCGGCTCCATTGTTTCAGCTTGCCGCACAACATTCGAGCTGAATAGCGAACCGCTGTTAACCAGACCCCGGGAGGCGTAAAATGGATTTAAAGCACATATCGACACCTACTTTTACACGGTTCGCCAAGACAAAAACCGTACGTCCTTTACAAATGTGGTAGAAAATATGACGATCCGAAAACAAGTGTTAAATTAGCGTCCCAATAGAGCGAAGTGTTATCGGTGTGGTCAGTGCCAACACAAAATACGAAATAAGGTTTTGAAGGACACGGTTCATTTAAACCCATGCACGAACAGCAATGTCACGGATGGAATCGCACCAAAGATTAGGTGAGGTTTGCAATCGAATCCAGTTCTCGTTTTTTTTGCAGTTATGGTGCAGAAGTAAGTAGTAGCAAAAACCGGTTACGGTTTCGATCGAGTGCAGGGTTTCCAGAACCAAACGGTTACTGGTGACCGACTACTTTTAACTGGCTTTAAAAACGGTTCGAGATGAAGAAAGTCTTCTAAGTCCAACGCATGTTTATTTGTTACGTTCATCTCATATTTATGGTAAAAAGCAGCCGTTTTAATTCAGCCAAATATGGCGCGCAGATCGTAATCACGTCAATAACTAATGATGGCTGTACGATGTTCCGTTTTCAATGCGTCATTATAAATAATGAAAACAAGAAGGCACTTCCTGCTAAACTCACGGTGGTTTCGCTTCAAGGAGGCCACACGCCTCTCACACCACAACAGCGAGTTAAACAAAAAAACTGCTTGCGCAACTCCTGGGAATAAAAAGAAGGCTGCATGGTTCTTGCCATAATATTTTTCTGCCCAGGCATTTGTGTATATCAAAGTATTTTAAATTAAGAAACTGAACGTTATCGTTTTGTGATGACTCATCTTCAAGATCATGTATGAAAACATTTTTGCAGAGTGATTAATCGTTTTTGCTGTAAATAACAACACTTTATAGAAAAGTAAAAAGATCTGGAAGTGTTTAAAATCAATCCTCTTTACACAAAAGTTTGTTTCAGAAAGAGTTGGTTCTAACAAAATATTGAAATATTGCACGTAAAGTGCAATTTCTTCTTTCATATATAATTTGCTTTGAGCGCAAAACCTATCGGTAAAAATTATTAGAAAAAACAATTCTCCAACCTACCACTATCAGGATGAATATTTTTCTTTGCCTTGTCCATAATGTGTGATATGCATACCGTTGAATTTATAATCGCCGGTTTCATATGAACCGGAAAACACACAAGCGGTAACCTCTGACATTTGAAAGTGGTTCTGTGCCGTTTACGGATGTTAAGCCTAAACAAAAAACGCTATGGTTTCGGTTCGACAAAAGCCCAGTGGCAACCAGGTTTTGGGTTACGGTTCCACTCTTATCTCTTGAGAGCCACAGTTATTTTCCTAGGGATATATTCTACAGTTTTCACGGCAGACTCGAAAGCAGCCTACGGCGCAAGCGGGGATGGTGGGTGCCCGCAGACCACTAGTGACACTCCGAAGAGTACAAAACTGTATAAACGAAGCTGGACTGAACTACCACACAATGTAACAAAAAATCTTCCCCGGCAACCTTGTGTCAAGTTTGTTATGAATAGCCGCTCAAACCGTCGCTAACAAAGCCCGAGCCTGTAATCTTACAGAATAAAGAACCGCAAGCCAGACAACAAAAGATTTAATGCTTTCACTGACAATAACCAAGTGGAAAATGGCCAAGATACTGTGGCATTCAATGGGTATCTGCGACCAAAGAATCATCAACTCAACCGAAACACTAAGAGCTCCAGTCCTGTTGCCAAATCTCAAACTATTGCTTATACTGGGTAACAGCTTTATCTAACTGCAATGGCGATAAAAACTCAAAAATTAATTGCATTTTTACTGCTTTCTCTAAATATCTTAATGTTCACCAAAAACATCAAAAAATAATATTATGAAAGCCATCAACATTCAACGCTTTGAAATTTATAAATGCCAAAAATCTAGACATATTGAAATAATGAACCAAACTAAATACTATAAATGCAGCACTTGTATGAAGTGAAAAGAAAATCTCCCAAAAAACTTCCAAACAAGCGTCTTTCCGTCAACTGGCCACAAGGACAACACAGATATTCAACTTTCAACAACATACATAAAGCAGACCATTAGTGTCCTGCCAGGAGACTAATTGCACAAAATAGAACGTTCTGACGTGTTAGGGAGCACAACGGCCATGAACTACTGTTTGCTTACAGAATGTCGAGGCAAAACGACCACAATACCGCAAGCGACATAGAACTGAAGACGCATAGGCACACTAGATTTGTTATTACTGCTGTTAATACAGGAAAATATGTTCACCAGGAAAAGCAGAACCAATACGCGCTTCTAACCAATGAAAAATCTTATAACTGGAGAAAATGAGCGGTGGCATTTTTATAACTAACATGCACCACAAAATGTACGAGGCAAATCTGATCCCACAGTTGGCAACACATCAACAACAGTTTTTAGTCAAGGCTTACGTTCGCAATTTTAACCAGAAGTTTGTGATCAGTTGCCGGAATAAAGCAGTTTGCCAGAAGCTAATTGAATTGCGTGACACTTTCCACGAGATTGGCTCTTCCCGCGACAGCGATCTGCCCGTATACATGGCAAGTTCACTGCCCCACAAAATCTAAGAGTTATCTGATTTAGCAACACAAAAGTAAGAACGGATAAGTTTGCTAATACAACGTCATTCTCTTTACTAAGAACGGATAGGTTTGCCACTGCAATTCTATACTCCCCGATTCGGTCGAAAGCACAACAATCTCTGCTTTGTAGCTTGCATTAAGGAATTTAATCTTGCGAAAGCGGTGATGTGTTGANACTGTCGCGCTTGAACATCACGTTGGCTGAGGCAGCACTTTGACAAATTCACTAAACTCCTAAGAAACCTCAGCTCTTTTCGCCCGAAAAAAAGCTTGCACGAAAGTTTCAGTAAGCGGAATGACAATTATTCACACCTGAAGTACTCATTAAGACCACCAAGGTACCAAAAGGACATTAGATCTAAAAGCGGAAGTTTTGGGTTGGCAGCATGGTTACACAAAAATGTTGATTCGAGCACGCTCTACAAAAATCAAGTCACGTGCGACTATGCTTAGTTTAATTAAAGAAACACCAAACAATCTTGAGCTCTGAGCAGCAATGTAAAGAGCCAAAGCAGGGCGATATTGGTGTCATTCAAGTTCGGCTTAAGACGTTTATATTATTAGACCACGCATTAAATTAAATAATGTATGTCCATATAGTGTCTTGAATTTATGACCGATTGCTGTTGCTGTTCTGCAGTAATGACAGTGAAGAAGTAAGGAATGAACATATACGGACGTTGAACTACGTATTTAACACAATAAGCTCACAACCAATTTGATTCCGACTACATGGTCCACCTTAGGCAGTGCTCGTACTGCAGGAATGAAATCAGCAAGATGTTGTCCCTGGTCTCCACAACTCGACAGGGTCTGACGAACTGTACTTTTTGCCAACTTGAGCGACTGCTTCGAGACGTTCGGAAACAGGCGACATGAAGGCCGAAAAGCAAGCAATAAAAAGTTTGCTCAAGCGGAAAGGCTTGCCACACAAACCAGGTCAAGCAACACAAGGAATGAGTCATGAGTCATGCAGCGATCACCGTAACCCGTGAGATAAACTCCAACCCACAACATATGAAATAAAACTAATTCGAACCACCCTACGGAAGAAGTGATATCATTTACTTCATAGTTGCGTGGGATTGAAAACGCACAACAGGAAGAAAAACTTCAAAAAATGCAGTGGTCATATTCAACGACAAGAAACCAAAAGCGCATTGCTAGCGTTACAAAAGCATTACGTAGCAGCGATTTGTATGCAGCTTATTTCCGGCGTTCACTGTAGTACCTGACAGCGTCTAAACCAGCGTACATCCAGCTTTGTGATGAATTACCGACGTGGCATCACAGGGGGTTCGTCACAGATGATATCAGTAAACACGTCTTTAACGTAACGTGTCTTTGGGAACATTTAGGCAACTAAGCAAAACTGCTGAGTATTAGTGGTCGCTGGAAACCAAACTTATCTTGTCTTGTCTTCGTTTCAGTCAACAACAAATTTCTCAGCAGGTAAGACGGTAAGTGACAGCACGTATTGTTCCGATCTCGCCCAAAACTGACCCACACAACAGTAAACTGGGAATTTAAGCAGATTAACACAAAACTAAATAATACCATGAATTTTAACCTTAAAAACCAGTCACACTAACTTTAGACATCTCTCTCCTTCAAGGGATGGCATATTCAACAACTAACAAAATACCCAACCAAAGACACCTAGCAGTTTCAATACGTAAATGATCAGCGAAGCTGACATAAATCGATTTTCAGCACACTATTCGGACTTGGAAGATAATAACATTTGCTGTACTGCAAGGCGGTAGCCCCCAAAAACGCAGGCTAAACTTTCTGAAAATCAAGTTGACCTTTGAGTTAACACCAACTGCTTGATCAAAAAAATGCTTTTATACTGGATCGTACTAAAAAAAACAAATTTTCTTCAGAACGAGAACCTGTTTCACAAGTATGAATCATTAATTGATATCCTTTGCGCGACTGCAAAACAAAATGCAACACTTGAACGCCAATGGCGGTTCTGTTCGAAAGAAACATCAATACTGATCAAAAGAGAGGAACAACCCGTAATAACAAAAAGGTTTCGCCATGGCAGATACATTTTGCGTGATGCTGGGTTTCCAAAAGAAACAGGAGCGCGCTCACAGCACCAAGTAAGTTTACCACAAAAACAGACGTAATCATAATATTAACCATATTCATGCTGGGAAGTGCCCTGATAGCGGGAAGTGTTTCAGTTTTTGCGCCGCAACGGGTTCTCACGCGAAAACCACGATTTGGCGGACTTCACCTTGTCGCAGACTGAACACAGGAAAATTTGAATGGCTAATCAATGCTGGGAACGAACGAAACATTTTAAGGTCATTAAATGAAGTAGGGCACAGCTGGTGATGGTTCCTGTGGGAACGAAATCGCATGTGGATCATTTCAAATTAAACTGTCGGTCCGCAGCATAAAAACATTTAAAAAGATCATGAAAACGCTGCTTAAACGTAATGATCATGCGCTGGGCGTAAGACCATGAAATTTGCTATCACTAACTATCAAAGAAATAGTATAGAGTGTACAAATCGTTGTGCGTGATTGCTGGGTACATGCGCATAGATTAAGGCACATATATACCAATGAGGTACCCATTCATAAAATTGCATCAGCTTACCAGACACGTCGACTTCAGCGAAGGGCGCTTTTTCGACAGACTTAACCATTTGTATGTAACACAGCAGCAAAAGGCATCCCCAGTACAGACTGTGAAGTAGACGATTTTGACGCAAACTCCATGATTCAACCATAATTGAAGAAAGCTGAAAAAAACAATATCACGATCATACTCAAAATTTTTGTAGATTTCCATCTTGTACCAAGAAGGTGTATGCGATCAACGACGTTTTTGGTCGAAAGTGACGATTGGCGTTGTTCTACACAGGTAAACCTAGACGTAACCGATCGCTGAGTTCACCGTGTGTGTTTGACAAATAGCTAGCTGGTGGGAAAAACTAATGCGTGAAAGTTTGTTCACGAAACTAAGAAGAGTCGACATTCAACACGACTCAAAAGAAACCTCCGGATCCTTTGTCACATGAAACAATAGCTGTAGAGCTGTAGGCGTATCAAGCGTTTGTACGGCTTCAAGCACGCCAGACAAACATTGAACTGGTGCCAAGGAGCAAACTAATACACGGGTTGATACTTATTGCAACGTGCGGTTAAATTGCTGAGTTATGCTCAGACGCGTGAGGTATTTGATTTTCCTGGTGATAAGCGATGAGAAACGACATCAGTAGCAATACACATACCACTGACTTTGTCAGGCATTAATACAAAGAAAGCGCACTACATTCAAAAAGTAATTTAAAACCTGGATCGGATTTAAGCGATGTAGATTAGAGAGATCGCGGTAGAGGGCACAAGAAGAGCAGAGTCTACTGCACGGTTGCTCATTGTGCGATGACGTATGTAAATATTCAAAGTAAGCCGAAAAGACAAGATGCAATGCTCTATGCACCCAACGTACGAGCACTAGCAGCAGCGTATATCGCCCGTCGCAAGCATCGTCAGTGCACCTTTGTGCTGATGCGAGCATTCGTTCTACATATGCGATGTGTACTAACCTGGTAGCTTAGGGCGATGATAACCCCAATGGAAAGGTACGAGTAAATAATAACGGTTGCTGTGATCACGAACAGAAAACGTCAATTTAAACTTATATACACCAACGTAAATTGATAGCAGCTAAAATCTTCCAAACATTTCTTTAACTCTGCGAATAAATTGGTACAAAGATACTTCNACAAGCGTTTGAGTTGGCAAACGTTTACCTAAAAAGTGCTTTGCCATCAGATTTTGCACAATCAAGAAGGTATGCGCACGCAACAATCTTTTATATCTACAGTAAACCTCGGTTAATCCGGATTCGATTTGACCGGCAATTTTATCCGGTTTTGGCAAAGATCCTGATTAACCGAGGTTTACTGCAGTGCCTACAAATCTAGAATGTGTTGTAATAGCTAATTTGCAAACACATGCATCGCAACCTTCCACAGCAACACTTCTACATCTACCACTGACTTGTGTGAACTCTTATAGCATTGAATTCAGCAATATGGTTGCCAACTTTGGTTGTAGTAACTGTAGCTGGAACTAACAAATTCAACACAACCTAACTGCACAAAGGCATCTTCCATCTCCCTATTCCTGACAAACATTTAGCGCATGCTGCAACACATCACGCTTTTGTAGTTGATGTAAATGGATTACGCACTTCGCGTTTCTTACACGCATTACCAAGCAGATTTATGATGCAGCAGGCTTTGCCGCTGCGCACGAGTAACCACCGACAAAGCGCGAAGTACGTAAAGATGGATGGCACCTTTGATGAAGTGCCTGATTGCGGACACTGCACGATTATTCCTACGCTGTGGAGATGCACTTAGACTAAAGTCAATGAAAATAAGTAACTATGTATTACATTTGTCTTCTAAAAATTAGGTGATTAGTACGACCTGTAGCTCAAGTATGAGTATTTCACACATAAAAATAAATTTCAAATCTAAGCAGCATAGCAACTTTCCAAATTAGAGTGAAACACAATTTATAAAGTAGACTTTAATGATTGAAATTTTGAAACACATATCCTAACAAACACATTGTAATCAAAAACATTTGCAATTTTGCTAAAAACACAGTTCAGGTTAGTTATTTCAAAGTTGTTTTCACAAAAATGCATCTGATGATGGATGGTAAAGTAATTAGAAATGTTAAGACAAACAGTAAGAAGAACCATATTTATCTGATTTTCTTCAATAAAGAATTTGAAAGACTAGCTTAATAGATTGCATCTGGATTTTTCTACGCACATACTTTTTTCAACCCTATTTGTTGATCTAAAGAACATTCAACAGGTAACACATATGTTCTTGTTCCAACATGTAACTCTTAGCAACAGTCATAATGTGACAATGCCCAGCAACACAAGCAGCATGATATCACCCATACAACCCAAAGCGTTAGACAAAGCAATGTTTGCAGCACTAGGACAGAAGTTAGTGATCACATAAATGAAAAATAAGATGCTTGTACTAGATATGCCTACATATTCAAGTATCTTTGTTGAACTACACTACTAAAATGTTGAAGTACTGGCGTGCAACACAAACAAGATTTAAACTGAAATTTGAAAATCTGGTTGTCAAGTCACATGTGAGGTGTCATGAGATTCTATTAACAAAAGATAGCATACACTTAGCTCTGTGAAAATCCTTACAGTTGCTTCCAATTTAATTGACAAAAGTGCCACAAATCACAACCTTCTGATTTCGTGGGAAGGATTGGTGAAACAAAATCAATTAGGGACCATTGCACCAGTGAAGGGTAAAATGTTAATAAAAAATTAATATTAATTTCTCTGATAGCTATCACGATTAATTTGTCAGCGATTACAGGGGCAGACTTTGTATTGCTTTTAATCTATGCAGTTGCTATAGTTTTTACCCACTGGTGTAATGAAATTCACCCACAAAACAAATAGATTTTAAGCACAGCTTTTATAAAAATAAAGTACTGACCAACAAGCTTGCATAGGTAAAAACTAGGCAATTTTAATGTGAGTGATGCCAAATCAAAATGTAACCACAACCTTAAAAAGATATTTCAAATATGTCAACTAGTTTCCATGAAGGCAATGAAGTTGAATCAATCAGCAAAATTTTTTATTAGGAAAGTAATTTCACATAATTCTGTGCATCACCACTCTTAAAATCTGCAAGCAATGCTGCCAGGTAAATTGGTGAAAGGCTAAGGCAAGCTCAAGATTAAAATGAATAAATCAAAACACAAGCTGTGTAACATAAAAACTGAAAATAAACTGTTCTCAAATAACTGCTTTCACTAAAACTGAAGTTGGATTAGCGCACTACACCAAAAATAATGCAATAAACAATCCTCCAAATTTAATAAAAATGAGTGTACTACATAATTAAGAGACATAAAAGTGCTTGAAATAATTTTATCAGGTGACATAGCCAAAAAGGAAAGCACTGAATGAAATAACTTTGAATTAGTTACTTCTACAATTTTATTCTTCAATATAATATAACTGATTTATCAGACATGGCATTTACATCAGAGACAAGGTTTTGGACATATATTATAAAAGAACACAGGTTTGTACACAATTTGCCAACATTAACAGCAGTGCAGATATTGTAACATGTCTTCTCTTTCACACAAGAGATGTGCAGTCGTTATCTGAAGACTTCCTACATATACATTTTACCATAACAACGAAGGATGAACAAAATTTAAGTTGTGAGCTATGAATGCAACGCCTTGTTGATTTGGGCACCCACCTGGCAAACAGATTTTTAAAACTGGTGAGTGCTGTTCTTAACACAGCATTGCAGCGTTTGTTTTATGTCATGTTCTGATCATAGTCTTTCTGTGTGGCTTTAGTTTCAGCTTTAACACATTTATGTAAAGGAAAATAATTAAATACAGTTGTTTGCTATACATAACATTTGTGTTTCAACAACAAAAGTTAAGTCATTTACTTGCATTTGCTCAATTATGATTGCTTTGATTTTTGATGCCAAGTGTTAAGAAAACTCAGGTCAATTTTTGCTGAAATCATGCAATTGAAAAATCCTTTTTATAATAAATGCTAGCATCATCATAAAAGGCTCTGAAAACACAATCACATGGACTGTGAAGTAGACCACAAGAAAAAGTTACAGAATAAGAAACATTTCACATAAAGGTATTTGTGTGCATGTTTGATGTTCTATATCTTAATCTGTGGCATTTTTTAACAAAATTTCATAAAAAATATTATGAAATTATCTATAGGACTAAACTTCTATAATGTTAACTGTTAATTTATGTTATGACATCTGTTTTACTTTAGATTAGCCTAGCTGTGCATCTTTCATTGTCCATTTTGATTTAGACCTGGAAATATTTATTGTTTTTCATAGTTAATTATCTTAACAAAAAAGCTTCTTTTATAAAATATAAAGGTATCTTTCCACAAGAGAAAATTTTACAGACAAAAAATTAAAACTGGCTTTATGCTCTGATTTCCACACTACATTTCAATGCTGCTTTTTAGGACAGACTAAAACCACACATACTTGCATCATACATTTAAAAAAAATATTTCTGCACCTGTTTCACATAATTTTAATGGTAAAAAGTAAAAGAAAGATGACGTTGATTAAACGTATTTGAATCATTGACAGTGTAATTCAATATCTGAATTTGCACATTTTATTTTTCTTCACTCAGTAAAATCCCTCACAATAAAGTTTAATAGTTTATTATAAATAATAAAAACTATTAAAACTGCTTAATGATTAGGTTGAATCACATGTGTTTGCACACTGTATTCAAGAAAATCTTAAATTACGTCTAGTGTGTATGCATGCACATCAACAATCTTTACTACTATAAAACATTAGGCAGTGTCTAAAGGACCGCATCTGGTTTTCGCTTCAGAGAAAGACTAAAAAATGTACCAAGCACAATATCTGACCAAGTCTTGCATGTCAGTGAGTAAAGGATTAAAGTAGTGATTAATTTTTTCGAACTATAAATCCTAAACCCCAACCGTAAACTAAATGCTAACCTTACCCTTAAACACTAATTAATGCTAACCTTACCCTTAAACACTAATTAATGCTAACCCTAAACTTACAACCTAGCTCTAATCCAAAACCCTAAATCTAAATTTCTGTCTAGTTTTTGAAAGTTTTCAAGAGAGCACATCAAAATCGCTCCCAAAAAAGGTTGTGAAAACATACAATCTTATGTCAGAACATCAAGTATTTTCTGTATTATCAGAACTAGTATAACCAAGGTGAGATCCAAACTGACATTTCCACACACAGCAAGAATAGTTACTTCCCACTCGACCATGATGATGTTCACTATGGTATGGACATCTCCAAGGCAACTCAGATATGAGATAAGGCAGTATAAATCTATGAGCAACTTGCTCATGCTTGCTCAGCAATCAATTTGCCATTGGCTTAAGACTCACTTTCATTGTTTGAAATTTGTATGCTTTTGTTTGACTTAAGGTAAAACAAGAGTTATTTTTGGCATTTGTGGTTTTTAAGTTCATTTAATGGTTTCATGACTAGTTAATAACTTAATGCAGTTAAGTAGGTCTGCGCTAATTTTTACTGTACTGCATGCCTTGCATGTTGATGTTGTACTCTGCAACATATTGTAGGCTATAGTGGTCTGTGTCACAGTGAGGGAAACAATGTAACAATGAAACAGTGTTTTGTTTATTATGTTGTTAATGTCTAAATGAGCATATAATATTTGGTTTTCGCTTTCGAAAGACTAGTAAAACACTGTATGTATCAGGTTTTGTGCCACATCTGTAGGCTACTTTTCCTGTGTAGCTTCTGTGGAGCTGATAATAAACTTTAATTGTTGTTACCAGGAGCAATTGTATCCAACCCTGAACAAAAACTTCACACTTAGTCTTGACTTCATGTGAGAAGCAGAAGGGCCAACTGCCAAGAGGATCTCCTGGGATACCCAGACCCGGCTACACCGGCCTGTTGAAATCGTTTTTTTAATCTCACAACCTACACGGTGCAGGCCACATACCGTAGCTAAGCTAGAACTACTCTACTGTACTGTAAGTCAAATTTCGTCGCGAACTTGTAGAACTACAGCATTTTAGTATTTTAAAAAAATTGTACATGTTCATGTTGCTGAGAGAGAAACAACCGCCACATAGTGGACTTTTCAAAGACGTCCGGCAACAAATACAATGCCAGTCGCCTGTTATACAGTACTTCTCACGCTTGCTTGCGTACTACTAGTGCTCAGTACCTGTACTCTAGGACTAGGAGAGTTTCAGTGTTCAGTTCCTCTGCTGAGTGCTGAGGTAAGCCCCAGCTCTGCGCGCAAGCGCACGCTCTCGTGTGTAGTGCGTATGCGTAGGCTACTCTGGTCGGGTGCGCTCTTTATATGGGGCAAGCGCAGCATTGGGTGCATATCGGGGACAGGTATGCTACAGTGTACTTTGGGTGCAAGAGCAACTGTGCCAATAGGGCAGATGTCATTTTGAGTACATCCAGTGCAAACGAGCACTTTTGACGGGTGAACTCACGGTGCCCGTTGGGTGGACTGTCCTTGCACGCGCACGCTGGGTGCACTTTCGGAGTTTCATGCATGTGCGCAATGCACTTTGGTGGATGTGCGACCTCGGGCACTACGTGCACGCTTTTTCGTGTTTCAGTAGATATGTGACATGTGTAGCCTACGTTGTTGAAACTGACTCCATACTGCACATTGCTTCACTGGAGTTAACTTAATGCAGTAAATGCACTGTAACGAGTGCATTGTGCTCGTGAGCAGGGTTGTCAGGTGTTGAGCAGGGCTGTAAAGTCAGAGTCGGAGTCGAGGAGTCGGAAGGATTTTCGTAAATTAAAAATTAGTTAACGTTCACGTAGAAAGCTGACTCTTTCATTAACTGCACATTTTTAGACGCTCTTTCGGGCAGTCCTATCAAAATATGCACAAGTTTTGTAGTTTTCGATGGGGAACAAAAATTTCCCAAATTGAAATGGTTACCTGAGGTGTTACCAGGGCCGGATTTAACTAATGTGAGGCCCTAGGCTAATCCACTTGTGAGGCCCCTCGCCCATTGTTGCGAGGAAAAAATGGAAAGCGTTAAATCTATTTGCCAAAATCCGAAAATGACCCTCTAAAAGTACGGTTAGTAAAAAATTTTATATCATTACTGGAGTGCCCACGATCACTGCGTTTGTTGCTGCCTTCGACGCAAAAGTGTTGAATTGCACGGAATTGCTGAAATCCTACTTGGCTGGCGGGAACGGGATTATTAATTGCGACAGGCAAACCAACCGCAATTGCCTTAATTGAAATATTTAATAAAACACATGGTCTACGTTTATTCAAGAATCACATCTGCTTTTTCTTACCTGTGTTCAAAAAACAACAAACACACTGCACCTATATAGTATGTGTGGCGGCAGAAAGACTTTAAAGCACAGCGTTAGGATCACATTGCAACTCGCTTACCACGTCCACGGCAGTAAAAAATCTCACACACACGAGCAAAATAGGCCTACGTCACGTTAAACGCACCCAAATGGTTGTAACTGTTAGACTCACCATTCTGAAAATTTAATAAACTCTTTACTGATTTATCGTGTTTCGTATTGAAATTTGGAAGAGCTGAGCTCACCAATGCCCACCGTGGCGACTGGACTGGTTTAAATTTCGATTATGCTGTCATTATTGAAATATGTATAAAGAAATAAAAAGCTACAATCACCGAATCAAATAAGGCTGAACATAACACAGTAAACAGTGAAAAGCTTTTTCCTGGCTTTCTTCATAACAAAATAATCTAAGAATTCATTACAATTTGTTTGCCTAAGTTTGTCACTGTGGACATCCTCTCCTGGAACATTGTGACTGTTCGGTTCATTTTTAATTCTTTTGAATCTTGAAAAGGACCTTTAGCCTGAGCAGTTAGTGACCATCAAGCTAAGGATAAAGCTCCGCGTGATTGCATAAACTTAGAATTACTAATCTAAGGCATCAGACCCAAAGGCGCTTTTGTCATTTTCTAGCTGTTTCCCTATTCTTTGTTTCTTTGGGAAAGAGTTCTGTGGTTGCCAG
>JGI24159J19872_10000842_pt1 | contig 30712 bp, 19 predicted proteins | sample Ectturendosymbi4_FD_19872 | JGI IMG/M metagenome (IMG submission 19872)
ACTGTGATCACGGTCGTCATCACGACGCTCATCATACTCGGCTGTGGGTATACGCGTTAAACCCGTTGTCGCTTTTTATTTGCGACGCCAACCCTTCTGTGTGCAGTCGGGGGTGTTCAGGCATTTTTTCGGTAATTGGCCGAATTTGTTTTTAAATGACCGGAAAAAAATTAAGTCAATTCGATCATAAAGCCTTTTCAGTCGTACAAAAATGTCCTAAAGCGAAAAAATTGCCGAACGTTTTTAAGCTGTTTCGGACAACTGATCGAAATGTCTCAGCGAAAAAAAAAACAAGTCCAGGCCTTCTCTGGGTCGTGGAACTCTTGCAGTTGCCACGCAGGACAAGGTTTGTTTGAACATGTTAATAAACTGTCGGTGTTCGTCTTCGCTCGCTACCGTTTGCGCGGCGAAAACGTGCGTTTACCCCAAAACGCTGCTCAAAGATGTCGGCTCTTGTTCCATGACACTTCCCAATGACTGTTACAACCAAATATTTCGCGGTCACCTAACGAGTTGCGGCAGACTGTTACAACCAAACGATTGCCTCTTTTCAGTGCAGTCTGCGTCACTTGTGATTGGCGGCACGCTCGATGCGAAAACCACCCCCACACACTGACCTGACTGTGCTTAGCCCAAACGATGGTAAATAACTTTGTAGAAGTCAGGACATGTTCGTGTAAACATTGAGATGGCACGGGCGGCTCGACCGGATGCTGGGCCGGTGCAAGCGTCGAGCAACGGTCATCGTGTCGGGATTTTAACACGGGGCTTGTTTGCTTTGACGGGCACATGGTTTGGCGATTGATATCAAAAAAATGTTCTTACGTTTGAAAGTAGTGAGCATTTCGTGCGCGCGTGCACGTGTGAATTGCATAGTTGATGAACCGATACCTGAAATATACGTATTGCAGCGTTCTACCACATTCGCTTATTGTTTATCTGTTTACATTGGTTTCTGTGTTTGTTGTACTTTGATTCTTATCGTTTAGCTTTTCTCGAAAGCTTGTGATTGCTCGCTGATCGTGCTGGATGAAGAGCTGTTACCACCGTTTCGTCTCGCAACACGCCTCAACATAGAGCAGTGAAAACAGGATGTCACGTTGTTCACAAGCGATTGCTAACATTTGCTGCTTTTCAGCTGTAGATACGCATTTAACTTGTACATCAACATCGGCCGTTGACTCCATTAAACGTAATATCTCGTCGTGGTGTAACCATGACATCAGTTTAGAAACTGTTGGATGCCCCGGATGTTGCAGGGGTTCGTTGATTAGATTAAGTTAAGCATCGCAGTGTTTTCTCCACACTCGTAGACGGGCTTTCCTTTTTGCATGGATGTTCCTTTCGTTCACAAGGTCACGATTAAAACCTTTGACAAGTCGCGATTGAAATCTCTTCATTCGTGACGTCGTGTGTCAGGTGACATTGGTTTGTGGCGCGGCTTGTAACCGTTGCTGAAATATCTAAACCGTGCACACCTCGAGTGTGTGTCATCCTTACCGATGGAGACTTGCCACTCATCGCTGCAGGCAGTTCAAGCACTGATTTGCAAAATTCTGACATTTTCTGCAAAAAAGAAAATTTCCGACGATGCCGATTTGCATCTAACCTGCCTTTAATTATTGTGAACAAGCAACGCACACAAAAGGTGCGGCTTTGCGATCGGCTTTCGTGTACTGATGGTGCATAGGTTTCAATTCCCCGATCCCGTACGTGTTGCTTATGGTACACAAACATCTGTACACGCTTCGTGCCCGCAAATCTATCACCCGTAGGTGCACGCGGCGTGTCCGCAAACATATCACCCGTGTATGCACGCGGCCTGCCCGCAAACATATCACCCGTGTATGCACGCGGCGTGCCCGCAAACATGTCACCCGTGTATGCACGCGGCGTGCCCGCAAACATGTCACCCGTCCGCGCACGGCGTGCCCACAAACATGTCAACCCCTTCACTTTCGCGACAGAAGAAACCTCACGAGCTGCGCGTGTTAATGAGCACTGACCAACCTACATACTTAGCGTTGTACGTTAGTACGTTTTCATTAAGCAGTTCCTGGTTACTTGAATCTCGATGTTTTCTTGCAGTGTGCGGCTACTTCCGTTGGATGACGCAAGACTTGATGCACCGCGGCTCGACGTCGTTCTTGGCCCGGTCGCCCCCACGCGACGTGTCCTACTCGCCCCAGCGCACACCGGCCGGAGCGGCGTATTCGCCCGGACGTACCCCCGCCAACCGCAGCATGACCCCCTCGCCCAAGGTCCGCTTGTGGAGCAGGTACTACGAGCCGCAGCAATAAGGGGAGCACTGCTCGGGTGAGGTGGGGTCTCGTCACTGTGTCCTCGGTGCGTGGAGGGAGTGGAAGAAGCGATCGTACGTCACTGCGCTAAATCTCTGGCGAATTAAACAATGCGGCAGTTGCGCCAAGTTTCAGTGATGTTTGAGAAAATCCATCTCGTTCCGAAAAACGCCCAAGGCGTTTGTTAATGAATTAGTTCCATTTCCGGTCCGCTACGGGTGCACTGCACCCCTTCGGCCCCTGTCGGCGATTTTCATGCCACGCCCCTTTCTTCGTCTTCCGCCTCTTGTCGACGTCGACAGTTTAGCAAAAGTTTCACAAGTCACGTTGTGATGTTATGTTTGTCGCGAACGCTCCGCAGATCGCCACAGTTGCCACGCAACACACAACTGTGTCTGTGTTCTTGTGTGTCGTTTGCACCGGTCTGGTCCAACACAGCTCTCTGCCTACCTCTGCTCGTGAGCACGACAACTCACGCTCTGTAAGCGTCAAATACTGAACGAACTGCCCTGGTTCTACTTGCTTCAGTGCCTACATAAAACCTTTGCTTCTTCTGCCACGCAATTGTCTCGTCACAGTAAGAGCGCGTTTACTGCGATTGTGTTACGTGACATTTATCCCGTCACCGTGCGCAATTACCATTTTCAAGCATGGAGATTAGTTTTTAAAATAATTTTCCGCCTCCACTAGAAATTATTTCAGCTTTGGCCCGTACACTCCAAGTTGCCAGATGCTTTGTATTCAAAACGTGTTTGGGACTTCTTTTTCAAATCGAAATCGTCATGTTTTGCACATTCGATCTGTGAAGAACGGGAACAGATTACTGCTGTTGCCTTGCCGTCGCGAATAAATGCCCATCACCTCGGTTTGGTGTCTCGCTAACCATTACATCGCTGCAGTACCCTGCCGTTTACGTCACGGTTCGATGCGTCAACTCGCATATACGTCAGTACGCATACTTATACTCTTGTGCAGTTGTGGTTGTTGTTATTTGGTAGATGTTCCGACATCGGTTAAAGTTCGTTGCAAATAATACGCTGCTTCAAGTGAGCGATGTGTCATCGCGTTGGAAACCTTGGCCAATTGACAGAATCCCAGAATCGTTCTTTTCCAGCCACTGCCGTTTCACTGTTGTGCTTCCGTACGACTTGAAATTGTTTATTTTTTTACCTGCAACTGCACTGTCTGCGACAGCGCGCAGCAAATGTTGTTGGTACTTGGGTTGTTATAGTCGTTGCCAAATTTTGTCAAACTCGGATAAAAAATTCCTGTTACTGTGTTCTTTTTGTTTTTCTTTTTTTATTGCGAGCAAAATGAACAACGATTTGACAAAATAAAAACGAGCAGTTTTTGATAAAGATTGTGTACTTGAAGGTTGCCAGGTAGCGTGGGGTTAGAAAATCGCAAGTCGCATTGTGAAGATGGTGTCAATCTGATGAAACCGATTCTGGATCGGATGAATCCAGTTCTGAACACAAAACCCGTAAATAATGAGTTGAAGTGTGCAAAGTCGTGACTTTACATTCCCAGCAACATGCCAAGAATTAACTCTACGCGTGAGTCGTAACTGCGTCAATTTTACCGTTAAAGTCAATCTTTAATTGGCAGGTTTGGATTAATTATAATTCTCTTCCAAATTTGCGTGAATCGTCCTTGACCAGCTGCACTTACCATTGGCCTGCTCGTCGCCTTCATAGAGCGGGTTGGCCAGTTCGCTGAAAGTGAATTTTTCCCGTCGGAAGAGGTCGCGCTCGAGCGTATGATTAGAAGCCCCGGTGAAGCAGGCCGAATCCTGGCTCATCGATGGCAAGTCACGCGCAGTGTACATGGAACTGTTATAGTCGAACACTGAATCTGAACCGAGCTCGGAATTACCTTTCGCGTAAAACTCGGTACTGGTTGTAGTTGAGAACGAGTCCAAGCGCTGATTGAGGTCGATATACTGCAAAGACAACAACGATTGCTTCAAGATTTGTCGAAGGTTTTGTGCAGCCCAGCTCAAGTTTTGGCCGTACTGCAAGTAACTGAAAACCTGTCCTTATTGTGATAATCTTAAATTTGACATTTTTGATGCAGGTGGTCCACGGTGCCACTTTATCACGTCTATACTGCGTGCTGGGAGATTTCCAAAGTCCACTGACACCTTTGTGCAAAAATGTTTACTAGTTTTCTGATTTCTATCGTTGTTCCGTTGGCACTAAAAACATGCCTATGAAATCACAATTACGGAGTGGTTAAAGATGCCAAACAGTCGTTGCCATTGGAGGTAGGATTCGAACGCTTTCAGTACATTTGCATAGTTTGCTAAGATCAAACTAAAATTCTGATGAGATCAAACATGAGATCAAATTAAATAAAACAAATTTTTTCTTTCTGCATGCAACTGCGTTTCAAGCCTGTTAGTCACCGTGCATACTTTGCTGTAAAATACTTTTTGTTGTGTAGCTGCATCAGACGAGAGAGATTCACGCAGCCAAAATTTCTGTCCTGATCTGATTCCTTTTCTGAGACGTGTAGTTCGTGAAGGTGACTACCTAGAATCTAGGCTAGATTTATATCTCTAACACTACAGTACTTGGAATAGAAAGTGTATCTTTGTTGAGACTGTGGCAGTGTCTCAGTCAAGCTGCTGGCGCCCTAAAGATGTAGATCGAAATAGGAATCGAACCATTAACTTTCTCTGCTGCTGTGATGAGTACATTCAGGCGAACTTTAACTAACGCACTAACCTAAAAAATGTAATACAGTGCCATCAACATCTCAGTTCTGATATTTATCTTTAGAGCTCGTAATTCTTTGTTCATGGTGACTCAGACAGGAGTGATTCTGACGTGACATCCATGTGCGGCCAAATATGACTGTAACAGCAGTCACGTGGCATTTGTTCCTTAAACTGCACTGAAAAGATTTTGGAAGTGTCACTGGGTTTTCGCCCTTCCTAAAAAGAGTGAAAGACGCTTGACGAGGCGGTTTTGTGAGTGGAAGTCGTGCGGGGTATCGAAAATGATTACTTGCTAGACGTACCTTCGCAACTGAAGCGAGTGAGCCGTCAAAGAACGACGAAAGGTCTTTGAAGTCGGGTCGTCTGTCGGGCTCCCACGCCCAGCAACGGTTCAGGATTCTGTACCTGTGTTAACCATAGCAAAGAGACATAAGAGTAAATACAGACGGCCGAATGCAGTGAAACAGCAACTGCGCGCGAGTTTCTGCTCTTACACTACACGGTAAATACAGACGCGGGACAGCCGGCTCCGAATAAATGATTTTGCGCTCATTACAGGACGTTTATTGGAATGACAGATCTCTGCGTAACTATGTTGAAGAGGACAGGTAGGCTAATAACGGAAACTAAATGACTTATCCAGATGGCGAAAAATAGTGCTTTTTGATACTAAGGCTGTTAAATTGCAAACGCGCCACAACACTGGCGCAGGTAAAAATATATATACATTATTGGAACAGCAATGCATTGACTCTTGGTGAAGCAATGCATTGACTCTTGCCAAAATGTTGGATTGCCCTTCAAGAACCTAATTAGTTTTGCGCCCAGTCGAGTTGTTAGAGATACTACGCATGCGAACCAAGAATTTCAAGATCACACACCGAGTATGTAATGGTTACTAAGCCAGCCTTTCAAGCTGTGGTTGTTCTCACACACACAATATGATTGCAGCCTTCATGTTTGAAATATGACTTTCACATCACAATTGAGACAAACTGGACTCACGTCATATCATTTGCCAGATCAGGCTTGTCCAACCGATAGCCCGATGCCAGCTTACGGTACAGCTGGCCTATGTGGATTCCTGGATATGGTGCACAACCCAACGAGAAGATTTCCCACACAAGCACACCGTACGACCAACTGCGTGAAAAGTGTCAGTTGTGTTACATCGAAATCACTCGTTGCTGATAAGTCAAAATGTTCTTAGTGCGAAGTGGAGGTGGTAACAATTAACAAAACTAAACTATGCCACAGACTTTCCTTACACACAAAAAAGGTTAATTTTTTTGCTGAGAAAACTCTGTCCACCGTCGTTGCGCATTACATTAAACTCACACGTCTGATTTGGAAGAAAACTTGTTTTCCCACAGAGCTTCAGGCGCTGTCCACTTCGCCGGCGTCATCTGCACAAACGCACCTCATGAAAATAATAGAAAGGAACTTTTAAGAAAAGCACCGCGTAATATGTTTCTAAAATGCTGAAAATTCGCGTTACGCGGTTTAGACGTCATATCCTTCTCCAAGCCCATTACGTCCTCCTGGACGTTCGTAAATAACCAGAAACATAAGTGCCAGGTTCTCCATGACATTTTCATGAAGTTAATGAACACGTTTTGCCGCGGGTCAAAGCGTTGCTGGGTTGTTGTTTTATGTCAGCAGTGAATGGGCACGGACTGTCGTTTGGTGATATCTGCAATTGTGCCATGGTGCTGCGCCCAGTAAGTCAACTCATGCTTGTGTTGTAGGCGTTATCATAACAACTGATTCATTTTGCAACAACAATCAAACAGTCAGCACAGGTCGGGCGAAAGACGACCCAAACCAGTCACCTAATCAAGCCCAGCCTATATTCAGTGTTTACCGAATTGTAAAAGCACAGATGAGACACAAAACATGAATTCAAAACAGAAAAATGCGCACATTGTAACACCAACAGCAGGTTACTGCGGCTGTTAATGAAAAAAAAACTGATTCTCTTCTTCCACCTACATCAGGGGGACACAACCTGGGGCGTTTGATAAAAATTTATGCGGCAGTACACATGTAATTTAAAATATAAGTTTTGGCGGCCGTGCATTGATAAACCTGTGTCTACTGTGTGAGGGTACTTAGTAGAAAGACAGCCAAACAGACGTGCGAAAGCAGGCTCGGTGTGCGGAAGCAGAATAGAAACAAAGCAAAAAATATAAGCATCTTTAATTCATGGCGGTCGTAGTTCATAAAAATAAACGCAATGCGGCCGGCAGTAGAGAAAATGTTGTACACCACCGACCTACATACTGTAATTTCGCAATCAGTCAAGTGGCTGGGTTCCCTGGGTAAACGGCCGATTGTTTTTTGAGCTCAAAGTGTCGTGCACGTGAATTTTTAAGAATCGGCTGCCATTACAAGCTTTTTTCTTATGTGAGGAGTGAGGACCAGTCACTCTTGTATCGTAACACAAACTGTTCTACGTGTAAGGGGTCATCGTACATACAATTAAAAAAAGTGTCATGTTGCAACCTGGGTTTTGGGCAAGATGATTGTGCTGGTGTATAGCAGCCAGTCTTTCCAAAATAAGTTGAGTCAGCATAATCACGATGAGTTTGCTCTAAGGCTTGACGATTTTGGAAGATATTTTGAAGATGCTTTCGAAAAACCTGGAACATCGCATGTTAGGCGCAGCGCTTACCGACGGGCTGTGAACTCGGTAATATTCTTGTTGCAAGCTTCTTATGTGTTTCGAAAGACCGAAGTCAGCAATTTTGATGACTCTTTCTGACGTCAGTAGGACATTTCTTGCAGCCAGGTCTCGGTGGATGATCTGGAACCAAGTGAGGTACAGTTCCAAGTAACTTTTAACATATCAAGTGGCGTTCAATGCCCATTCGCATTTTATCCAAAGCAAGACTGAAATTAAACCTAGTGTTGATTAAAGCTAAAGATTGGTGAATAAACTAGAGCAGAGGAGAAGTGCTTGTAAAATCGCAGCTGTTTCAAAATTCTCCTACCCATTTTGACTTACAATTTCATAATTCAATGCTGGAAAATCCATTCCAAGAAAAATTAGATAAAAAACAAGTTAATCAACTTTCCAAAAAGAGTACCACCTCTACATCTAGATACTCCACAATTTTGTTAATTTTTTGTCTTTGGTCAATTGTGCAGCGTGACGTTACAATCGTGAGATAACATTTTATATGAGAACGAATGATGCATGCAGTACGTGGTCTGTCTGATGCGTCACCAATTTTGTTTTTGAATGCGTCAAACAGCAAAATAAGGGGCAACAAACATAAATGCAATCCAAACCGATATATCAAAACGCAGCTTGTACGAAAAACAAATAGAGAAAATAAAATTGCGACCAATTAAGATCAAAATAAAGAAGTTTCCGAATGCAAATTTTACTATAAAAGCCTTTCATCAAAAATCGGGGCACCAGTTGTAAATGGAGGGGCCTGGCAACATCATAACTTGAGGACGTAAAAAAAACAAAATTAGTCGTTTTTAGTTACCGAATAGATTCAAATCAAGAAACCGTGCAGCATATCGACCAGTCACCAAGTAGCTTACATTGCAACAAGCCAAATGTTCCATGCCCTTTGCAGCTTGATATGCAAAGGAGACAAGGTCCTTGTACATAATATCCTTTCCTACGAGGAAATCTCCTTCACCGTCAATGTGGTTTAAGACGCCATTTCTTTTTTCGGACTTACCGTTGGCAAACCTGATAAATAGAAAAATGTCAGTGTCACAAAATGACAACACATGCGAGTCTTAATCGCAAGAAGGGATTAAATAACTACTATCACAAAACGTTTAAATGTTTTTCTACGTGATTTTATTTGATTTAATGTGGCGGCAATCCGTCATTTGTTCGAGCCATGGACGTCGGAAGGATATTTTCCAGGGGTGGGCCAATGAAAATATAATAGGAAAATATAAAATTTCAAAATCCAGGGGGCCTTGGTCCCCCTGCAGCCCCTAGCTACGCCCATGGTTGAAGCACTTCCGAACAGCATTTTGGAAATAGCAAATCCTCTGAGTGATTGACTGCTTGACTATGAATCGATTTTTAAACCGGCGCTTTGAAAGGGTACACCTTGGCTTTGGATTACTGGTTTTTAAACGTAGGTGTTTATTTGAGAAAAATGAAGTTTTGTAAAAAAGCAGCTTCGTGTCTACGAGCTTCTGTGTTGTTTCTCTCCTAAGCTTTGCGTCTACATGAAGGGGCTCACACTTTTGGTAAATGAATTAATACAAAACGTGCATTGTCTGTCGGCTGGGAACCCATTTCCATGCAGAACAAAAATATCATGTCTGCACCATTTTCAAGAGCATTCCAAAAGCAAACCTGTGTTCTTGAAGAAAATTTTTAAGATTTCCTCCACAGGCAATTTCCATCAACAAGATTGGTGGTCGGCGAACCGTGTCGTCGCTGTTGCTCTGCAGTTTAAAAAAGAAAGGCAATTCCTTTTTGACTTCGCCAAAAACTGGATTTTATTCACGCAGTTTCTCGCACAAGCAGCTTCCACTTTGACTGCTACATACTGTAGGCGTAGGAGGTGTAGGTGCGGAGAGGGCTGTGGCCCAATCAACTAATTTTTTCCAGACAAAAATCGTTTCAAACACGGAAAAAAATTGTGTACCAAAATTGTAATTTTTTGAAATATATTTTCATCAATTTCGCTCTTTTCTGGTATTTAATGCAGTGAAAAATGTATTGGATGTGTCTTTTATTTACATTAAGAAGTTAAACTGCAAAGTGTTTTGAAAATGCACATTTTGGGCATGAACATACTCTTTCGGGCAAAACACTGCAGCTCACCAGATTGTTTTGGTCTCCTACGCTTATGGACTGCCATGCAGTGTAAAACAGCCCTGACCACACACCAGCGAAGGTTTGGTTAGTGTTGTAATTACAGAGCACACGTGCATTCGCAGCATAGCAATTGCCCGACAAATTTTTCTTTTTTTTGAAACAACGAAGTGCATGTTCGAGTCATTACTTTTGTTTACCTCGCTTGTCAGCAGTCAACCAAATGAAGAACTGCCAGTAAACGATTTAAGAACAAAGCATTTTCTTTCAGAATTTGAAGAGGCGAAGTAAGTCAGCTCACTGTTAAAATGCGCATCTATATAAATTTCACCTTAAGCGAGCATCATTAGTGTTTCTACAACAAAAACAAAGCACAACAGTTTATTAATTAATTCATTTTTTCTATTTGTTTTGAACCGGCAAGTTAAAATCTGCCAGGTTGAAACGTAAAGACTGAAATGCTGCTCGCTTACGTGCATGAATCAAATCATTATCAATTTAATAAAAGCGATGCTGATTGGCAGGATTAGCATTGCTCCGGCAGTAAGCATCTGAAAACCAGTTGTTGTCACTGCGAGTTACGGTCCAAGCCAGTGTTGCCACATAATTTCAAGTGATATTTAAGTCGCGACAAAATAGGTTTAGCAAACAAATCTTCTACTGCATATGTCAATAAAACGTTTGTTGCATCTCATAGTTGTAATTCACGGCGATGACAACGCCCGGTCTGTTTGAAGAGGCCAACGACAAACAGAGCGATACCGGTTTTAGACAAAGCGATTACGCGAAGTCGAAAACAAGGCAAGCTCAAGGAACAGTCACCTTCACTGAAAAATACACTTTTTTCTGTGGGAACCATACCCTTGAAAAAAGTTCGTAAAGTTTCCTCCATTGCGAAAACATCGTGTCCAGTGTCAGATTAACACAGCGCGGGGCTTGTAGCATATTGACAGCGCGAGGCCGTAAGTTAAAAATACACTTGAACAAGTAAAAACTGTTAAATCATAAATTCTCTGAGCTTCCATGTGACAGCAATTAGGCATAATGAATTTCGTAAGTACGTAAAACCTGATCTTAAATAGTAACTGGTAGACATTATGCGGTACATCTATTTTTTTACAAAAAACATATATACGTATCTTTTTACTAAGAAGGAAACATTACTCGACAGCAGACAAGTACAGTACGAAAGCACTAAATAATGCTTCGGGACTCATCAAGAAATTTGATCGTTGCTATATCTAAACAGTGTAGTCTCAGTATGTGCCGAAGTTGATTGACAAAAGCAGCAAACCTACTGCTTAAGATTGTGATTTCTAGATTTTCCACAGCGAATTTGTTTATGAAACTGGTACTGTCTATTTCACGTAGATGTTCATGCTCTATACTCTTTAGAATCAGGCTGCTCAGCTTGTTTCTTTCTAATGGTGCTCGTTTGTTCATTCTACCAGCTTAAGTTTAGAAAATGACCGTTCTCCACTACAGTTGGTTAATATGAGAGATAAATAAGTTCGCGAATTATTTCCCAAATTTGTAAAAGAAGACTCCAAGTACACTACCCAAAGGCCAGTAAATAGATACCAAATTCAGGGCTGTCAATGAGATTTTTAAAATTCTATACATATAATCAGGTGTGGATTTTAGCGGAGGCTAACGAGACGGTCGCCTGCGTCCGCATTTTTTCAGAGATGCCATGAGGGCCCCCTTTTGAGGGTTTCGCGCTTTATTTTTGCATTGTTTTGTTAAAAGGCTTATTAATCACTATAGAGCCACATTTAATAAGCTCTGAAGCAAGACATATGTTTGGCAAAATAAGCAAAATTATGCGCAAATGCGCCAAAATGGGCCCCTCAACAAATTTAATTTGTAGATAAAGAACAAGTTAAAAACTAGTAACTTCAAGCTTTACAATGTGAGATAGACTTTCACGCAGGAGCAAATTCCAAGCAAAATGAAAAATTTGCCTTGCTTGCAGCGAATAAAATTTTTGTCTAGCATGTGTAAATTATAGGGGCCCTTTTCTGAGAGTTTGACTCGGGAACTGAAATTCTAATATCCATCCTTGCATGCAATAAAGAGCAAATTTCACACGAAGGGCCGCGGGACCCGCAGCAATTGCAACATTTGCTACTATTGTTAATAATCCTGTACTGCTTGTGTCATGTAAAAACCAGGGGCATTCCAATACAGTAAACATAGAAGAGATGCCTAGATGCAGTGCCCCGGGATGGTTTGGATCAGTTGCTGTGAGTTTTGGAAAAATGGAGTAAAGTTGGCGCGGGGAATCTTCACAACCGTAGAATTTTGTCAGTAGAAATGCACAGCGGTCGCACTCCAAACTGTTTTAGGTGACATCGCAATATCGCTTACGATGAGATAGAAACTCACAGCATCGGAGACTGCGTCCAGCAGAACGCTGCCCATCAAAGCAACCACGTTGCAGTGTCGTCCTGCTTTCAACATCGTGATGGCTTCCATCAGAAAATGACCCAAGTCCTGTCGCTTGTATCCATCTGAAAAAAATGAACAAGCAGTAAGTGGAAAGAATTCACGAGGTAAGGTAATTATGATGGATATCTTGCTTTTCTGTCACGACTGCCATTTCGCGGTGAACACGATTTCGGACTTTTTGTATACTCAAAATAGTCTGGTAATTTTGAAAGATTCTTCGAAAACAGCTATTAGCAGGTAGTGGCATGTTGTCCTATATATTCAAAAGCGATCAAAGGTGTTTCGTCGTTTATTTACAGGTTAATTGCATGTATTGCCCCAAGGCCTGGAATGTTCAGGCAAACGATGTGTTTTTGCAAATAGCTGCTGTAATTTGACAACGACACCAGAGGATAAAGCAGGTAAATACCAGCAGCATACGAAAAACTGGTAGAACAGAAACGGAAAAATGAGCTTTAAATAGAAACGTGCGTTTGAAACGTCTTGAGTCATAAACAGTTTTTAAAGGACTTGGAGCTTTTGTGATTTCGCAGCTGTAGCTGATCATATACACCCAAATACAACGTACAAAATTGGCGGTGAAACCAGAAAATGGCAGCAATTTCTCAGCACAAAATATTTTCATTTTCTGCAACCACAAGCTTTAAAGGAAACGTTGCATGTTCATTGAAGTTGCATTCAATCCAACCAATTTCTTTTGTATCAGAGCAAACTGCTATCAATTTCGCACTATGGCAGAAATTCGGATAAAGGTCAAAGGTCTCTGGCATTGGCCATTGTCTTCCGTGTATTGTTCAACAGCTTTCATAATATTTTAGAGGTCCACAGTCCTTAAAATAAGAAATTATGTTCACCAAAGCAAACTTTCAGGTCCGTTCCTGAACTTGACTCATGTTGGAGTGATGCCTACGTTTCCTTTGAAGATATATTTATGTCAACCGTTTGAAGCCGATTTACTTCCACTTGGAGCGCGAGCCAGTAATTGCGCTAATTATTACACGATCTTATAATTGGACATTGCTGGAAAGTTAATAATATCACTGATTTTTTATTCATGTAAGAAGAATTTTTGCTTCGCGCGAAGACAAAAAACATTTTTTTATTGGCAACGCTTGCCCAATCAGAATCCTCGATTGCGTGGTAACAAATCGTTAACCGTTTTCTCACCGTTAAGACGTTTAACTGCGCAAAGCTGCTTTGTTCCATCCCTTTTGGTGAACTCCCCGCGGTAGACGTGGCCGAAATTTCCGGTTCCCAAAACTATGGGCATCGAATATTCGACCTCGCATTTGACCCTGTCGAATGTGAGACGCCCTTGTTACTCTTTGCCACAGCATAAAAAAGGACGATGCGAAATGTCTGCGCACGTTGAAAGAAATTGCAGAGGAGAATTTAAACAACGTCGGGGATATTTGAATGAAGAAGCATGCGAATAAAATACATATTGAAGTCGACATCCAAATTTCAAGGGATTGGCAAGTCACTCGAATATGGAAGTGATGCAGTTTCATAAAAAACGAATGAAATCAAGCATAGCACATTGCAAACGTATGCCGTACTATTGGTTTTTCTTCAGGCCAACAAGATTTGAAAAGAATATCACAGGCCGGATAGATAAGGGGTTAAACTCTTTTTTCAAAGAACATAGCTAGTAGAATCTAAACTGTTCGTCACAGACGACAGACGGGTTTATTGAAAAGTTTGTTTCTTTACTATGTAGTTGTTAGATGAAAACTTACTATTAAATAAAATGTCAGAGCAAATGTCCTACGCAAGGTGCCGTATTTTTGAACTGACACCTTCAATTCATGCTTCATTTGTTGAAAATTGATCAATAAAAACAATTGGTCTTCAAACGCAAAACTTTTTACGAAATCTGATCAAAATTATCAATGATTTCGTTAGAAAATCAGTGATAAAATGTCTACAATAAAGAATAATTTCAATTTGAGCCAAAGCTTCTGGGTGTAAGATTTTGACAAAACCAATTGTCAAGCAACTATAGGATGCAGATGAAAGATCGTTACCGAATTTCAGCTGGATGTTTAAAAAACTTGAGTCGAGATGAAACCGTCAGGAAAATTAACGCTTTCAATATGTTTCTTTCAAGTAAATTTTGTGGCACTATTTTTATATTTGTGCTAAAATACCGCACGTTGCTATGCGCAACAACGTGCTCCAGATAGAAAAAGAAATGTGAAATCAAATTCTTCTTTTAACTTTTTGAGAAGAATTTTGCATTCCTACAAAACAGTGGGAAATATTCACTAACTGTTCGTCTGAAAAGCTTACAAAGCCACAGGCCTGTTATAGGACACAATCACCAACAAATTTTGTTGAATTAATAAAACAGGTTTGTTTGTAATCCAATCAAATGAGCAAACAGCATGGTCATTGAAGTGTGTCTACGTCATCAATCAGTGCATTTTTACGTAGCCTACACTACTTTGTAGTTCCCGCAGTGGAGGACAACTTTCAAAGATTTCAAAAAACTGAAAATAATCGGTATTTTCATAAATACCTTTCAATAACCTGTGATTAAAAAGAAGTGAAAGATGAAACAAGAGACATTAATATGTATTCCAAATAAATTGTTTTGCAAGCTCTATTAAAACCATTGAAATACAGAGTTTAAAACTGTCTAATCCATAATAATGGAAACTTTGTTCAGAATCTTCAAGATTTGTGCTGAACCTTACCTCGGTTTAAAGCAGTGGTCTCTAAATATCATAAATGTACAAGTTTTAAATTAAAAATTGATCCAACTGACAGCTTCGACATTTCAACTACAGCACGACAGCGCCCGGTAGAATGTAAATATTTTGGTTCTTGTGCTTTGCTGACACTTCGCTATGCAACTGGCCCCACAAAACAACGGAACTTTTTTCGTTTTTCGAAAATCAACTGCAAACTTATCATTTCTTGGTTTGGGAAGAGAAGAAAAGGTGACCCATACGTACAGTCTCTTTGGAGTTAACCGCAGAGAAAGTTCGCGCAACCACCTGCACGGGGAATCCCCATCTCTTCAGTAAAGAATCAGCAAAGAGGAAAACATGAATGTTAACAGCAAAGAAAACTCCAATACTACTGAGCCATGAAAAATGTTGCTAATGAAGACTTTTCCAACTCTGAATTAAACTAGGGCTTCCAGAAAACACGAGAGTTTATCAAATATATTCCACATCCCTGACTATATTGTGTCCGAAAAGTGACAACAAACACTTATTTCGGAGATTTGTTATCATGGAAACAGCCAGCCGTGCAAAAACACGCAACTTGGCAACGCGGTACAAGTTGTCTGAAATTTCAAATGTTACTCACTTGTTTCGGTCAACTTGACTCATTTGCAACAAATTCCATTCATCATCGCCAATAAACGGGAACATTTGTCGACAGTGTTCGTCGTTGACGTATTCTGAACACTTCTGAACATGCGAAAGTTTTAGTATGGGTTGATTAACTGCTTACTTTTCAAAATAGTTAAGCACAAGGTATCAAGCTCACACGCTCGTTCTTTCTTAAACCCCAAAACCACCAGTTGTTTTGAACATGGCAGAGGAACAATAAAAATGACAAACTATTGCAGTTAGGGAAAGTGATACTGCACATACGATAAAGAAGAAAAAATGTTTGAAACACTTTAAAATCAAGCATTAGTGGAAAACCGAGTGGTAGATGGTGTGTAACTTTCATAACGTGAAAACAAAAGCGCGCAGAAAAAACTATGCGGGAATTCCCCTTTATAAAATTATACCTGAGGTGTGCTCTGATCTTTGCACAGTGACGTATCATCGTTCTTTTCTGCGCTCTTCCACTCGACAGTCGTCTCTTGTGACCCGGATGCCTTCCCTGAATCTTTCGCAGCCTTATCAGCCTTGCTGCATAGCTTCTTTTTAAGCGCATTTCTGCAGCTGGTGTTCCTAAGCAGCAGTGCCAGGAACAATGCCAGGGGAATGAGGCCGATGAGCGCAGCTATGATCGCGATACCTCTTCCGTTGTCCCAGAACGATCTGCCTGTTTGGTCAACTGCGAGAAATTTCACACTCTTGTTCATTTCCGCGTGGTTCAGTTGGTATCAGTGGCGCTTGCAAAGCACGCCATGGTGATCAAAAACAAACGCATGCGGAGGAAAACCCAAGAGGTAAACTTACAATTCTGATAACCGCACCACGCTACCGTGGATTCGTTAGAGTTTGACTTGTCAAGTGTATTGTCAACAATTTCCCGAGACCAGCATAGGCCCTTGGATAACATACACTCGGGAAAAACGTGCTTTATCGGCAATCGTTGCGCTGTTTGAATATCAATCTTCTCTCGAGACTACCACAAAACAGTCTGGCCGAATGAATTCCATGAAGCAGCCTTCTCAGTCTAAGAATTTAAGTCTACTCAGGTTTTTTTTAAGGTGTTTTATGGACCCAATTCGGGTCCCTAGAATTGAAAATCGGATCTCTAAAATCAGAGAAAATTATCATCGAGTCCCTAGAATCAGAGAAAATCGGGTCCCTGCAGGTCTATACCGAGTACCTAACATTTTTCTTTAAAAAAACCCTGAGTCCACTAGAAACATTTGGCTCCGAACGCAGTGCTGNATTAAACAGTGAGAACTGCAATGTTTTCAAAAACCCTCTGTCACTTACAAACCATTCTGATAGGAATTACTTTGACAACGATTGATTTACTTTTACGGTTTTGGGCAATGACACAGCCATTTGATCCAAAACGCGTCGGATGTACATAGAGCTGCTGTAGCAGTTAAACATCTACAATGTTGTGTCTACTTGCTTTGATAAATTCTTTTAGAAAGGCTTGTCCCTCCACTGATCATTTATCCAACCGCGTCAATTTTGAATGGTCGCGACGAGCCATACCCAAAACAAGAGTTTGCAAAAACAGTTTTGCATAAATTTCTGCAAAGCTCTAGTTCGATTACGTCAGCCAAAAGTATTGGATTAGGTTTGAAGTGCAAGCAATTATTGGCTGCCGAGTGTTGCAAAACTTTTTTGGCATTTCTGCGCTTTGTTTTTGTTCAACATTCAAAATTTTAAGAACTATTTTTACCTTGCATTTCAATGATCCAAGACGAATTCTCAATTGGGGTAGTGGCTGAAGATGGAACAGTGGAGCGTTCTCCGAAATCAGTTTTTTCTGGAAAAATGTGAGATGCACCTGCATGCGGTAGGTAGGAATGGTATGTATTGGTTTGTAGGTACAGTAAACCTCGGTTAATCCGGATTCGATTTGACCGACGATTTTATCCGGTTTGGGCGAAGATCCGGATTAACCGAAGATGGTTGTTTCTATAGCCTGACGTCATTACGGTACTGAGATATCGGTGAGAATCGTTTAAAATTGAACACATTTACGACACAACAGCAGATTTTCGCAGGAGCAAAACGAATTTATTGATGTATTTACAATGGTACATCAGATTAGTAATCGCCATATCCAGGCAGTTGTGAACAATCTTAAGTTAATAATTTTGGATTACTTGGCTTCGAAAAATCTGGAGTTTTGGACTGATGCATATACTTTTTACTCTAATTGGAAGGTAATGCCCTCCAAACATCTTACCGAGTACAACACGCTCAGGGGTAATGCTCTACACTTCACACGCAAACTCAACACTAATCAATACACTGAAACCCTGGCGCAGCGGCGTTCCTTCAGCGATATGTTCAACGTGATAAGCTATGCTCGTGTGTGACGCAATAATCGTCTCTACGATTAGCCGAATGTTGCGTGCAGTTGCTGCCGCTGTTGTAGTAATCCTAAATGTTCGTTGTTGATCGTGAGCAGGCATATGTTGCGTCTGAAAGCTGCCGAATCTTTCCTAGAGACCAGTCAGTGCACTTACTTCACTGAAAAATGCACTTACTTCACTGAAAAATCCGGATTACGAGATGTGGAGCAGTTTTTATTCGGTATTGGCGAAGATCCGGATTAAAAAATCCGGATAAACCGAAGAATTTTATAAAGAAAAACGAAAGAAATCATTCGTACCACTACTTTTATCCGGATTTGGCGAAGATCCAGATAACCGAGGTTTACTGTATTTGGTTTAGGGCGCAAAAATACCTATCCATGCCTTTACTGTTGGAGACAGTAGCAGTTTTCAGCAAGCTAGTTAGAACGTTTAGATGTGTGGATAGCAGTGAACCCTTGTTGGCTACCAGCTCAATCAATCAATGGACCTCTTCGTAGCAAATCCCAGAATGATCTGTGCTGATGTATTTGAACAAGTTAGAAGGAAAGAGTAGACACTCGAATGAAAAAAGCTTTTCTTAGTCTTGTGCTCTTTTAGCCTGCTTCTCTAAAAGTGCCATTCATTAACCCAGAAATAACGAATAAACGCAAAAATGGATTTGTATAGCCTGTTAAATCAATCAGTACTAGAGTTTTCTTGGAGTTCTCCTTAATACCTGTTCTTATCAGCACCAGCTGTATGCCACCAGTGCACCAAAAGTAAGTTTCGTTCAGGTGGCAGCGATACCTAAGTGCAGTGATTCTCAAAGTGGTCCAGGTGGGCCACAGTTCCATAAACCTTTGATAAAACGTTCACTGACCTACGTGCAACACAGTTTCGACTAGTTGTTCGTGAGGTGTCAGCATAGCAAAGTGCTCCATCAGGTATTTTTTTAAACATGGTGTATGGGCCAAAAAATTGCGAATCACTACCTCAGTGGTAAAGTGTCTGCTATTTAATTGAAATGTCGGAAGGTTGTGTTGTCAATATGCGATCACCGAGTTGTTCACTGTAGCGCGTCTTGGACAAGAGCACTCACCTCAACCGCCCTGGCAAGGAGATTCAAACTTCGGCCTACCGCCACCACGATATCAACAAACAACTAGTTTACTTGCTGTTGTTAAAAGCCCATGCTTTATAGCAAAATTCGTATACAGGGCCTAAGCAACCTGTCTAGGCCTGCCTATGATGTTTAACTATCGTGGAACGATTACAAATTTTCTGTTCAGGTCTCGACTGTTATCAAAGCACAAGAAGCACGTCGCGTTCCACCTCAGGTGCAAAATGACTCTCGCACTCCTCTGTCCGCAAACTGCACTTCATCTTCACCAGACGTCAGTTCGCGTGACAGCGACTGCGAAATCGTCGAAACGCCGGATTTTTCACTAGGCCTGAAGGACTTCTGCACGCAGTCGCATAGCTTGTCAGCGGATACCTCCCAGCTTTGCGCCATGAGCAAGGAAATGTTTCCGACCCCTGCGAAACATCAAAACGAGGAAAACATACAAACCGCTGTCCAACAACTTTCAGCACCTGAAAAACCAGAAAAGCGACTTTACGTTAGTGTTGAAAAACTAACTGCTGCGACAACTTCTCTGCCGATTGTCGAAAAACCTCAGGTTCCGGCCACCACAAGTAAGGCACACACTTTGTAGTAATATTTGCAAGAGTAGTGAAGAGTTTAAAAATGTAAGTCTCATAGTTTGTCTTGAACCACTTCGCTTAGCTAGCCCAACATTTAAGCAGCAGCTGATGCAGTTATGTTATTATTGCCCTGGGCGTTGAAACGAAATGACTGCATTGCTGTTTAGTGAATTGTAGTTGTACGGTTGGTTGAGCACGCGCCAACAATTCTGGTAGTCTGGGTTCGATTCCAAGTCCGGTTATGCCGGAGACTCGAAAAACGGTATGACTCTCCACGAATACACAATTCACTGCGAAAGTAGCCGTGTGACCCAAGGCCCAAGCAAGCGGAGGTGGTCGCCGCAGACCACTCGTGACATTCTGAGTCCGAAAGGAGCACAAAACCGAGTATTGACGAAACTGAACTACATTTTTTATGTTTTATGGCGAAATTTTCGAATTAATTTCTTAGTCAAGTTTTTAATTCGGTCGATGGAATTGCAGCCGTCCCAAGTGGCATTGATCTTTTCTATGATAAAAGACGCTGGAAACATATCGTGTTTGATCGGGGCATATTAATATTGAGAAGCAATGGCTACGTTGAAGTTTGGTCCTGATATCATTTTAAAGTGAAGAGCAAGCATTGGAGTTTTATTGGCGCCATTCTATATTTTTCAATTTCTCAGTTTTCATGCCAGTAGATTACGTGCTTAATATTTTTTTCGTGATACGAAGTTTTTCATATTAGTTGCTATTTTCACGGGAAGTCTTGGTTGGATTATACACTTATATAATCGCCTCGCGGTGCGGTCTAACGCCGTGGATAAAATAAGAAGCATCACTTTGCAGAAGACGAAGCTGATTGCCCGGTCTGCGGCATGAAGGTCCTGTGCTCGAAGATGAACCCCCACCTCGACAACTGTTTAGCACGTGAAGAGAAGAAAAGTTGCTTACGACGAAATGCACCCAAGCGTCAGAAACCGTAAGTTCCTTTGTTTCACAACCAAGCGATTTCCTACCGGAGGGAATTATCGTGTTAATTATTGTTCAAGCAATGACCTGGAATTTGGGGTCCGGTGTGAGAAGCACGGTGTACATCTCTTAAAACACAGGAAAACATTGAAACACAATTTAAGAAAAGCAATTATCAGTTTTTATTATACTAGAAGATAAACATTTCAGCGTGAAGACAGTTTTGCAAATTTGATATCATTTATAACCAGTGATAGCGTGACTCGAGTCAAACTTGCAAACCAATGACTCGAAGCGACTCGACAGTTCTTGTGACTCAAGTCTAAGTCGACTCGACCAAGTCATGACTCTGACTCGACAAAAATGATTCGGACACATCACTGGTTATAACTAAAGAGAAGACCAGTTTTTTTTTAAAGTAATTGTTAGGTACCCAGTATGCACCTGTAGAGACCCGATTTCTCTGATTTTAGGGACGCGATGATCATTCTCTCTGATTCTAGGGACCCGAATCGGGTCCCTAAAACACCTTTAAAAAACCCTGAAAAAGACTATCAGTGTTGGGCGGTATTCCCGTGCATTCGGCAGTAAAGCGGTAAACAAACGATCATTTGTAAATCCTGAGCGCATGCCAACTGCTTTGTCTTTAATCGTCGGAAGAAACGGCTCTCCAAGATAATGCTGGTCGCAAGGATTAATTCGCAAGGCTATGTAGCGTAGGATATCTGCGGCGAGCAATAAACTTAAAGAATGCTGGAATACATGCCTTTGCGAACTTAACTTTGTACACGAAGAAAACCAACGCAGTTCAAATTGAAAGGGATACCATATGCAGATGTTACGGAAAAGGAATTTTAGAAGTAAGTCGAGGAAAGACAGCATATTTTTAGCGATGGAGGGTCTTGAACACAGCTATCATTCTCGTCGCGAAAAGTTTAAACTATGTCATCATGCTGTGTCAAAAATGTTGTCAAACTTTTTGACGAGTTAAAGCTGTGCAGTGACGTAAGTTTTATCGAAAACATGCTTTTTTCCGCAATTTTAAGCTGAACTTCGTCATTTTCGACGTTAGCTACCACAACGCATTTTAAAAAGTTGAAAGACATTACTCCGCGGCACTTTTGGAACGAGTGTACCGTGCATGTAACTAACCTGTTTTCTTACACAAGCAATGTTGCATCCATTATTGAATAACCTTTTGATCTTAGCGTTTCAATCTAATACCACAAAAGATATCAGCATAACAGCAACATGTCAAATTTGAGAAAAATCAACCAACTTCTTAGGATTGTAGATTCTTATCCAGTAGAATAAGGCAAGGATTGGAAAAGATTATCGCGTATTTGACACCTCTGCTGAAGAGCCTAGAATCTTTCGGAATCTTTGTTGTTGGCATTTTTCAGGAGAGCTTGCTGAAAGATCATATGATACAGAAGGATCATTTTATTGTTTCAGCACCATTCCTGTGGTTAAGCTTGCGTACAATTTGCTGTCCATGCGTGCTTTGCGGCAAAAGTTGAAAGAGCTTGGACTTTGGACCACAGGCGATAAATCCACACTGATCAAGTATGATGAATGCATTTTGATATGTTGTATTTTTGCACGCCAGTCTATGTGATGTTTTATTTTCATTAGCAGGCAGTAGTGACGTTTTTTACTTTTTTTTAAAGCATTGTCGATGCCTGCGCTGCTAAAAACGTTTTTTTTCGCTATCGTTTCGCTCCGGCAGAAGAGCGGAAGAAATAACTCTTTTCTTGACTCAAATCGTCTTTGTTCTCACCCGAACCTGGGCGAGTTTTCGTGGAGCAACTTGTTCAGCATTTTTAACATGAGGTGCAAATAGCGTTGCAGTTGCCGTGTTGTTTTAGTCGACCTTTCTAACAACTCTCAACCAAGTTAGACTTCAGGCCATGAATAGAGACCAGTTTTTAGTTTCAACATTTAAAGCCGCCAGACCGTATGACCCATCAGGAAAGGTCTTTGTGGCACTTCAGGACAATATGATCTGCGGTTTGTTCCTCGGTGCCACACTCGCAGGTCACTGATGAAGCCAGACCCCCCATGTGTACTTGTTGAAGAGGAACTGTCCGATACCAGTACGAAGTGAGTTGAGCTTGGCCCATGCTGGTACCGGTATGGACATTCCAGCACGATTGTTGCTGACGCAGAGAATGAAGTCACGAAGTCGGGCTTTGCTTCCTCCTACTCCGTGTCCCACATTTGGTCCGGCCAGTGCGTAGCGCTGCCATCGTGTTGCAAGAACTACGCAAAATGTCATGTTTCACATGCCGCGAAAGATGACACGTAATAGAAGCTTACCGCGTAACACCAGGAAAAAGTTTTACAAGGTCGTGACGAACCTTGCCTGGTATCTGTGTCGCGGACATGTTGCATTTTGTGTGGCATTAACACGTCGTTTTAAATGGTATGCTTAAAACAACACAAAAAATATAGGCACTTAGCCAAGCAGCACTATGTAGATTCAGTTGCAAGAAAACGTGTCAACTACTACAATCATGAAAATATTAGAGTGTAAACTAGCCTTTTCAGGTTTAGCGTGAAGCAGCAAGATTTTTGTGTGTGGTTGTAAACGGTAGCAAGGTAGAGCACGCAAAATATTTAGTAATCTTAAACATTGAGACTGAGACATCATGAGGATCCCGTAATTATGATGGCTTCATTCCATTAACTTAAAAACAATTAAACCGTGTACAGCAAGAGTGATGTAGAGAGCTTGGACCCACTGCTGGCAAAACAACTATCGAGATTATCTGCAGTGTTTTGAGGACGTTGGTTTACATGCAGATATCTTTGTTTGTGTATGTTTTGGGTTCTGCGATTACTTCCCTGTTTGCGCAAGTTTCATGTATCTTTTGAGGTTTTCATAATGTTCGTGTTTACACGTTTTTTTCGTGATATTTGTTAGAATGAGTTTGTCTTTAGAGGGCAGAGTGACATTAGAACATTCAGATGTGATTTGTCGGCGTTTTAAAACACTGGTTCAACATACTTGTTTGAAACCAACCCTGATCACCGACTTTCAAAGTGGGATATGCCCTCCCCAATCAATCAAACAACAAGATTGGGGTGATACGCAATAATGGTATTCGTTAATAGTAGTAATCAATAACCACAGAAAAAAAGTCAATAACCACAGAAAAAAAGTAAGACATAAAGACAGTGGCATATTTTGTTGATACTCCCGTGTGACAGTGGGATGCATGAAGACTGAACTGCAAAATGCTTATGCTAGCATGTTATCATAAAATGAGTTTCGTTTTTGTTTATATTGTGTCTACGCGCATAAAAATTATAAACATAGGTTCTTCTGGTAAAAAATAGTTTGATATTTTGGACCTGATGTTTTAAAAAACGTAAAACACAGGTTACCTTACACTGCTTGGGAAACTCGAGCTTTTTTTCCACACATGACCGGCTTCGTGCGAAAACTGCTTGAGTGGGCTGCAGTCACCGAATTAAAGGTTGATGCCGGTGCTGCCCTTGACCAACCACCAGCATCCACTGCAAAGTAGCCACGTGGCCCCTGCGCAGAGCAAACGGTGATGGGAGCCACAGATTATTCGTGACACTCCAAAGTGAGCACAAAAGGAGTGTAATGAAACTGAACTGGTTAATGAAACTGAACAGGAATGTCGAATTCAATTTGCTCTGAGGGCCAAATGAGGACTTACGAAGTAATCTGAGGACCGCGTTGTGACGCTGACGCAACAATGACGGTACCTGAACCTTACTAGAAACAGCTTTTATATCATATTTCCTGCGAAAGATATCGTGAGTTACACGGAAATCATTTCTAGCCGTCGCTACATTCGTTTAAAAGGAACTTGTTCACTCGATGGCCGAGCACTTTCAAATACCGGTGGATAAAGTAAATAACTTAAACGTTAGTTACTTGAAAATTACCACAAAGCATCGCGGACCAGATGTGGCCCGCGGGCCGCGTGTTTGAGACCCTGGGTTAAACAGTCGAAGTTTCAGTTACACACATTTTCAAACTAAGAAGAAAAGACCTTTATCTCCCTTGACTGTTCCGCTCTGTTAAATTGTCTTGCAATGTTGATGGATCTAAGTGCATTGCTTGGGTGTGCTGCGCTCGCGACTGATTCGCTGCTTTTGACGATTCTGAAGGAGGCACCAGGAATTCGTCGCGAAATACCAGGCTGAACAAGACAAGCTCAAACCGCGCAGAACGTCCATCCTGGTGGAAGAGCTGCAGCGCGAAGAAGAGGAAAGAGAACGCTGCGTGAGAGCGACCCGCCAAAGAGCAAGGAAGAGAGTCATGCTCGGGCACGACTTGACAACTGCCGTCGACACAGAGTCTCAGAAGAAGGTAATTATATCGCGATTCTGCGTTTGTTTTTGTTGCGGTTGAATCTCCAGCGCAGTGGTTTTCGACCTTTTTCATGCAGCGAGCCATTTTGCAACCCAATTAAACCTAACGACACCCTTCCGAAAATTTCCAGTCAGGCATATGAAGTGCAGCTGTGTTTGCACAATAGAATATCAATGAATATTTTATCAGAAGCTCTCGCAACCCCTAGAAAAATGGCAAACGAACCCCAGGTTGAAAACCCCTGCTCTAGCTCAACCATGTGCTGTTATCGGTTGGATTGTTTTGAAGTCGTTTGCTTCGATTCTAGTGATCGGTTTTCAGATCTAAGTTATACAGTTGAACCTGACCTGCGCGAATAAACATGTAACACTTGGGCGAATGTTTTTCGCTGTCAGTTGATTTTTCGGATTCTCATCCAGAGGTACCTGGAAAAACACGCCGAGCAGTTCAAAGTTTTGGAGAAGCAGGTCAAAGAAAGTCTTCCGCTGAAACGAAAACGAGTAGGTCAGATATCTTTTTTTTTTGGTTGGTGAGTAGACCTTTGTAATCGAACCAAGTCCGAAATGTGTTGCAAGTTTTCAGCGTGATGGAACGCGTTGCTATTACACACTGATACATAATAAATGTGGTTTTCAAGACGCTTTCTAAAATTGCGTGCACCACGTGATATTCTCGGTCAGGATCTCCAAACTTTTTTTCCGAGGTCCGGACATCTTACGTAATGCGATTTTTTTCGGGATATGTTACATTCTACTAAGTCAACAAATTTTTCGCAAATGTATTATTTTTTCATGACTGACAAAATGGTTTGGCGGGCGGATTGGCTGAAAGGCTGTAGTTTGGAGACTCAGGAGTAGGACTACTCTAACGATACAAATAACACAATAGCTTCAATAAACACCTTTGGCGCGAACGCGGAATCCCGGACGCTCACAGTAAAAAAAAAGCAACTCCAATCGGGTTGGTGCGAGTAACCCGCTCACTGCTCAATATGCTTAAGTTTTGCATGTGCTAAGTGTGTCATGGTGTCCAGCGGAAGACTGCAGAGTGGCGGTTTTACTCAGCTTGTCGCATTGTATATCCGATCGTTCAGCAACCCGCAGTTGACCAAAACTCATGTGTGTTCGGGTCACCGCGCAGCGATAAAGGCGACAATCGCGAAAAAGAATTGAGAATGTAGGGCTAGATGAAAACGTGATTGCGGTGGACTTGCAAATGACTAGCTGCAAATGTGCAGGAACGGTGGATATCTCGAAACTTTTACGAACGCCCTGGAAAAAATAGATAAAAACAAACTTGATCGGTTTATCTCGTGCTGACAGTTTACCAGATAAAATGTAGGCTCGGTAGAACTGCTTCAACATTTGCCTTCACTCTTCAGAAGCTTCCACGCGTACTGTCAAGGTGTTGAAAAGATTTGTAAAATAACCTCGTTTCTTTTCGAAAATCGCTCTCACAGCGGTCGTTGAATCGAAGTGTGGATGATTGATTGTAGAAAGTAACCAACATATCGATCAAGTTGATTATGCCATGTGTACAATTTGTTTTTATCTTAGCTTCAGTACAGTTCTACCCCATAGAACGAGCGATACTTGGATGACCATGTAATTCCGCATTCCGTCGGAAAACACCATTTATACGTTCTTGAAAAAATTCACAAATACTTGGTGTTTACGCATCATTTTTAAGATGTTTTTTTATGAATTGCAGTGTTTTGTCATTTCGGGATATTCTGCCATTTGGGTTAAAGCTCATGATAACTTCTCAATGTCTCATTAGTATGGGAAAAATAATTCAGAACGTTCTTTTCCATGACCACGGCAGTATCTATCGCCGTATCGTGCCGACTTTCAAATTTCTAAATCAAATTTCAATTCGATTTTGAAAGTGCTGTCTTCCACAGAAAGCAACACCGACTCCCAGTCTTACTCGCACCCCCATGCGCAATCGGCGACCGACGTAGAGGTTTGTCCGGATAGCCAATCGTCCGTTGGCAGCCTTGACAGCGTGGTCATGGCAACGTCGACTGGATTTTCGACGACTGTTGCAGGTGAGCTGGTCATACTGTAGATGTGTTTGGAAAGGATGTGCCACTCTGACTTGATAATTACTGATTACATGGCTTACACCTTTCTTTTGTTCTAATAGACTAAGATTTTACGACTGAGGGTGCGTAGTGTTACGTGAAATCGATTTTCCTGTTTTAAAATTTTGCCAATGGGTTCAAAACATTCGCCCTTGTGAAGACTAGTTACCTTTAACCAGTTACTGCGAGAATGAATAGTCTCAATCTCTCACTTTAACTTTCCGTTTCCGAGTTGGCGTTAAACAATAAGCATTGCGCTCTTGCTCGCCGGGACAATGTTCTTTTTAACCCCGGTGTTACAGACACCTATTGCGCCACAATTGCGATGCTAATGAAAACTGGCGAATGCAACGCAGGAAGCCAGTTTCTCGAGAAATTCCGTAGTTTACGAAAATACAGTCATGGTTGGCACTGCGTGAAAAAGAACATTGGAGGTAAAGTTTCACAATCTGTAAGCTGCGCACCGCCACGCTTGTGGATTGAGGCCGTAAAACTTCACCATTTCACATTGTTTCTCTTCTTCAGACAACCCCGAATCCGACGCGAGGCTTTCTCCGGAACTTTACCTCACCCCCACTGCCAATGAACCAAAACGAGACCCCCCGCCTCCGAACGATGTCGTGATAGTTGCGAGTTCAAGGCACGAGATAGAGGAGGATAGCCAGGCGACGCAAGTTAAACAGTTCATTGACGCGTCGTTGCCAGGCGCGTTTACGTAACAACAAATGACTGCTGAACTCAAGTTCCGAGCCTGTACTGATAATGTTCGCTTGGTATTGGAAGGGTTTTATCACTTTTTTGTGTTCCGGGAAATTTTTGCTTCTACTGTATGTTCGCAATCACGCCTGTGTCTGTTGCTTTGCGTCTTTTGAAAGCCAAGTTAATTGTCACAATGTAGTTTTGTCGTCTGCAAACCTGTTGTCATTTCAGCGACGCTCACTGCCGGAACGGTTTGCCCTGCCGTGGCTCCCTTACGCAGGGCGCTACAGATTTGTTAACCGGCTCAGCTTCAGCGACAGAAGCAAAAAATGTGGCGTCATATGTTCCATGTCACGGTTGGCTGAGCACCATGTATTTAATGTCACAGTTGACTGAGCACTCGGGATCTTGTAGTACCGCAACGCGCTTGTTTTTCACGCACAGGTCATCTTCACATGCATCTGATTTACCACTATTCAGCAGCCACTGCGCGCCTGGTGACAACTGTATTCTGATTGCGGGCTGCAGACCAGCCGGAGTTCTAGATATCCCTGAGACCAGCGCAGGAATTCGTGATTGAGCAAAGTTCATGTGCACACCGATTCGGTAATTCACATTAACCAACACAATTTTCAACAATCATGACAATTCAGTTCACATAGCAAATCTGTATACTGTGTCTACAGATACTCAGAGAAAAAGTTATGAAATGATAGTGAATCCGGATGTCGTGGATGCCTGTACTAGCTAAAAAAAGCACCCCGAAAATGCAAAAAAAACAACCTGAAAACCAACGGAATATTGAATATGAAAATGTCAGCTAAAGGAGGCCGAGTTTTTACATTTAGCTTGCCAGGGGGGAGGACCGCCCCCGTCAGTTGCGCCACTGCTAGGAGGCCTTGCCGTTATCGCGTTGGACCGGAGTTACTTATTGTGTATTTTGGCGGTTGGGTTGTTCATTCACAGGGATGCTCGCTGTCAGCCGCTTTGTAATTGGAGTTAGTTGGTTTTTGGCACTGGTCATAACCGTTGCCAGAAGGTCTTCAACAGGGAGCTTTACGTTTGTGCAGGGGGATTAACATTTTGAAATTTTAAATTCAATTTACAACACAGCATTTGCAAATTGTGATTCACACTGCGGGCGAATTAATTAGAGAAGTACTAAATATTTTGCCACGAATACCCATAAAAGGCTCGGAGTTTGCAAAGAACAATGTTTGAACGAGCTTAACAAAAGGAGTAGGATCTAAGATCAATGGTTCTCAAACGGGTACCACTTGGCTCAGTCAGGGAGGAATTTTTATTTCCTGGGAGGAAGATCTGTAGATGACTGAAAAAAACCTAAGTTTTTGTTATTTGTTTATTCAATACATAAAAACTGCACAACGAGGTTGGTTTAGATCAGGGGTCGGGAACCTATGGCTCGCGAGCCAGATGTGACTTTTGATGACTGTATCTGGCTCGCTTGATATTTTCTTAACACGATTGTTACAAACAGACCCGCAACCAGGGGTGCGAAGCCTACCCTAGAAAATTTTTCGCTCCCCCTGGAAAAATGTGTCGGACATAATTTAATAATATTGGACATAGTTCCAAAAATTTTAGCCCCTCTCGGAAAAATATTCGCCCCTCCTGGTGTCCCAACTCCAAGCTGGTTACGGGCCTGTTTACAAATGAAACTTTTTCTGTAATTTACCAGACTACAAAGCATCTACCAGACTACAAAGCCATCAGCAACACCATGCAGGACCAGAAGTCGCATTAACAGTAAGAAGCGCGTTATTAAAAAGAAAATTCAGACATTTACCATTGTTGATTTTGCTTAAAAATGCACGTGTTAGTCAGCAAGTTAGTTGCATTAAGTGTAGAAAATTATTTTATGGCTCTCACGGAAATACAATTAAAAACATGTAGGTTTCATGGCTCCCTTAGCCAAAAAGGTTCCCGACCCCTGGTTTAGATGGGATGTCTCTACAGGTGCGCAAGAACAAGCTGCTTTAACTGCAGTGACTGAAGTTATGAAAGAGCCTGTTTTATTTATACCGGTAATCATCTATTGTTTCTTCACAATAGGTAGTGTGAAATTTTTGCAATGATCTTTGGAGAGGAATTGACAGTGTTTTGGTTTGTAAGGGGAGAATATGAAAAAAAAAATTTGCAAACCACTGGTCTAAATTATTTCATTTTATTGACGACGATTATTAGAGATGTCGTAATGAATACAAATGTTAACAATTTGTACGAAACCAGAATCAAGCATATTGTTCATTTCTGGAAAGACTGTCACCTTAAGCCATTTTAGCAAAGCATGCGCAGTGGGCTCTTTATTGACCGAAACACGCATGCACGAACGCTTCTAATATCTAGACTTGTGAATCTCGTGGCACATGTTTAATTACAACCATTTCGCATTTCAAATAGGTTATAAATGTAACTAGGCTACTCTCCAATGTAAGACGTGCAACGAATGTATCTGCAAAGATTCCTTGCTTTCAGTGGTGTAGGAGGCGGGGGTGAAAGCGTACCCTCAAAAGTTTTGACGTGGTGAAAATCAGAGCAAAAATATGTGGAAATTTGGTTAAAATATGTGAAAACCTTCGCAAAATCGCTTGATGTCCTTTGATTTTTAAAAATGGCGCTCAAAATCAAACCTTTTTTCAGGTTTAGGGAAGTTNGGGCAAAAATCCTTCGCACCCCTCTAAACTTTCTTGCTCCTACACCTGTGCTTGTTGTACTTGTCCCACATGGCTATAAATGTTAACGAGTATTGATATAAATGTTAACGACAGCATTGATAAATGAGGCCTACGTGGACGCAACCATGAGGTTTGGAAAGATTTTTTCCAAGACGGGCGGTAGTGGATTTTTACAGGAGGTGGCCAAAAGGTATTTCCATGGAGACTACAGTCGTAAAATTTCATATTACCCCTTTTCTCCCCTCCGACGCAACATGGT